>WNGJ01001257.1_pt1 | contig 24680 bp, 18 predicted proteins | sample 5400611 | NCBI WGS metagenome assembly WNGJ01 (sample SAMN13153375, study PRJNA577476) | soil metagenome | isolation source: 40 cm soil or saprolite under Garry oak tree replicate 1 | place: USA:California | collected 2016-06-15
AGAAATGCGGTAACGTCCCGCCGGCGAGGTCGGTCGCGAACTGCGTGAACGGGACGAGGTTCCGGCGCTGTACCGAGTCGTTCGCGACGTCCGACAGCAGCGCGAACACGTTGTGCTTACGCGCGTAGCCCCCCACGTCGCCCCCCGTGTATCCGACTGACGGCAGATCCTCGGCGTACGACTTCCACGTCTTCCCCGCCGCCAGCAGCCGCCGCACGATGTTGTCCACAGTGACGATCGTGGAGTAGCTGTCGTTGTTGGTGATGATCTGGCCCGTCGCCAGCTCGAAGTAATTGCCGATCGACGGGTGGGTGTTCGCGTAGTACTGCGTGGCCAACCCGTACTGTTGCGCGAGACTGTTCAAGTACGGCATCGACGAGCTGCCGATGACGGCCGAATAGTCGGTGTTCTCTTCGGTCACGATGAAGACGTGCCCGGCCTGCGGCGGCGGCGGCGGGGGCGGCGGGGGTGGCGGCGGTGGTGGTGGCGGCGGCTCCGACGTCACCGTGACGGCCGCCGTGTCGGCGAGCGAGCCGTTCGTCAGTAGCGCGATGACGCGGAAGCTCCCCGCCGTCTGTCCCGCGGTGAACAGGCCGCCGCCCGTGATCGTGCCGCCGGTGGCCGAATAGGTGACCGCCACGCCGACCGAGTCGCCGGTATTCCGCACGCCCCACGCGACGAACACTTGCGTTTGGTTGGGATCGAGAGTCACGCTCTCGGGCACGACGCGGACCTGCACGACGGCGGATCCGTTGGTCGGACGGCTCGGCGACTCGCACCCGACGACGATGGCGACTGAGAGCGAAGCGAGGGCGATAACGACACCGCGCACGCCTGGGAGCGACATCACACCCTCCCTGCGATCGGCGTGCCAACAAGCAAACGCCGGGCCGCCGTATTCGATTGGGGTCGAACGCTGGTGGCCCGGCGGGCGTGGCGGCGATCAGCCGCTGTAGCTCCGTAGCTCTGCGTCACCGCCTTTCGGCGGCTATGCTCTGAGCAGCGTGCTCGAGGAGCAACGTAGTCCAGGCACACACCGCGCGACGGTGACGTCCATCATGCGGGCGCGGGTCGGGGCGCCGGCGGCAACTGGAGCCGGCTACGGCAGCGCCGCGGCCCGCTCCGCTTTCGACGTCGCCGGCAGGTTCTCCTCGACAAACTTCGTCAGCAGCGTGTACAAATGCTGCCGCGTATTCCCACCGTAAATCCCATGGTTGCGGTTCGGGTACACCATCAGCGAGAACGGCCGGTTCGCATCGACGAGCGCGTTGATCATCGCCTGTGTGTTCTGGAAATGCACGTTGTCGTCGCCCGAGCCGTGGACGATGAGCAGCCGCCCTTTGAGATTCTTCGCGTATGTGAGCGGTGAGCCCTTGTCGTAGCCGGCTGCATTATCCTGCGGCAGCCCGTTGTAGCGCTCGGTGTAAATCGTGTCGTAGTACTTCCAGTGCGTCACTGGCGCGACGGCGATGCCCATCCGATACACGTCGGGCGCTTGCGTCAGCACATTCAGCGTCATGAACCCGCCGTAGCTCCAGCCCCAGATGCCGATGCGCGTCGAGTCGACGTACGGCAACCGGCCGATCGCGCGCGCCGCAGCCGCCTGATCCTGCGTCTCGACGACACCCAACTGCTTGTAGACGATCTTGCGCCACGCCTTGCCGCGCGCGCCCGTCCCCCGGTTGTCGACGCTGGCGACGATGTAGCCGCGCTGCGCGAGCATCTGATACCAGAGGTAGTTCTGCCCACCCCAGTTGTCGGTCACGGTCTGCGAGCCAGGCCCACCGTAGACATAGAAGAAGACGGGATAGCGCGCCCCGCCCGTCGAGTCGAAATTCGGCGGCTTGATGAATGCGGCGTTGAGCTTGATGCCGTTGCCGATGTCGACCTGCCGGAACTCCGTCGCGCCAAGACGCAGCGTCCCGAGTTTCGCCTTGAGCGCCGCGTTGTCCACCAGCGTCCGGAGCATCCGATTCTCCGGCAGCCCGATGAGCGAGATCGTCGGCGGCACGCCGAACCGCGAGTAGGTATGGACCGCGAAGCGACCGGTCGGCGACAGGGAGTAGTTGTGCCAGCCGGGCTCTCCTTGTGGGGTGATGCGCTGGACGGGTCCGCGCTTCGCGTAGTTGATGCGGTAGAGGTAGCGCTGCATGGGATTGTCCGGCGACGCCATGTAGTAGACCCATTTGCCGATCGTGTCCACGCGCACCACGCCGAAGACGTCGAACTCTCCGGTCGTAAATGGCCGCGGCGTGCCGCCATCGCGCGATATCAGGTACAGCTGCGACCACCCGCTGCGCTCCGACATCCAGAGGATGTCTTTCCCGCCATTCAAGAACTGCAGCTGATCGAAATGCTCGACCCACGGGACGTCCGCTTCGGTGAACAGCGTGCGCACCTGACCCGTCTGCCCGTCGGCCAGCATGACGTGCAGCGTATCCTGCAGCCGGTTCATGTGCTGGATGACGAGCTCTTTCGAGCCGCCTTTGGCGGGGACCCACTCCATCCGCGCGATGTAATTGTTGCGCGGATCGCCGGGGATGTTGAGCCAGCGGGTTTCACCGCCTCCCGCGCTGACCACGCCGACGCGACCGGCGGAGTTCGTCTGACCGGCCTTCGGATATTGTACGGGGGTCGTGAACGCGTACAACGAGTCTGTTACATCATATAGTAGAAAGTCGCGCACGCCGGTGGCATCGAGCTGCCAGTACGCGATCGACTGCCCGTCCGGATTCCAGCGCCAGCCGTCCTGCAGGCCGAGCTCTTCTTCGTAGACCCAGTCGAACGTGCCGTTGATCGTGGTCCGCGAGCCGTCGTGCGTCAGCTGCGTCAGCTTCCCGCTGGCGAAGTCTTCGACGTAAACGTTGTACTCCCCGTAGCGGACCCAGCCCACGCGGCCGCCGTCGGGTGAGAACTTCGCGAACATGAGCGTGGAGGCCGGACCGTTGCCCCCCAGCTTCTTGAGCGTCCAGCCGGCGAGATCGAGCACCCAGTAGTCGCCGCGGGTGTTCGTGCGCCAAACCTGCTGCGAATTCGTGAAGATGAGCAGCCGCCGGCCGTCGGGCGACCAGCTGTACTCTTCGACCTCGAGCGGTGTCGAGTCGCCCGTCGGCACCAGTCGCGACGCGGGCACCAGAATCGTCTTGAGTCCCGTCTCGGCATCATAGCGGACCAGGTCCTTGCCGGGCTTGCCGCCCGCCGCAGGCTCGAGCGTCGTGTAGCCCGCGCCGTCCGATAGCCAGGCGAGTGCACTGAGCGAGCCGCCGCGAAACTCCGGTGAGGCGAAGATGCGATCGACTGTGAGGATTGAGGAGTCAGGAGCCGGGCGTTGGGCGGCTACTTGGCCGCCCAGCCCGGCACTGATGAGAGCAAGAAGACAAAGACGACGCATCGTTCAGGATCCGATTAGTGTGGGACCGGAACGATAGCTACTGACGCGGCGCTCCGCCTCCCATCGGGCGAAAGACCATCGGCTTGGGCAGCGCGTCGAACTTCGTTTGCTGATCCGGCGTCAGATTGTTGCGGATCGCGGCGTACCACTGGTCCGCTTCAGCCTGAAACCCCTGCATCTCTGTGCGCACACTGTCCATCCTGGCGCGCTGCTCGGGCGTAGGCTCCTGCCCGGGTGTGAAGCCGCCGCCGCCCGAGGCCTGCATCTTCTGCCGGATCGCCTGGCGCCGCGCGGCGGCGTCCTTCATCACGCCGTTCAGCGCGGTGTACGCGGGCGAGATCTTGGTGCGCTGCGCGGGCGTGAGGCCGATGGCCTGGGCCAGCGAGTCGAACGTCATCCAGTGATCCGGCGGCGGCTGAAAGCGGCGCTGACCGGCGTCGGCTGGTGGCCCGCCCTGCGGGGTCTGGGCGAGGGCGGACGCAGCGCCGCTCAAGGCCAAGAGCATCAGAACAGTCGAACGCATATTGGTCTCCGATCGAGGGTGTCCTGTATACGCACGTGGACCCGCATCTGTTCGCGTGTGTCACGCGCAGCTTGACGCCCCCGGTTTTCCGAGCGACCCTTACCGGCCCCAAGAACGGAGGCCGGTCATGCGCCGCCCCAACTCCGGTTTCACCTCTCCTGCTTTCATCCTGGCCACGATGGTGGTGCTGTTCGCAGATGGCAGATCCGCGCCCGCGTCGGCGACGCCAGACACGTACCCGGACACCGTCAAGGCATATGGCTACATCTGCAAGAAGCTACCCGATTCCTCGTGCCAGTCGGACACGTCGAGGATTTTTAGTGCGGCCGCGGTCGCTGAGGTTACCGTCAGCTACAAACTAACCAGCGGCAGGGTTGTAGCTGATTCGTTTGCGCCCGGGCAGGTGGAAGCAATTTTCTTCACGATGTCAGCCGCGGATCGCATGTTGATTCCATATTACAGGCGGATCCGTGGCGCCAACTACGCAGCGAGCACGCGCCGTCGGTTGTTGGCCTGCCAAGCTCGTGCTACGAGCTGCAAACCCTAAGTCGGTGCGCCGATGATGCGCACAAACTCCGGTTCTTGGCGTAGCGGCGCGAACCACGCTGCGCGGGCGGCGTAGTGGCGGAGCTGCGGGTTCGCAGCGACCGTGCGAAGGAGGAGGTGCAGCGCCGGCTGCCGCTCACCCAGCAGCAGTCGGATGCGCGCCTCTGCAAGGAGAAACCACGCGGCCGTGGAGTCCTGGCCGCTCATGTTCCGGGAGGCGGCCAGCAACGCGCCCGCGCTGTCGGCGTCGCCGCTCCGCGCGTACAACATGGCCATGAGCAGCCGTCGCTCGGCGGGATACGTGCCGGTATTCGCCGGCGCAACAGTGTCAAGCGAGTCGACGATCCGCCACCCCCGTGCGATCGCGCTTCCGCCCCGGCCCGACCAGCCCATCGTGCGCAACTCGCAGTGCGCGAATTCCAGGTCGTTCGGAAAGCGGTTGCGCGCGCGCGCACACCACGTCCGCGCGTCGGCGTAGTGCTCGAGGTTCAAAGCCGCATAGTACAGCGTGGCGTACACGGGCCGCGCCTCGAGCAGGAATGCATCGGCATCCAGGGCCCGTGAGGCCGCTTCCTCCGCGTCTGCGAACCTCCCGGTAAAGCGCAGGAGGCCACTCAGGCGCACCCAACCGCGCGCGAGCGATGGTTTCGCGGCGACGGCAGTCCGTAGGTCATCCTCGGCATCGCGCAAGCTGACATCAGTTGAGTCATAGCCGTTCACCCACCAGAAATACCGGACACTCCCGCGGACCTCGAGCGCTTCCGCATTCATCGATCCGAGCGCCAGGGCATGTTCTGCCTCGATGACTCCGGCCCGTGCCCACTCGTCTTCGTAGCGTGGAAGTCCTGGAAGTGGTGTCGTCGCGGCTTTGCGGGCCGCATCACCGGCCCGCCGCTCCGCGAGTTGCTCCGCGAACGCCTGTGCGATGCGGGCGCGACCGACGTGGGGAATTGCCCAACGACCATCCAGCGCCGTCGCGCGCGTATAGAGGGAATCCGCCCGTAACAACAGCTTACCGGCGCGACTGTCCTCCCCGCTGCGTACCGCCTCTCGCGCATCTTCGCGCAGGGCGTCCGCCTGCCGCACGGTTTCCCACGCCGCGACGCTCGCTGTGCCCACACGCCGCTCACGCAACACGACGGCTTCTCCAATCCGCTGCCGCAGAAACGTCGCGATATCCGCCGTAATCGTATCCTGGAGCGCGAACAGCTCGCCATACGGCCGCATCACCTGACGGGTATGCAGCACCTGACCCGTTGTCCCATCGATCAGCCGCACGCTCGCGCGCAGCACTCCTCGTGATCTGGTGACGCTGCCCGAGACGATCGTCCCGCTGTTCAGCGCACGCGCCAGGCTGTCCGGTCGCACCGTGCGGCCGCGATAGAAGCGCACGCCGTTCGGCGACGTCACGCGCAACGCCGGCACCTGCGCCAATTGATCGATGAGGTCTTCGGTGAGGCCGGCGACGACCGTTCTCAAAGAGCTGTCCGAGCTCATGTCGTCGAAGTACAAGACCGCGATGTGCGTCGGGTCCAGCGGAGTAGTGGTGTGCGGACCCCGGTTTCCCCAGATCACCAGGCCGAGGATCACGACACCCGCGGCACTCGCGGCAATCAACACGCGGCGTCGCGTCGAAGGATCCGGCTGCTTCGGCCCACCATTGAGCTGGTCCAGCGCCGCGACGAACTCCGCAGCGCTGGCGAAACGATCCTGGGGACTGCGGGCAAGCGCCCGGCGCAGGAGGCGCACGACCGGCGCCGGAACGTCCCGGCGGCGACCGGTCAGCGAGTCGACCCCATGATCCGGACCGGGCGTCTCGCCGACCAGCATCTCGTAGAGGACCAACCCCAGACTGTAAATGTCGGTACGGCCGTCCAGATCGGGGTCACCTTGCTCTTGCTCGGGACTCATGTAGTCCACAGTGCCGAGGACGATTCCTTGCGCCGTCCTGCGACCAGCCGCCAGCCCGATCGCCCGCGCGATGCCGAAGTCGCTGATCTGTGCATGACCTTGTTCGAACAGAATGTTCTCGGGCTTGATGTCGCGGTGGATCAGATTCTGACGATGGGCGTAATCGAGCGCTTCAGCGATTTCGCGCGTGATGCTCAGCGCGTCCGCGATAGGCAACGTCCGTTCACGGGTGAGGCGCTGGCGGAGCGACTCGCCCTCCACGAAAGGCATGGAGTAGAACAGCATGCCGCCCGCATTGCCGGAGTCGTGAAGCTTGAGGATGTAAGGATGGGTCAGACGCGCGGCGGCCTTGATCTCGTCCAGAAAGCGATCGGGTCCGAGTGTGACCGCGAGCTCAGGCCGAAGCACCTTTACGGCGACCCGGCGCTCGAGATTGAGGTCGTAGGCGAGAAAGACGATGGACATGCCCCCGCGCCCGATCTCACGCTCGACTGTGTAGCGGCCGGCCAGGGCAGCCGCGAGCCGCGACTGAAGGTCGTCCACGGTTCTAAAATACGGCACCGCGGCGTCGGGGTAAGGCTTGGCGACACGCGGTTTGCCGACTACTTTCCGGGGCCCGATGCGGGACCTGTCGTTGTCACGCAGCCAGTTGCTGCTCCTCGCCGGCACGGCCAATCGGCCCCTCGCCGAGGAGATGGCCCAGCATTTGGGACAGCCGCTGTGCGCGGTGACGATCAGGCGGTTCGCCGACGGCGAAATCTTCGTCAAGATCGACGAGAACGTCCGTGGACGGGATGTCTTCATCATCCAGTCCACCAACCAGCCCGGCGACAACTATCTGGAGCTGCTGCTCCTGATGGATGCCGCACGGCGGGCCAGCGCGGCGCGGATCACGGCCGTGCTCCCGTACTTCGGCTACGCGCGGCAGGATCGCAAAGACCAACCGCGCGTGGCGATCAGCGCCAAGCTGATGGCGAACCTGATCACGCACGCCGGCGCGGACCGGGTGCTGGGAATGGACTTCCATTCCCACCAGGTGCAGGGGTTCTTCGATATTCCGGTGGATCACCTGTACGCCGCGCCGGTATTCGTGAGCCACTACCGGACGAAGCATCTGCACGATCCGGTGGTCGTCGCGCCGGACGTTGGATCGGCGAAGATGGCGCGCGGGTTCGCGAAGCGGCTCGACGCGTCGCTCGCGATCATCGACAAGCGGCGACCGTCGGCGAACATCGCCGAGGTCGTCAACGTCGTGGGCGAGGTGGAGAACAAGGACTGCCTCATCCCCGACGACATGATCGACACCGCGGGGACGATTTCGGAGGCGGCCGCGGCGCTGAAACGGCTGGGCGCGCGGCGCATCTTTGCCTTCGCGACGCACGCGCTGCTCTCGGGGCCGGCGGTGGAGCGGCTCAGAGCCGCGCCGATCGAAGAAGTGACGGTGACGAACACGATCCGCATTCCGGACGAGCGGATCTTCGAGAAATTGAAAGTGTTGTCGATCGCAAGTTTGATGGCAAAAGCCATAGGATACGAACACTCGAACCAATCGGTCAGCTCGTTATTCGACTGACGGCAGATGGCTGAGGGCTGAGAAATGGCACAGACGGTGACGCTCACCGCGACGACGCGGGATAAAACGGGCAAAGGCGCGGCGCGGCAGGCGCGCTTCCAAAAGCAGGTTCCGGCGGTGATCTACGGCCACGGCCGGGCCACGCAGCCGCTGATGGTGGATGCGCTGGCGCTCGAGAAAGCGCTCACGGGCATCGAGCCCGAGAGCACCCTCATCGAGCTCACCGTGGACGGCAAGAAGGCGCGGACGCTGATTCGGGAGATCCAGCGCCATCCGCTGCGCCCCGACATCATCCACGTCGATTTCTACGAGATTCAGGCGCACGAGAAGATCACGCTCAAGGTTCCCGTGCACCTCGTCGGCACACCCGACGGCGTGCGCAACGCCGGCGGCGTGCTCGATCAAGTCACGCGCGAAGTCGAAATCGAAGTGCTTCCCGAGCACATTCCCGATCGTGTCGAGCTCGACGTCAGCGCCCTGAAGATCGGTGACTCGCTGCACACGCGTGACCTGGCGATTGCGAACGCCGTGATCCTGACGGGTGCCGACCTGACGATCGCGACGGTGGTCCCGCCGCGCGCCGAGGAAGTTGCGGCGCCGACGCCGGAGGCCGCGACCGAGGTCGCCGAGCCCGAGCTCATCCGCAAGGTCCGCGAGGGTGAGGAAGGCGAAGCAGTCGAAGGGGCCCCGGCACCCGACGCCAAGGCCGCGCCTAAGCCTGAGGAGAAGCCCAAAGGCAAGAAGGAAGAGTAGTCCCTGCGCGCGCTCGTCGGCCTGGGGAATCCCGGTCCGGAATACGCGGCGACGCGCCACAATGCCGGCTTTCTCCTGGCCGACGCCGTCGCCTCGCAGTGGCAGTTTCCTCCCTTCCGTCGCGCCGAGCGCGCGCGCGCGACGGAAGGCACGGCCCTCGGCCTTCCGGTGCGCATTCTCAAGCCCACGACGTTCATGAACCGCAGCGGGACTGCGCTCGCGTCATTGCGCGCCGACCCCGCGTTCACCCCGACGCGCGATCTGCTCATCCTCGTCGACGATTTCCAGATCCCGCTCGGCACATTCCGATTTCGCACGGAAGGATCGGCCGGCGGGCACAACGGGCTCAAGAGCATCGAGAGCGCGCTGCAATCGCAGCAGTACGCCCGGCTCCGCGTCGGCGTGGGACCACTACCGGAAGGCGCGGGAGACTGGTCGGAGTATGTGCTCGCCCCGTTTGAGCCGGCGGAGCTCGAACAGGTCGAGTCCTTGATGCCCCAGATGATCGAGGCCATCGAAAAGTGGCTGAAATCATGACGTGCGTCGTGCGTCGTGCGTGGTGCGTGGTATGCTGCGCTTAGGGATTGTCGGGCTCCCCAACGTGGGGAAGTCGACGCTGTTCAACGCGCTGACGTCGTCAAAGGCGGCGGCCGCGGAGAACTACCCGTTCTGCACCGTGGAGCCGAACGTCGGGGTGGTCGAGGTCCCCGATCCGCGGCTCGAGAAGTTGAACGAGGTCGTCACACCCAAACGCAAAATCCCCGCCGTCGTGGAGTTCGTGGACATCGCCGGCCTCGTGAAGGGTGCCTCGCAGGGCGAAGGGCTCGGCAACCAGTTCCTCTCGCACATTCGCGAAGTCGACGCGGTGGTACATGTGATTCGCTGCTTCGAGGATCCCGACGTGGTCCACGTGATGGGACCGGTCGATCCCGTGCGCGATCACGACGTGATCACCAGTGAGCTCGCGCTGGCCGATCTGGCGGTGGTCGAGCGCCGGCTCGACAAGACGCGCAAATCAGCGCGCGCGGGCGACAAGGAAGCCCAAGCCGAGCTCGTGCTGCTCGAGCGCATCGTGCAGGAGTTGAACGCAGGCCGCGGGGCGCGCGAAGCGGGCGAGAACACCGACGCGATCAAGTTCCTGCGCACGCTCGGTCTGCTCACCGCCAAGCCGATCCTCTACGCCGCCAACGTGAACGAGGACGATCTCGCCACAGGGGGGAGCGGCGGCAAATGGATCGAGAAGCTCCGCGTGGCGGTACAGAGCCACCACGAAGAAGCGGAGATCGTCCCCTTCTCCGCCAAGTTCGAAGCCGAGCTCGGCGAGCTGACCGGTGAGGAGCGCCGCGAGTATCTCGCCAGCGCGGGCGTCTCAGAGCCGGGACTCGACCGCCTGATTCACGCGGGCTACCGGCTGCTTGGCCTTCAAACGTTTTTTACCGTCGGCGAAAACGAGGTGCGCGCGTGGACGATGCACCGCGGCGACACGGCGTTTGCCGCGGCCGGCGAGATCCACTCCGATTTCCAGCGTGGATTCATCCGGGCGGAAACGGTGGGCTACAACGAGTTTGTGAAGGCGGGCAGCTACAAGGTCGCCCGCGAACAAGGCCTGGTACGCAGTGAAGGACGCGACTACGTGGTGAAAGACGGCGACATCCTGCTGTTCCGCTTCAACGTCTAGCGCGTCCAGATCTCCACGAGCCCGCACGAGCCTGCGGCGGGAAGCCCCGTGCCCATCCAGGTCGAGGAACCCGGTCGCGACTGGACCGACGGGCTCAGATCGGCCGGCGGCACCCCGCGATAGACTTCGACCCCGGCGACATCGGACACCGTGATCTGATCGTAGTCCATCTCACGCTGCGCAACTCCGTCCACGCTGATCGGCACCGCGCAGAGGATGCCACGCATAAATCGCGTGGGAATACACTCTAGATACCGGAAGCAGCGGGTCACGATGCCTTCCATCGTCAGGAGCCCACTGAGCTTCGCGAGCCGCGCCCGGGCGAGGTCCTCGCGGGTGAAAAAGTGTGCAAAGCCGCGGTAGGTCCGCCGCCGCTCGTAGAACCCGGCCAGATCGCGCCAGAGGTTGGGTTGCCGCGCTTCCACCACGATCGGATCGAGATCGACGGCATCGACATCGAGGACCACCGCGATCCGTTTGATGTGGTCGGCATCCAGCGTGAAAACGAAGTCCTGGGTCTCGCGCCCTTCGTAGGAGACGCGGATGGCGTGCCGTCCGGTGGGGAGGCCGGCGAGCTCAAACCCGCCGGTCGAGTCGGTGACCACGAACTTGTGCACTTCCGGCGCCGAGATCATCACGCCGGCAATGGGCAGCCCATTGAAGGAGGAGATCGCCGAGCCGTGAATCCGGCCGGTGGTGTCCGCCTGCACCTGCAGTAACGAGGCAATGATCGCGGCGGTGACCAGCTGCATATCGTTCTACAATACTACGCCGTGGCACACCTTTCCACGCCTTTACACGCCGTTTAGCTTTAGTCGCACAATTCCCTACTCGGTGCCTTCCACCGCACCGGGTCACCTATGACCAAAGGGAGGTGGCATGAATCGTCGGTACGAGACGGTCTACATCTTTGATAGTGCCCTGGACGAGCCGGCAATCACCGAAAAACTCAACCGCTTTCACGCCCTCCTGACGAAGGACGGCAAGGGCACGCTGTCGAACGTGTCCCATTGGGGCAAGCGGACGATGGCGTACAAGATCAAGAAGAAAGACACGGGCTACTACGTGGTCGCCGAGTTCCAGGCGACCGGCGATCTGTTGCCCGAGTATGAGCGCGCCGTGAAGCTCGATGAAGGTGTGCTGCGCTACATGTGCGTCGAGGCGTCGCGCGAGCAGCCGAAGCCGGTGGTGGCGGCGGTGGTCGCGCCGGAGGAAGACGAGCTGGAAGAGGAGGAAGCGTGAGACGTCCCGCCAAGACCTGCCCCGTGTGCGAATCCGGCGCGCGCGTGCTCGACTACAAAGACGACCGGACATTGAGCCGCTTTCTCACTGAACGCGGCAAGATTCTGCCCAGCCGTTTGTCGGGTATGTGTGCGCGGCACCAGCGGCAGCTCGCGACGGCGATCAAGCGCGCGCGGCAGCTCGCCTTGATTCCGTACATCAAGGGTCACACCGCATAAACACGAAACCGTCGTGGTGGCGCCTGCTCCTGGCGCTGGTCGCATTCGTGCTCTGGGCGCCCCCGAGTCTGGTCGGCCTGCCCTGCGCGGCGTTGTTGATCCTCACGCCCGCGTCCGACCAGCCGTCCGGATGGTCGCAGCCGATCGCGGGCACGATCGGCGCCGTGAGTGTCGCGCTGCTGGTCATCGGCGGCCGGAGCGGCGGTCGCCTGGGGGCCGTGACGAGCGCGTACATCGTGCTCACGACCGCGGCGTTCGTGTCGTTGGTGTTGCTCCGTCCCGACGCCCCGCTCCGCCAGGCGTTGCGATCGGTGGTGGCCGCTGGTCTCGCGTGCGCGCTGCTGATCGCGCTGATGTGGGGATCGGAGGCGTGGAGCGGTCTCGCCTGGGAAGCGACGCGCCAGGCGAGCAGCGCGATGCGGGCGATTGTGGAAGTCGCGCCCGACGCGTTCCCCATCTACGAGCCGGTGGTGCGGTTCATCAGTCTCACCTGGCCTGGGATGCTGGCGCTGCAAACGCTCGCTGGGCTTACGCTCGCGTGGCAGCTGCACGTGCGGATCGCAACGACCGGGAGCGGAGCCGGGGCAGCGGAGGCGGGGGCCGCGGGGGCGGCGGGGGCGGCGGCGGCGGGGTTGGCGCGCGCGCCACTCACGCGGTTCAAGGACTTCAACCTCGGCGACGGCTGGGTGTGGGGCATCATCGCGTGGTTGGGCGTGCTGATCCTGCCGGTCTCGAGCTCGCTGCACATCGCGGGGACGAATGTGGGGCTCGTCGCGGGCACGCTCTACGTGCTCCGCGGCGCGGCGATCGTCGCGACCTTCGCCGAGGCGTTCGGCGTCTCGGCGGTCGCGCTGGTCCTCATGGCCGCCGCGGCGGCGACGCTGGCCGTCCCGCTGTTGTTCGTGCTCCCCGGGCTGTGCACGCTCGGCATTACCGATACGTGGTACCAATACCGGCGCCGCCTCGCGGAAGCCCGCGAGCGGCAGCGGTCCAATACAACTTGAGGGCTCAAGCGATGGAGATCATTCTGCGGGCGGATGTGCAGCATCTGGGCAAGCTGGGTGAGGTCGTGAAGGTGAAGGACGGCTACGCCCGCAATTTTCTGCTGCCCAAGGGGCTCGCCTATCCGGCGACCGAAGCCAACAAGAAAAAGATCGCCTACGAGGGCGAGCGTCTCGCCAAACAGCGCGCCGCCGAGAAGACCGCCGCCGAGACGGAGGCGACGCGGCTCGCGGACGTGCATCTCACCTTCGAGGTGAAAGTGGGCGAGGAGGAAAAGCTCTACGGCTCCGTGACCGCCAGTGACATCCAGCGCAAGCTCGAAGAGCTGGGCATCAAGGTGGACAAGCGCAAGATCGACTTGCCCGAGCCGATTCGCGAGCTGGGTGAATTCAAGGTCGGGATCAAGATTCATCCCGAGGTGCGGCCCGAGGTCCGGGTGACGGTGGTGAAGGAGTAACCTCGGCAGTGCCTCGTGACGCCCATCACACCGGTGTGGCCGCGCACGCCGGGATCGGCGCGTGGGGTGTGTTCTATCAGAATGAAGACTAATCTCGCAGAATGAAGACTGAGCTCGCCCAGGTTGTCGGCGCGCTCGTGGACCGCAAGGCCGTCGACCCAGTAGTATTGGATCTACGCGGCTTGTGCGAGGCGACCGACTATTTCGTCATCGTCTCGGGGACCTCGGACGCGCACGTGCGCGGGATGGCGGAGCACTTGCTCGCGACACTCGCGCCCCGGGGCTTGGAGCCGCATCATGTGGAGGGGTTGGCGCAGGGACGCTGGGTCCTACTCGACTACTTCGACTTCGTCGTGCACGTTTTCCATCCGGAGCTGCGGGACTTCTACCAGCTCGAGCGGCTGTGGGGCGATGCGCCCGTCGTCGCCGCAGGGGACGTCGGAGAACCAGGTTCGAAGGGATAGCAGGATGCGTGGATTTCGTTGGCTGACACTATTCGGGATTGTGCTCGTCGCCACACCGGTGCGCGGCGGGGCGCAGTATTTCGGTCAGAACAAGGTGCAGTACCGAAGCTTCAACTTCCAAACCATTCAGACCGAACACTTCGACATCTACTACTATCCGGACGAGCGGCCTGGCGCCCTCGATGCCGCTCGCATGGCGGAACGTGCCTACGCCCGCCTGTCGCGCATCCTCCACCATCAGTTCCAGAGCCGCAAGCCGATCATTTTGTACGCGTCACAGTCCGACTTTCAGCAGACGAACGTCGTCGACGCGTCGGGCGAGGGACTGGGCGGCGTGACGGAGTTCTTTAAGCACCGCGCGGTGCTGCCCTTCACGGGCTCGTACGCCGATTTCGAGCACGTGCTTCAGCACGAGATGGTGCACCAGTTCCAGTACGATGTGTACAGCCGCGGGCATCCCGGCGCGGGCGTGCAGACGCTGGTGAACGTCAACCCGCCGCTCTGGTTCATGGAGGGCATGGCCGAGTATCTGTCGCTCGGTCCGATCAACCCCGAGACCGCGATGTGGCTGCGCGACGCCGCGCTCGAGGGTCACCTTCCCTCGATCGAGGAGATGACCGCCGACCCATACATCTTCCCGTACCGATACGGGCACGCGCTGTGGGCGTACATCGGCGAAAAGTGGGGGGATGAAGTCATCGGCGAGATCCTGCAGGCGTCTGCGACGTCGGGGCTCGAGGCGGCATTCAAACGCGCGACGGGACGGACGCTCGAGGACCTTTCCGCCGACTGGCGCGACGCGATCCAGACGACGTTCTTGCCGCAGCTGGGCGATCATTATCGCGCCCGCCGCATCGCGCAGCCGACGCTCACGCAGCGGCGCTCGCGCGGCCGCCTGTTCCTCGCACCGGCGCTGACGCCGGACGGCAAAGCGATCGCGTTCTTCGGCGATCAAGGCGGGTTCTTCGTCAATCTCTGGCTGGCCGATGCCGAGACTGGTCGCGTCAAGCGCCGTCTCGTCAAATCGACGCAGAACAACAATTACGAAAGTCTGCGGTTCATCAATTCGGCCGGCGCGTTTTCGCCCGATGGGCGCTATTTCGCCATCGCCGCCAAGCGCAAGGACCGCGATGACCTGGTCATTCTCGACGTCGCGCGCGGGCGCGAAGCGCGCCGCATTCATGTCGGCCTGAACGGGCTGCAGACCCCGCAATGGTCGCCGGACGGACAGCAGCTCGTGTTCACCGGCTTCAGCAACGGCTTCACCGATCTGTTCATCATCAATCGCGACGGCACGGGGCTGCGGCGCCTGACCAACGACAAATACGCGGATCTCCATCCGTCGTGGTCACCCGACGGGAAGACGATCGCGTTCGTGACCGACAGCGGCGGCGAAACCGATTTCGATCTGCTGCGCTTCGGCAATCTGCGGATCGCGCTGCTCCATCTCGACACCGGCGTGACGGAGCTGCTGCGCAACATGGAGATCGGGAAGAACATCAATCCGGTGTGGGCGCCCGACGGCCGTTCCCTCGCCTTCGTGTCCGATCGGACGGGCATCGCCAACATTTTTCTGTACGACCTGGGCGGTGGCCAGATTTACCAGCTGACCAACATGTTCACCGGCGTGCAGGGCATCACGCCGCTGTCGCCGGTCCTTTCGTGGGCGCCCCTCGCTGACCGCATGGCGTTTGTGTATTACGAAGACGGCCAGTACAGCGTCTATTCCGTGGAAAACCCGCGCTCGCTGCGCCGCGCGCCTTACCGTGGGCCGTCCACCATGCCGGTCGTGGCGCTGCTCCAGACCGAGCAACGCGACAGCGGGGGTTCATCGGCACCGCCGATGATTCCCATACCGGTAGCCCCCCCCTCCACGCTCGGCGGTGGCTCACCGGCCGGCCCCAACACCATGACGCGGCCGGGGCGACCCGGTCAAGGCGCGTCGATCTATCGCACGTCCGGCGGCTTCCGCCCGTCGGGAGAGCCGCAGGCCGCAGAGTCGTCCGCCGCATTTCCGGCCGTGACCGTGCGGGCCTTGCTCGACTCGGCGACGTTGGCACTCCCCGACACGAACGAGTTCACGTTCCACCCCTATAGGGTGCGGTTTACCGCCGACTACATCGCGCGCCCCACAGTCGGGTACGCCCGGGACAACTTTGGGCGCGGCATCTTCGGAGGAACCGCGATCGCGCTCTCGGATATCCTGGGCAATCATGCCGTCGTCCTCGCCGGCTCCATCAACGGCCGCATCAGTGAGGCGCAGTTCCTCGGTCTCTACGCGAACCAGTCGCACCGCTTGAATTGGGCCGGCGGCTTTTCGCAAGATCCGCTGTACTTCTACGGCGGGAGCGACTGGACCCGGATCGAAGACCCCCGCAAGGCCGGTGACAGCCTGGACGTGTTCACGACCCGGATCCGGCGTTTCGTGGTTCGGGATCTATTCACCGCGTCCGCGTACCCGTTCAGCCGCTTCAATCGCCTCGAGCTGGGCCTGCACGCCGTGAACATCTCGGAAGCGACGCTCGCGTTGCAGACATCGTACAACGCGAGCACGCGTGACTTCGTGGATCAAAATCTCATCCAGGGTGGTGGACCGTCGGCGACGTTCGTGCAACCGTCCATCGCACACGTGCATGACAATACCCTGTTCGGCTATGTCGGCCCGTTTGCGGGCGCGCGCTCACGCTTTTCGATCTCGCCGGCCATCGGCACGTGGCGCTTCACGGCCGGGCTGATCGACTACCGGCGCTACATCTTCTTCCGGCCGTTCACGATCGCGGTGCGTGGCCTCATGTTCGGCCGGTTCGGGCACGACGCCGATCGCTTCCCCGTCTTCCTCGGCAGCACGGAGCTGATTCGCGGCTATACGTCCGGATCGTTCCGCCATCACGAATGCGCGGCCGATCCCCGCTCGAACTCGCCGACCGACTGCGCCGAGCTGGATCAACTGATCGGGTCCAAGATCGCGGTCGGGAATATCGAGCTGCGCTTCCCGCTCACGCGCACGCTCGTGCTGGGCTTTCTGCCGGTGGGCTTCCCACCGATCGAGGGCGCGCTGTTTTATGACATCGGCATGGCGTGGGATGACGCCAGCGCGGTCAAATGGAATCGCGCTCCGAGCGAGGACCCCCTCCTCGTGCGCACGCCACTGCGGAGTTGGGGCGGCTCCATTCGTGCCAACGTCTTTGGGTTGATGATCATGCGGCTCGACTACACGAAGCCGCTGGACCGGCCGTGGTCGCGGTCGTATTGGACCATCAGTTTAGGTCCGACCTTCTAACTCCGCTTCGCTGAAATAGTTGCAATGGCATAGCCGGTTGTCTATTTTGTCCGGCGAGGCCATTTGCGCATCTCCCGTTTCCTTCTGATCGCGTCTGTTACGCTCTGGGGTTGTGGACCCCGGGCGCCGACGGCTGAGTCGTCGCAATCACAAGCGCCGCAAGGAGTTGGCAAGCCACAGGCTCTGGCACGCGCGCCCGGTGTGGCAATCCGGCTGCCCGCCAAGGGTGGTGTCCCCCAGCTCTATAAGCTGCCTCGCCTCACGTCGGTCGACGGCGTGTTAAAAGGCCGGCTACCCCCGGTCGACCGCGTCGTCGGCCTGGATCCCGAATCGGAGTTCCTCTTTGTCACGACCGCCAAGCACGAGCTGTTGGGACTCGATCTCGGCAGCGGGCGGGCGGACACGGTCGCGACGAATGTCAGACAAGCGGCCCTCGGCCCCGATGGCACGCTCTACGCGATCGACTCATCGCGGCATGTGGTCTCGCTTTCGCGCCGGACGCGCTTCGCCTGGCCGAAGGCGCTCACCGCGCTCCCGCGCGACCTCTTCGGCTCGACCGACCAGCATCTGGTCGGCGTCGTCCCACAGGACCAGCTGCTCGTCGCCGCCGCCGATCAGCCCCCGACACTTCGGCCGATCGCCGCAGGCGGTGATGTCGCGGCCACGCGCTGGGGCGATCTCGTCGCCGTCGCCAGCGATTCGGGCGTCACGTTTTACGATCCCCTCGGCCGGCGCGATCCCGCGTTCGTGAGACTCGCCGATTCCCCGCGAGCCCTCGCCTTCTCGCCATCCGGTCATCGCATCTACGTCGCGCGCCGCAACGTGCCGGGCCTGGCAGTCGTGGATCGCTACGAGCGCAAGGAGCTCGACGGTGTCGCGCTCCCGGGACCGGTCGCGGCCCTGCGCCTCGATCCACTCGGCCGCTGGCTCCTCGCGCGGCCAACGGTCGGCGATTCGGCCTGGATTGTCGACCTGCCGATCAAGCGACACACCGGGATCGTGCCGACGCAGTGGCAGGCCGATTTGCCGGCAATTTCTCCGGACGGAATGCTGATCTACCGGCGCGGCCACGACGTCGTCTCGGCGCGGCCGGACTCGTTGAATGACGTCGGCAAGGTCACGAACGGGGCGGCGGACTTGTGGGTGCTCACTTCCTGGCTGCCCCGGGGCGTCGCGGCGAGCCCGGTGAGCACCGCGGCCGCCGAGAGCGGCGCCGCCGGCGCGGCGGGGGCGGAAGGCCCGCTCTATGTCCAGGTGTCCACGTCGCAAAACCCGGAATGGTCCGGTCACCTGGCCGATGATCTCACTCGCGCCGGGCTGGCAGCGCGCGTCTTGCCGCCGCAACATCCCGATGACGGGTATCGCGTCGTGCTCGGCCCCTACGCGACGCGCGAGCAAGCCGAAGCCATCGGCCGCCGCCTCGGGCGCCCGTTCTGGATTTACCAGCCGGGACAATGAACACGGTTCCTCCTCCGCTCCCTCCGCGCCAGCTGCCGCTTTCGCGGCTCGGGCATCTCGTTCCGCCGCTCGTAAACGATGCGGCGTTGGTTGCGCTCGTGACGCTCACCGACGATATGCCGTGGGCGGCAAAAGCGGCCTGGGACATTGCCCGCATTGCCGCCCGCGACGGACGCCGCGTCGCTCTCGTGGATCTCTGTCTCGAGCATCCGGCGCTCCACGAAGTCGTCGGGCTGAGCACCACCGAAGGAATCGTGGACGCGTTCGAGTATGGCGTTTCGCTGAACAAGGCGGCGCACGAAGTCACCGGCGTCTTCATCATCCCCGCGGGTTCGGACACAGCCCACCCGGCGGAGGTCTACAGGCACGCCCGGTGGCCAAAGTTGCAAGCCGGCTTCCGTTCCGAAGGGGCGCTGCTGATCCTGTTGCTTCCGCTTGCGGGTCTCGCGCAGCTCTCGACGACGCCAGACGGCGTGTTCGCGCTCGCCCCTGAGGGTCTCGCGCCAAGCTTTGCATTGCCGCGCGATGTGCCGTTGCTCGGCGTCGTTCGCGATCGGTGGCTGCCGTCGAATCCTCGCCTGTCGCCGCCGGCGATGCCGGTACCGATTGCGGAGCAGCCGCGGCGTGGACTCCGCGTCGCCGTGGGGGCGCTCGTGGTTGCGGGACTGGCGGTCGGAGGATGGGCATTACTCGCGCGAGCGCGTGAGTCGGCGGCGGTTCCGCGACCCGCCGCTGCCACCGTCCCACCTGCTCCGGCCACGTCGACACCCTCCACAGCCTCCACCAACCTCCACCACCCTCCACCTCCTCCCGTCAGGCTGGACACGCTTGGGTGGACCGTCCAGCTCGCCGCGTATGCGTCGCTCGACAAAGCCCTCGCGCATGCGGACCGTCTGGCGGCGGATGCGGGCGTGCCGGCACTCGTCACGCCCGTGCCGCAGGGTGGGAAGGGACCGATGTGGTACCGCGTCCTGGCCGGCTCGTACGCCACGCGCGCGGCTGCCGGCACCGCGCGCGCGAGCCTCTGGCGTCGCGGCCTCGCCGCCGAAGGTGTCGGCGACTTGGTGCTCGCGCCCTATTCCTATCACGCGCCGGCGGGCGCGTCACTCGAGCAGCTGCGCCGCCGTGGACTGCCCGCGATGCGGTGGTCGAACGGCGTCATTTTGCTCGGCGCGTTTGTAGGCCCCGACCAGGCGGCCTACACGCAGGCCGCACTCAAGCGCGCCGGTGTGCGCGCGAACCTACTCCCTCGCATGGGGACACCATGAGACTGAGCAGGCTCGAGCTGTCCGGATTCAAATCGTTCGCCGGATCGGTGGAGTTGCCGTTCGAGCAAGGCGTGACCGCAATCGTGGGACCAAACGGCTGCGGCAAGTCGAACATCTCCGACGCGGTGCGCTGGGTGCTGGGCGAACAGTCGCCGCGCCTCTTGCGCGGTGGCAAAATGGAAGACGTCATCTTCCAGGGTTCGACGGGACGCCGGCCCGTGAACGTGGCGGAGGTGTCGCTGGTCTTCGACAACTCTGACGGCAGCCTCCCGATCGCCTATCAGGAGGTCGTCGTCACCCGCCGTCTCTCGCGCTCCGGGCAAAGCGATTATCAGCTGAACCGTTCGCCCGTGCGGTTGCGCGACATCCAGGACATGTTGCGCGGGACCGGTCTCGGCGCCGATGCCGCGGTCGTGATGGAAGCGAAGATGATCGAGGCGCTGTTGTCGGAGAAGGCGGAAGAGCGCCGCGCCCTGTTCGAAGAAGCAGCGGGCATCGGCCTGTATCGCGATCGCAAGAAGAGCACGGAACGGCGGCTCGAGGAAACCGCTGCCGATCTCGCCCGGCTCGAGGACCTGATCGGCGAAGTGCAGACGCAGGTGCGTAGTCTCGCGCGTCAGCGGGGCCGTGCCGAGCGCTATGGCAAGATGATCGAAGAGCGGTTCGGCATCGCGCTGACGCTCGTGCGGCGCGAGCTCGAGGACTTCGATCTGTCGCTCGGGGCGCTCGGCGTACGGGCCCGCGAGCTGGCCGAAGCGCTGCCCGCGGCACGCGCGCGGCTGACCGATGCGGAGCGCCAGCGTGAAGCGCGCGTCCAGGCGCGGCACACGGGTGAGGCGCGACGCACCGAAGTCGAGCGCCGGCTCGGCGACGCCAAGCTGGAAGTCGGCCGGCTGGAGAGCGATGTCGCGCTTGCGGCCGAGCGATTGAGCAACGCCAGCACGCGGCGGCAGACGGCGGCCGATGAACGCCTGCAGGCGGAACGCCGCGCGGCGCAGGCGGAGCGCGAGCACGAGGCTGCGGCCGCCGAGCGCGCCGCCGCCGAGCATGATCTCGCCGCGGTTCAGGCCGAGCTCGGCGCGCGGACCGGCGAAGAAGACGCCGTGCGCGGCCGCCTGACCGCCGAGCGGCTCACCGTCCGTGAGCTGGAGGAAGCGATCCAAAGTCGCGCGGAGGCCGCACGCGCGCTCGAAATCGAGGGGGCGGCCCTGGATCGCGAGCGCGGCGAGCTGCGCGAGCAGCTGGCGCTGGCGAGCGACGAGCACCGCGAGCGCGATGCGGCGGCGCAGGCAGCCAGCCGCGAGGCCGCAGCGGCTGCGCAGCGGGCCACCCGGGGCGCGCAGGCGGCCGTGCAGGCCGTCGAGGCGCTGCAGCACGCGCGCCGCCAGCTCGCGGCCTTGCATGAGGAGGAGATGAGCGCACGCTCCGCGCGCCGCCAGGCCGAGGCCGCACTCGCGCAGCTCGAGGCACGGCGTGACGCGCTCAGCGAGCTCGACCGCGAGCGCGTCGGCCTTGCGCCCGCGGCGCAGGCGCTGCTCAAGGTCCGCAAACAGTTCGGCGACGGCGTGCTCGGACCACTGGCCGATTTCGTCCGCACCAGCCGGCGCGATGCCGAGCTGGCCGAGCGGCTGCTCGGCGAATGGCTGCATGCCGTGCTGGTGCGCGACGCGTCCGTCATCGATGCGATCCGCGCCTGGCATGGCGAGACGCAGCCAGGTCCGCTCGTGTTGCTGCCCGCCGTCCCTGGGCCGCGCCTCGGTGCGGATGGCCATCCGCTGAAGGATGAGCTGCGCGTCGATGGCCCCGCCGCCGCGTGGGTACGGGCGCTGCTCGCGGGCCACGAGGTGATCGGGGCGGGAGCGCTCCGCCGGGCCAACGGTGCGGTGTTCCTCGACAGCGCGACTCCGGCGGCGGGACCGCTACAGCGGCGCGCCGAGCTGGAGGCTCTGGAGAAGGAGGCACGCGAGGCGACGACGAACGTCGATCGCGCCCGGAAGGCCGAAGAGTCGACGGTCAAGAAGCAGGCGGCGGCCGAAGCCGCCGTGATGACGGCGGGTCACGAGGCCGAACACGCGCGGCGCATCGAGCTGGAAGCGGGCGCCGAAAACGGAGAAGCGGCCCGAGGGCTGATCCACGCCCGCCGCCAGGCCGAAGAGGCGGCCGCACAGGTCGAGCGGCTCACGAAGCGGCTCGCTGAGGTCGAAGCGCGGCTCGGTGCGCTGCACGTCGAGCTGCAGGAGCGCGAAGTCGAGCGCGTCCGTTCGGCGAAAGAGTTGGGCGCCGAGCGCTCAGGGCTCGCCGATCTGGAGGCACAGCAGGAGGCGGCGCGCGAGCAGCGCGTGCGCTGGCAAGTCGAGGCCGCGCAGGTGGAAGCGCGCCTGGCAGCCGCGCAGGAGCGCGCCGCGCGCACCGCTGCCGACGCACAGACGTCACGCGAACAGGCCGGTGCGCGAGCCGAAGAGATTGCGCGGACCGAGCGCGAGACGGCCGCCCTCACGACGCAACGCGCGCAATGGGCGGATACGCTGCAAGAGCACCGGCTCGCACTGACCGAGCTCGAAGCGGCCGCCACGGACGCCGCAGCGCACGTCGGCATGACCGACTCAGATCTCGGCCAGGCTGAAGGGGCGCTCGATCAGGCCCGCAAGGCACTGGCCACCCTGGGCGAAGAAGAGCACCGGCTCCAGCTCGAGCGCACGGAGATCGAAGGCCGCAAACGCGGGCTCGTCGAGCGCGTGGAAACAGAATGGCGCAAGCCGCTGGCGACGCTGCTCGCCGACGCGCCGGAGGTCGCCGGCGATCTCGAGTGGCTGCGCCAGGAGAATGAACGGCTGCGCGGAGCCATCGACGCCGTCGGACCGGTGAACGCGCTCGCCGTCGAAGAGCACGCGGAAGAGAACAAGCGCCTCGAGTTCCTCCAAACTCAGCGCGACGACCTCGTCACCGCGCGCAGCTCGCTGCAACAGGCCGCCCGCGAAATCGATCAGACAGCGAAGGCGCTGTTTCTCGAGTCTTTTTCCAAGGTCCGAGATCATTTCCGCTCCGTCTTCCAGACCCTGTTCGGCGGCGGCGAATGCGACGTGCGTCTCGCGAACGAAGCCGAGCCGCTCGAGAGCGAGATCGAGATCCACGCCGCGCCGCGCGGCAAGCGCACACAACGCATCCATCTGCTGTCCTCAGGCGAACGCACGCTCGTCGCGGTCTCGCTGCTCTTCGCGATCTTCCTCGCGAAGCCGAGCCCGTTCTGCCTGTTGGACGAAGTCGATGCCCCGCTCGATGACGCCAACGTGGGCCGCTACGTCCGCCTGCTCGCGGAGTTCAAGGATCAAACGCAGTTCATCGTCATCACGCACAACCCGCGGACGATGCAGGCCGCCGACGCCGTGTATGGCGTGACCATGCAGGAACCCGGCGTTTCAACTATCGTCGGCGTGCGGCTCGGCCAAATGGAGCCGGTCTAGCGATCGATTTACCCTTCCCCCGTCCCCCCTCCCCGTTTTGATGCGGCGGTTCTTCTGGCTCGTCGTCCTGCCTGCGGGGTTGGCAGCGCAGCAACCGGCGGTATCCCCGGTGTTGCCGCGCGCGTTGACGCGCGTTCAGGACACGACCTTCTCTGTGTGGCTTTTCGTTCGAGCCTGGGCATCGCTGGACGAAATCAGTGCTCGCGTAGCCGCGCTTCCGGGAACGCACGTGCGAGTTCGCAGCCGCTGGCTGCACGCCATCAGCGCTGACGTCCCCGCGTCCGCACTCCGCCGGCTCCTGAAAGACCGCGACCTGAGCCGGATCCAACCGCTCGGACGGTTCAAGCTGCGCCATCGCCCCGGACGTCCAATTCCGGATCTCGCACCGCTCGTCACGTTCGCGCCAGCGCAAGGTCCGGGAGACACGTGCGGTGTGACACCGGGCGACGATCCCGTCCTTGGCCCATCGGCCATGCCGTATCGCCAGCTACATCTTCGGCCGCTCACCGATCAGGGCATCGATGGCACAGGCGTCCGCATCGCGCTCCTCGACACCGGCTTCGATACGGCGAATACGGCGTTCAGCGGGATTACGATCACCGCGCAGCATGACTTCGTGTTCAACGACGCTGTCGTGAAGGACGAACCGGCAAAGGACGCCCTTGGCGCGCAGTCCCACGGCACGGCGACCTGGTCCCTGTTCGCGGGCGAGGTGCCGGGGCGCCTGCACGGTATCGCGCGCGGCGCGCGGTACCTACTCGCGAAAACCGAAGACATTCGCAGCGAGACGCGCGTCGAGGAAGACAACTACGTCGCCGCGCTCGAGTGGGCCGACTCGATCGGCGTCGACATCGTCTCGTCCAGCCTCGGCTACCTCACGTTCGACAATGGATTCAGTTACACGCCGTCCCAGTTGAACGGCGATATCGCGGTCACGACCGTGGCGGCCGACATGGCCGCGCAACGTGGCATCCTGGTCGTGACCGCCGCCGGCAACGACGGACCGGACTTGCGCTCGATCTCCACACCGGCCGACGGCGACTCGGTGCTCGCGGTCGGGGCGGAAGATTCGTCGGGAACGATCGCGTTCTTCTCCTCGCGCGGTCCGACGGCGGATGGCCGGCTCAAACCGGACTTCACGGCGCCCGGTGTCGCCGTCTGTGTGGTCAGCGGAAACGGGCAGGTCCGACGGGGCGACGGGACGTCGTTTGCGACGCCGTTGCTTGCGGCGAGCGCGGCGCTCGTCAAGCAGATGCATCCGACGCTCGCGCCCATGGAGCTGCGGGCCGCGTTCCGCAGCACGGGGAGCAAGCGCGCCGCGCCGGACTCGATCTACGGTTGGGGACGGCCGGACGTCGCGACGGCCGCGGTATTCCCCACCGGCGTCACCGCGACCGCACCCCTGCCCGCCGCAGGTCCCCTCACGACGATCACGCCCGCGTTCACCTGGACCGT
>WNGJ01003676.1_pt1 | contig 24680 bp, 19 predicted proteins | sample 5400611 | NCBI WGS metagenome assembly WNGJ01 (sample SAMN13153375, study PRJNA577476) | soil metagenome | isolation source: 40 cm soil or saprolite under Garry oak tree replicate 1 | place: USA:California | collected 2016-06-15
CTGGGGAGTCGTTTTTTCTGATCGCACGCTGGCTTCATTCCAGAGAGCGGACTACAAATCCTATGAGCAGATTGCCAACCAGTTCGTGATCTGGGATACTATCGATGTCTATTTTCGCGGCGCGAGGCTGCATTGTGGTGGCCATGTGATCGCCGGCATCTCGCGCAAAGCCCTGCTCAACATTTTGCAAAAGCGCTGCCTGGAACTAGGCATCAGCTTGCAATTTAGTCGCGAGGTGAACGACCTCGCGGAGCTTCCCACCTATGACTTGCTTATCGCCGCCGATGGCATTAACAGCGTTGCACGCAGGACATATGCACACTTTTTTAGGCCAGCTATAGAGCCTGGCAAAGCCAAATACATCTGGCTGGGCGCGAATAAAGTGCTCGACGCCTTCACATTTATCTTCCGCGAGAACAAGCACGGCCTGTTTCAAGTACATGCATACCCCTTTAGCGGCACTGCCAGCACCTTTCTGCTCGAATGTGACGAGGCATCCTGGCTCAATGCCGGTCTCGATAAGGCCAGCGAGGCGGAAAACCTCGCTTACTGCCAGCACCTTCTCTCTGAAAACCTGGATGGTGCATCGCTCTTATCGAATAACTCAAAATGGATAAATTTCCCTACCCTGAAGACCCGGCTCTGGCATCATAAGAATATGGTGTTGCTCGGTGACTGTGCACACACTGCACATTTCTCTATCGGCTCAGGCACAAAACTGGCGATGGAGGATGCTATTGCTCTTGCTAGCTCGCTTGAGCAGCACCAGGACCTCGAAACTGCTCTCAATGCCTATGAGTTAGAGCGCAAACCCGTCGTTGAAGTCTTCCAGAAAGCAGCAGCGGAAAGTCAGACTTACTTCGAGACTATCAAACGCTACCTCGGCCTCGACCCGCTGCAGTTCGCATTCCAGTTACTCACGCGCAGCGGCAGGATCAGCTACGACGATCTCAAATTCCGCGACGTTCGCTTTGGCGAATCCGTCGACCGTTGGTACATGCAGAAAGCCGGTGATACGGAAACCATTGTCGCCCCGCCCCCGGTGTTTGCACCTATGAGGCTGCGTGGGATTACTATATCCACTCGTATAGTCCTCTTGCAAAGAGCCAGTGCAGAAATGTCTTCGCCAGGGGATAATCGTGAAGGCTGTCCTGAGGGGGTGCAGGTGCCTCCTGGCAATGTTGGCCTGGTCCTGCCCGAACTGACCGCCGTGTCCGCAGAGGGGCGTATCACTCCAGACAGTCCCGGCATATACAACGCGGAACAGCGAGCAGCCTGGAAGCGCATCGTCGAACATATACATAGCGTCTCCCCGGCAAAAATTGCCCTCCAGTTGGGCCACGCCGGGCGGCGCGGCTCGACCCGGCCGAGGTCAGAAGGCCTGGATAGACCGCTGCGCCGGGGCAACTGGCCACTCCTCTCTGCCTCGTCCATCCCTTACACGCCGCAAAGCCAGGTTCCTAGGGAGATGGACCGTGCCACTATGGACCAGGTGCGCAATGAGTTCGTTCGTGCGGCCTGGTTGGCGCAAGAAGCTGGCTTTGACTTGCTGCACCTTCACTTCGCCCGCGGTTACTTGTTGGCAAGCTTTCTCTCACCGCTCACCAACCTGCGTAATGATGAGTATGGCGGTGACCTGGAACGGCGTTTGTGCTTCCCATTGGAGGTATTTGATGCCGTGCGAGCCGCCTGGCCGCAGGACAAGCCTATCTCGGTCGCGCTCTCTGTTACCGATTGTGTGAAGGGAGGCTTCACCATCGAGGATGCAATAGTCGTCGCCAGGACTCTGAAAGCACATGGATGTGATATGCTTGAGATACTGGCGGGCCAGACAACGATAGATAGTGAACCAGCCTATGGCCGTGGCTTTCTGACCGCCTTCAGCGATAGGCTGCGCAACGAAGCGAGTATTCCCACTATAGTCGGTGGCTACCTTACAACAAGTAACGAAATCAATACCATCCTGGCCGCTGGCCGCGCTGACCTCTGCATTATGGAAATTCCGCATCTACATACCTGATGGGAACTTTCTCTTACTTAAAGATCGATCCAGCTATCTCCTTTATACTGTATCAAAAAGAAGATTCGCTTGATGGCAAATACATTATTATAATGTAAGCACTAGGCGCAAACTATTTGGAAAAGGAACTCATATATGTCCTCATCGCTCTACCGTGACCCGAACGCCTCCGTTGACGACCGGGTCGAGCATTTGCTCTCTATTATGACCCTCGATGAGAAACTTGCCCAGCTTGGGTGCCTCTGGAGTACTACTTTCGTGAGTAAGGGAGCCTTCGACCCTGATATCATTGCTGAAAAAATGCCGCATGGAATTGGGCAGATCACGCGCATTGGCGCCTCTACTGGCCTGCACCCACACGAGAGTGCAGCGTTCATGAACTCCATCCAGCAGTTTGCGGTTGAGCGCACCCGGCTCGGCATTCCTGTCATCCTCCACGAGGAGTCCACAGGTGGATTTTGTCACCGTGATGCGACGGTCTTTCCACAGGGGATCGGGCTTGCAGCGACATGGAACCCGGCTCTCGTCAAGCAGGTTGCCGGGGTGATTCGCACACAGATGCTGGCAGTTGGCGCCCGGCTCGCGCTTGCCCCTGTGCTTGACGTCGCCCGCGATCCCCGCTGGGGACGGGTCGAGGAGACCTATGGCGAGGATGCTGTGCTGGCGGGTATAATCGGCACCGCGTACACCCAGGGCCTGCAGACCAGCGATCTGCGCCACGGAGTGGCCGCCACGGGCAAGCACTTCCTCGCTTACTCTATGTCGGAGGGCGGGCGCAACTGGGGTCCTGTTCAAATGGGTTCGCGCGAGCTGCGCGAGGTCTATGCCGAATCTTTCGCCGCCGTTATCCGGGATGCTGGACTCGCCTGTGTCATGAACTCCTATGCATCTGTCGATGGACTACCTTGTGCGGGCAGCCCCGCCATCCTCAGCGGGTTGCTGCGTGACGAACTCGGCTTCGCTGGTGTCGTCGTGGCAGACTATTTTTCCGTCTCACAACTCCAGTCGCACCACCGTGTCGCAGCAAACGCAGGGGAGGCTGCCCGGCTCGCATTGTTTGCTGGTCTTGACATGGAATTGCCAGCTACAGACTGCTACGGGGAGCCACTCAAAGCGGAGGTCATGGCCGGGCGGGTGTTACTTGATGTCGTCGATGTCTCCGTCCGCCGGGTACTCCGGCTGAAATTCAAACTCGGGCTCTTCGAGAACCCGTACGTCGACGCCTCGACCGCCAATGCGGCATTCCAGGCGCCTGAGCAGCGCGCTTTGGCTCGCCAGGTTGTCGCAGAGTCGATCATCCTGCTCACCAACGATGGTGTACTACCGCTTGCCTCCAGGGTCAAACGCATCGCAGTCATTGGGCCAGGCGCAGATGACCAACGACTCCTCCAGGGTGACTATCACTACCCTACCCACCTGGAGATCGCCTATGCAGCCAGCTACAACCAGAATCCCCCGGACGTGGACCTGCCCACCCGCATGGGTAAATCTTATGCTCCTGGCCCGTACTTCACGCCACACGTCACGCCGCTTGCAGGCCTGCGCACGGCTCTGGGAAAAAGCATAGAGGTGCAGTACGCCAGAGGGTGCGCGGTGCAAGGCGATGACCGCTCTGGCTTCGCTGAAGCGGCCCAGGCAGCGCGTGATGCCGCCATTGCCATAGTTGTGGTTGCAGGGCGCAGCGGCGTCATGCGCCCTGCAACCGTTGGCGAGGGCAACGACGCTGCCAGCCTCGATCTCACGGGCGTCCAGCAAGAACTCATCGCTGCGATTGCTGATACACGCACACCGCTCGTTGTCATCGTGCTCAGTGGGCGCGTCCATACTCTTGCTCACGTCGCTGAGCGCGCAAACGCGCTGCTGCAACTATTTCCGGCAGGTGAGGAGGGTGGCAACGGCCTCGCAGATGTGCTGACCGGGAAGATAAATCCGGCTGGCCGTCTGCCTGTGAGCATGCCACGCGCGGTCGGCCAGGTCCCAAACCATGTTGGGCACCGTGCCGGAGGTGACCGCGCCATGTTCTATGGCGACTACACCGACTCTCCCGCGGCACCACTGTTCGCCTTCGGGCACGGGCTGAGCTACACCACCTTTGCATACAACGGCTTTACCGTGCAGGCGACGAGTACTACCGGGCTGATTGAGGTGTCCATCGAGGTACGTAACACCGGAGAGCGCGCAGGCGACGAAGTGGTGCAGCTCTACTGCCGCGACCTGATCGCTTCTGTTGCCCGCCCTGACTATATGCTCATCGGTTTTGCTCGCGTCTCCCTCGTCCCTGGGCAAGCACGGAGGGTAACATTTACAGTACATCCGTCCCGGCTCGCGTTCTACGACCCGCAGATGCGTTTCGTCACCGAGCCAGGCGCTTTTACCTTTAATATTGGAGCTTCATCAGCTGACATCCGGGCCGAGCAGACCATAGTACTCGCAGGTGAGATCGCCGAGTTCCGGCAGCGGGAAATCGTGCCCACCAGGGTAGTGATTGCTTAATCATTTTAATGAAAAAGTTGCCCATAGTGTCCTGGCCGGTTTCGTCAACGTAGCAATAGAGCTTGCGGGTTTGTTTTTGCCGCATAAGGAGGTATTTATGAGTGTATTATAGGGGTCGCTGTAGCAATAGGAAAGGGGCTTGATACACGCGTATGCTCCAGGAGAAGAGCAAGATACCAGAAGTTTTTTCGCTGGAAGCGAGTATGCTTGGAGTGAAGAATCGTTCACTCATGCTCTGGAGGTGCTATGGGAAACGTTATTATCGGTGCCACTATGTCACTGGACTGGTTTATGAATGACCGCAACGGTGATGTGAGCCGCCTGTACCCAGATCTGGAAGCGTTGCGACAAACCGAGATGTTACAGGAAGAAATCCGGACGACCGGCGCGGTGGTAATGGGCCGACGTGCCCACGACATGGCCGAGGGCGATCTCACGGATTACGAATATCAAGTGCCGATCTTTGTCCTGACTCATCATCTTCCACAACAGGTGGTCAAAGGAGAGAACGACCAGTTGACGGTGACCTTCGTCACCGATGGCATCCACAAGACGATTGAGCAGGCCAAAGCCGCCGCAGAAGAGAAACATGTCATGGTGGTAGGCGGCGCAAATACCGCTCAGCAATGCCTCCGAGCCGGGCTGGTTGACGAAATCCATATGGGCATCGTTCCGGTCCTCTTGGGTGAGGGCCTGCGCTTTTTCGAGCCTGGAGCCAATGAGCAGCTGGAACTGGAACGAACGAGAGTGTTCGAGTCCCCGACGAGAACCGATCTGTGGTTCCGCGTGGTCAAGTAAGGTGCGAGCGTACACGAACGACTGCAAAAGCAGCCATGTGATACAATAGCGCTGCAAAGGTAAAAGAGAGGATATATAGTAATCATGGTAAACTTCACAGTTCTACTTGCAGTATAGCAGCAGAATCGCGTTCTTCGCTGGTTGGAAACAGCATATTTCCTTGTATCCGCTCCCGGCAGGCGATGAGGCTTTCCAGCAAGAAATAGCGCACTATAAACGAGCCAAGGGCACCATACAGTTCCCCTTAGATAAACCTCTCCCTTATGAGTTAGTGGAGCAAATTGTTATCCTCCTCATAAAGGAAAAGCCAGAAAAAGAGAGGTAGCCTGTGAGATTTCATCAAAAAGTAACAACAGTACGTTTGCCACATCAGAGGAGCTGAACATGAGCATGGCAGGTCTTTCGAAGTCGCGGCTCGAGCGAATGCATCATGTGTTGTCGGGATACGTCGAACGTCAAGAGATGCCCGGGCTCGTTGCCCTCGTCAGTCATCATGACGACGTTCATGTGGAAGCTTTCGGCACCCTGGCGTTCGGCGATCCGGCTCCAATGAATCGCGACACGATCTTTCGCATCGCTTCGATCACGAAGCCCATCACGGCAGTCGCGGCAATGATTCTGGTCGAGGAATGTAGGTTACGGCTCGACGATTCGGTCGAGCCGTGGCTGCCGGAACTGGCAAATCGTCGTGTGCTCACATCCATCTCCTCGGATCTCGATGAGACGGTGCCTGCGCAGCGCGCGATCACCCTTCGCGATCTGCTGACATACTGCATGGGCTTCGGCAGTGTGATGGCCATGCCGGACACGTATCCCATCCAGAAGTTCATTCGTGACTATCGCATTGGCGGCGATGGCCCAATGCTGCCGACACTCGCGCCTGGTATGGACGAATGGTTGCAGAAGCTCGGCTCGCTGCCGTTGCTGGCGCAGCCGGGCGAGCGGTGGATGTATCAGGTGAGCGGCGATGTGCTGGGGGCCTTGATCGCGCGCGTGTCAGGACAATCCCTCGGCACGTTCATGCGCCAGCGCATCTTCGATCCGCTGGGCATGAAAGACACCGCTTTCCACGTGCCTCCCGAGAAAATCGACCGCTTGCCCGCGTTCTACTTCTTCAACCGTCAGACGAATAAGCTGGATTTCTTTGACGACGTGGCGAACAGTGCCTGGCGGTCTGAGCCGCCGTTCGAATCGGGCGGAGGCGGGCTCGTCTCGACGATCGATGACTACTTTGCCTTCAGCCGCATGATGCTCAACAAAGGCCGGCACGGTCGCGAACACATTCTTTCACGCGCTACCGTGGAGCTGATGACCTCAGATCAACTCACGCCTGAGCAACGCGCAGGCTCCGAAATCTTTTTCGGTACGCATTCCAGTTGGGGCTTTGGAATGGCGGTGGACATTCGGCGCAAGGACATCTTCCACACTCCAGGCCGATTCGGTTGGACCGGCGGCTTCGGCACATCGGCCTACACCGATCCTACGGAGGGAATGATCGGCATCCTCTTCACGCAGCGCATGATGGATTCGCCGGAACCGCCGAAGGTCTTCACCGACTTCTGGACACTGGGGTATGGAGCAATGGAATAGGCAACTGCCGGAGAAGAGGCAGACCACTTTTCTGTCTGTGGCCGGTAGCCCGTGACCCGTAGCCTGACTAAGCTGCGATCTCCCGACTTCCAGGACAATGATCGCTGCTCATAACGCCAGCGTGGAGAGCAGCGCTTTTTTGCCGAGTTCTTGAGTGCGGACGAGACGAGGAAGTAATCGATTCTCCATCCCACGTTTCGCGCGAGCGTTGCCTTGCGTGAAGATGCGGAACGTACCCGCCGCTGCGCGAGAAGATCAACACTACCCACGACAAGTTCAAGCGCCTGAAGCAATACTGCTGTTGCCTGATTCTCTGCAATGTGGACAAGCCCCTCATTCTGCTCGATTGGCGACCACTATGGCGACAATGAAAAAGTTGCCCAGCATGTCCTGGCCGGTTTCGTCAACGTAGCAAGAGAGTTTGTGGGTTTGCTTTAGCCCCATAATGGGGAGGATATTTGATGAGGGGTATTATAGCACTGTAACAGATGTAAATGCTCTACTACGAGACGCAGAAGACGCTTTCACTTCGCCCGCCTTGTCAACATCGAGCAAGTTTTTTCTTCCCTGTGCAAAAATCAGGGCAGAAAATGGCCGGGCATCCTTTTTACGTTGTATGATTGAGGTGAGAGGGGTACCTGTCAGAAAGCATTGTTAGAACAGATACCTGTTCCTGTCCTCTTTGGACTTGGGAACAGACACAAGGAGGTGTCCATTGAAGAGCTTGGTAGAGCACGTACACGCGGTCCTCTCCACCACCCCAGAACGCTGGCAGCGACTGGTCAGCACTCTTCCCATTGACCTGCTGACACGTCCGCCTGCCGAAAGAGAGTGGTCAGCGCTCCATTGCTTACAGCATTTATTGGACGCGGAACGCCAGGTCTTTCCTGTTCGACTCCACGCTTTTTTGACAGAACAGGATTTTGTCGATTTCGATCCAAACCAGCAACACGCAGACCCCGATTTACCGACTCCTGAGCAGCTTGCGGCGGCGTTCGCCCACTCTCGTCAAGAAAGCCTGGTCCTGCTCGAGCACCTGAAGGATGACGATCTGGGACGGACCAAACAGCATCCGAAACTGGGCACAGTCACTCTGGCAGAGATGCTGCATACCTGGGCCGCTCACGATTTGAACCACACCGTCCAAGCCGAACGAGCGATCATGCAACCCTTCATGCTCGGCTGTGGTCCCTGGCGTTCCTTCTTTCGGGATCACGAGATCGGTGGTCTGAAGGAATAAGCGCCGCTGCTGTAATCAGTCCTAAGCTTCTTTCCCCATCCCCACATACTTATTGTCGCCTTCCACTAAGAAAGACGACACCAGCCGCTTTTTCTTAAACACACACTCCCTGAAACGGCTAATAGAAATCACGACACGCTGTCAGGCTTTTTCTTGTGGTACACTAATCAGAGTTCGGATTGGTTGAACGTTTTTAAGGAAACTGCTTTGAAGTGAGGTAGTTATATGAGTAACACAGAGGTTGAGGAGTTACAACCTGCTCCTGATTTCATACTTCCAGCTGTAGGAAGCGATAATGTGGTGAAAAATGGCCAGGTTCAGTTAAGCGCATTACGTGGCCATACTATTGTTTTATACTTTTATCCAAAAGACGACACCCCTGGATGCACTGCTGAAGCGTGTTCATTCCGCGACGCCAATCATGAGATGCAAAAACGGGGAGTTGTCGTGCTTGGCATAAGCGCCGACGATATTCCTTCGCATCAAAAATTTGCCGAAAAATACGGTCTACCTTTTACCCTGCTGGCTGATACAGATACAACTGTTTCACAGCTTTATGGCGTGTGGAAAGAGAAGAACTACGTTGGTAAAAAATATATGGGTGTCAACCGCGAGACATTTCTCATTGATAAAGATGGGATTGTTCGTAAAGTCTGGCCCAAAGTCAAGGCAGCCGAGCACGCTCAAGAGGTCCTTGAAACGATCGAGTCATTAGGTCTCTAATCCTAAGGGTGGTATTATCGCTGTTTCGTTGCGTTCTATATATGGGACGAGTACAGCCGTCACTACCACAAAAAGAGGTTCGCTCGTGGTCGAAATCATTGTGGCTCTCATTGCCGTATTCGGTGCTGTGTTACCCTACCTGCTTCAGAAGAACAAGGAATTGAACCTCAAAATTGCAGAGCAGAAACGCGTGGCATACGCCAGTTTTCTGAAGAACTTCACCGAGATAGCAGTCGCTGTCATGCATGCGTAAAGACCTATTGGGCAAGACCAGGGTAACAACGGAACACCTTGCCAACCTAAACTCCTTTAATCGTGGGTGAGGTGATCATTCCTCCTCATGCCGAATCAGAATAGTTTGAAAGAACAAATATTGACAGTCACCGAGTCAGTGCGGTGGTTTTCTTTTTGTGAAAGGGAGAATGTTATTCGCGCAGGTGTCCAGTTGTCTAAAGACGATACGCCTGGTTGTACCAAAGAGGCCTGCAGCTTCCGCGACGCCAATCACGAAATGCAGAAACGCGGGACCGTGGTGCTCGGTGTGAGTACGGATAGCGTCGAGTCCCACCAGGAATTTGCAGATAAGTACGATCTGTCCTTTCCCTTACTCTCCGACACTGATGCATCCGTTTCCCGTTGCCTACGGCCACCAGCTCATGCACTTTGTGGCCATGCAGGCTCTTGCGGTGGGCCGCCAGTTTGCGTTCTTTAGGGGGTTCCCGTAGCAAATGGACAAAAACCGATTCTGACGCAAAGTTAGTGGTAAGCTCTTCAAAATCCAGACATCCAACTCAGGAGCTTCGCTTGGATCGGGAAGAGAAAGCAAGTAGGATTTTGTTAGTGAGATTGCTATGGATTTTTTATTACCTTCCTGTCCTGGCTTGAAGCTGACCCACGTTGAAGTCCACGACCAGCACCTCGTTCTTCAGGTAAGCAGCACCACCACCTTGGCTTGCTGTCCCGTGTGCCAGGCCGCCTCACGACAGGTTCATTGTTATTACACGCGCCGCATCACCGATCTGTGTTGGGCCGATAGGCGGGTGCGGTTAGCACTACGTGTGCGTCGTTTTGTTTGTTCCAATGTCATGTGTTCGCGGCGCACGTTTGCCGAACGACTGGGCGAACAGATCAAAGCCTATGCCCGACGGACCAAGCGCTGCGACACGCAGTTGCAAAGCATTGGTCTCATGCTGGGAGGCAATGCCGGCGCACGCTTGGCAAAAATCATGGGGGTGCTCGTGAGTTCAGATACGCTTCTGCGACTCGTTCGAGCCCTTGAGATGCCTGAACGAGCGACCCCTGAGGTGCTTGGAATAGACGATTTTGCCCTGCGCAAAGGGCAGAAATATGGCACCATTTTAGTCGACCTCGAACAGCGGCATCTGGTTGACCTATTACCTGACAGAGAAAAGACCACCGTTGCAGCTTGGCGGAAGCGCTCATCCAGGAGTCAAAACCATCAGCCGTGATCGTGGAGGAACCTATGCTGAGGCGGCACGAGAGGCGGCTCCTCTTGCCACCCAGATTGCTGATCGGTTTCATCTTTCTCAGAGCTTGGGAGAGACACTCGAGCGCATCCTGCGTCGAGAGTACCCCACAATAGAGCAGATCTTCGGTGTGCAGGCTCAAGACCTGCAGTCACCGGATCCCTCGCTTCCGCTTCAACGGCACGAAGCGGACAAGCGGGTGAGTCAGCAACGCAGGATGACGGTGTATGAGCGAGTCACCTCGCTTTCTGAGCAAGGGTACAACCAGGGCGAAATTGCCGCTCAGTTACGGATGAGTCGTAAGAAGGTGCGACAACTCCTGCAAGGACCGCCGCGCCCACCCATATACAAGTCTCGCCCAACCAAGCTCACGCCGTACACCTCTTACCTCAAGCATCGTTTCGCTGAGGAGGGATGCGATAATTCTTTACAGTTGTATCGAGAAATTGGCAAACTGGGCTATGATGGCTGTCGCTCAGTCGTCACCAACTATGTCACGCAATTGCGTCAACAAGCAGGAGTCAAATCCATGACAGGCCGCAAGCAAACCAGACAACCCAAACCTCTCAAAACTATCCCTGCACCTGGTCCGCTCCATTGGGGCTTCCTGCTGCCTACAGAGCGCCTCAATGCCAAACAACAGGGGCAACTGACCCAACTCTGTCAGCGTGAAGCAAAGTTTGTCTTGCTCCATCAACTTGCTCAAGCTTTCGTGAGCTTGCTCCATGAGCATACCGATGCAGGACTGACCCAGTGGTTCAAAGATGTTCAAAGGAGTAAGGTTCCAGAGTTGATCAGTTTTGCCAAAGGGGTACAGCGAGATGAGGCTGCTGTCCGAGCAGGGTTGAGCTTGAAATGGAGCCAAGGACCAGTAGAAGGTGCCATCAATCGGATTAAGCTGTCAAACGAAGCATGTATGGACGAGCGAATTTTGATCTGCTTCGTACACGGGTACTCCGTGCCGTGTAATCATCACGAAGACTGGCCTCACGTCCAGTTTCTCTGTCTTCTTTTCCCTGGCTCCATTCGAGCAACCCTCCCTAGTATTGAAGAGCTTACCACCAACTTTGCGTCAGAACCGGTTTTTGTCCACTTGCTACGGGAACCCCTTTAGTGGCTATGCGCCGTCTGGTAGCCCCTACTCTGTTTCCAGTGGAGCCCCTGCTTGCCTCGCTTCTTCGGACGCCCTCGCTCATCGTAGTGCTCAGGGTTAGCCGCCCGCCTCTGCCGATCCATCTTGCGCTGCAGGCGCCGGATAGCTTGCTCATCGGGAACGAGTTCCCCGCCTAAGATTTCCAGTCGGGCTTCCCCGTGTTGGGGCACGCTAGCGATGCTGGATGGACCCAGATCCAGACCGATGGTGTCAGTGCCCACTGTATGCCCGGGTTTGTGGTAGGGAAGGCCCGCCAGCACCAGTTGCACGAAGTAGCGATTGCCCTGGCAGTCGGCCCCTTGCGCATTGGGGCTGGAGACCGGGCGACGGATGAGCCGTGCGTACTTAATCCGATGGGCGAGGCTGCAGGTGACGACGGGATCCTTCCTCTCGATGAGGGCTGGAATCTGGTCCTTTTTCCAGGTGAGCAGGCCTTGATATCCCTCCCCGGACTGGTGCAGGACAAAGCGCAGCCCAGTATCGTTGCGTTTATTCTCGATGCTGGATAGTCCTCGGCCCCGACTCTTGAAGCGCACCCGTTTGGCCTTTCCGAGACAGACCCGGTTGAGGGCACGATAGGCGCGGATGGCGAGCGTCTGGGCGAGCACGGCATCGAGATGCTCGGCAATCCAGGCCGTACGCAGCCGGGTGGCGGCTTGGTGCAGGCCATACTCGCTGAAGCCATACTGCTCGCGCAGTGCGGAGAAGGCGACCTGCCGTTCCTGCTTCTGCGAGCGGGGGACAGCGCGGGCTGCCTGCCAGGCGAGATCAGCTCGCATCTGCTGCAGACGGTGCTGCCTCAGGGAGAGCGGTGCGTTGTAGAACTGCCTGCCTGCTTCCAGGTGCGCACGCAGGCGTTTGGCCTGTGCTGCATCGACGACCAAGGGCAATTCGAGCAAAAACGTGGGTGTCTGCTTTTTGGGCTCCCTGGTTCCCTCGGTGCTCTTTGTCCCTTTTGCTGCCATCTGCCGCACCTACTCCTGCTTTTGTTAGAACGTGCATTCCAAGTATAGCAGGCTTTGGTCCCTGGGTCAAGCTTTTTTCGGACGTCCACAGCTGTCCCCGCGCCTTCCCCCAACTTAGGAAGGCGCTTCATCCCCGGCTTGCAAAGACCGGGGCTTTCGCGCGTGGATTTTCTTTAAGAAATACACGGGTGTAAGCCGGGAGACCTTCTTGATCGATAAAGATGGCATTGTGCGCAAAATCTGGCAAAAGGTGAATCCAGAAGAGCACGCGGACGAAGTTCTGGCAACCGTGGATGCTCTAAGCCTTTAATCAGCTTCTTCATCTCTGCACATGCTACTCCCCATGACGATGCTCATAACGCTTTCATGATACTTCCTTCTTATACTAAGAGCAGAGAGGGCGAGGCGCGTCAGCCAGTCGGTGGCCGCAAACCCTGCCGGGCAGACCCTGGAGTGAAGAAATGCTCTCCTTGCTACTCCAACATGCTCGTTCATCATGATATTGCTATCACTTTTCCGCAAATAGTGCCTGGAAATGTAGGGAGGCAGTTTGCTCTTTGAGGAGGGAGAATATGGATGACCAAAATAACAAGCTTGGCGACAGAGAAAGAGTGGACTATTTCCACCCAAAGCCTTTCTGGAAGCGCTATCTCTGGCAAATTATCATTGCTGTGCTCGCAGCGCTCTTGCTTTTCTCTCTGTTAACGCAGCATCTGCCCCCCAAAACAGCGGCCGTGGTGTGTCAATCAAGCAGTACCGACAACTGGAGCGGTTGGTCTCTCGGAGGTGGCTGGAAACGGCTGGGCGGCATGCTGCTGAATGACGGCTCAAATGGCGGTTATAATGGAAGGCCAACACTCGTCGCTCCACGCTCTTGCCAGCCAAAAACCATGGACTACGCTGTGGAAGCAAAGATTCAGGTGGTACAATTCAGTGATCAATACTCGGGTTTTGGCATCAATGTGCGAGGGGTTCCATCTTCACCTAATGAACCAGGATACTCGACCTATATAGATTCTGGTAACGCAAGCGGGGCGAATATTTCTGTGGTAGGAGGAGATGTCCTTAAAAGTGCTCCTTTTAACCCCAGCACGGATTTTCATGTCTATCGTGCTGAAGTCAAGGGGAATACAATTACCTTCTTGATAGATGGCACAGCCGTCCTCAGTGTAGTTGATAATAGATTCATCTCTGCTGGAGAAGTGGGATTGTGGTGTGCTAACGCTCAAATTGAACTGAGCAGTTTCAAGGTCGCCAAGCTCTAGAGAAGAAAACTCTTATTCCGGCTGTGGTTGTTGCGATTCTGGCTTAGACTTGATACCCCAGGCCGTGAGCAGGTTCCAGGTGGCACTGAAATCGGAGCGGTGGATCTCTTCGAGCCCTTGCTCACGGATGGCTTCGTAATCCTTGCTCATGCAGCCCCATTTCTGGAGAAATGGGCGAAGCGTTTGGAACACACGCACCCCATCTTCAGCGTACGCCTTCCCTTCCGGGGTTCCCGCTCGATACTGCAAGGCATAGACTCTTGTCTGCACTTGCTGGTATCCATGCTGGCTGAGTAGAGGGGCCAGGTGGGCGGTTAACCCGGTACTTTCTTGGGCATAGAGGTGCCCTGCCCGGTACAGGGCGCATAAAAGCATCTCGCAGAACTGCATGGATGCAGGGCTGGTACTCTGTTGGATGACTTCCTCATCAGTGAGGCGGACGACGCCTCCCGGACGCACGACGCGCAGGAATTCCCTGAGCAATCGGGGCCAATCCCAGGTGCGCACAAAACTGAGAGCAAAGCGCAGGTTGACCAGGTCAAAGGAGGCATCAGGAAAGTCGAGAACGCCCAACGCGTCCATGACGTGAAGCTCAATGCGGTCGTCGACGTGCTGAGCAGCGGCTTGCGCCCGAGCATAGTCGATCATACGCGGGTTGACATCGATCCCGACCAGTGACATCTCAGGATAGGTCTGGGCAGCTTCAATGACCCAGCCACCTGATCCGCAGGCAACATCAAGCACGCGCCGGAAAGCGCTCGGTTCGGCTTGCTCTGGCAGGACCCCACCCATTGATGCTGTAACGAGCCGGTCCTGCTCGGCCAAGCGAAGGAGTTCTTCTTCATTCCGCCTGTCCTGAACAAAGTAGGTACCAGAATAGTGTTGTTGCTGTGGGTCCGGGAGCGTCGACATAGGGTCATTCTCCTTCGCATTTGCTGGGCGTCTGATTTTTCATGCGTATCTGATTGGGCAAGGCGCTGCTGTATCCTGCTGTGGCATTGTACTCTGCACAGACATACTCAGCGCTATTCCGGCACTGGCGCTCTTTGTTCTTTCTTCCTCGACTTGTGGCCCCAGGCAGTCAGCAGGCTCCATGCCGCCACAAAATCTGGCTGCTGCATCTCGTTGAGCGCCTGTTGGTAAAGCGTCTCGTAGTCTTCAGGAACATGACTCCACTTTCGGAAGAAAGGCAATGCCGTCCGAAATGAGTGTCTCATATCCTCATAGAAGCGTTGCCCTACAGCGGTGCCTGCGCGATACTCCAGCGTATAGATGCGCGTCTGCACGTTCTGGAATTCATACTGGTGCAGCAGGCGGGCCAACTCGCTTGTCACCCCATTACTCTCTGGGATAAAGAAGTGCCCCGCTCGGTAGAACGCATCAAGCGCGAGTTCGTAGAGACGTGTCAGGGCAGAACTGGTACTCTGAACTATAATATTCCCTTCTGTGACCCGTACCACTCCGCCTGGCCGGGTGACGCGCTGGAACTCCTGCAGGAGTTTGGGCCAATCCCAGGTGCGCAGGTAACTGGCACCTATGCGCTGGTTCACCAGGTCAAAGTAATTAGTGGGAAATTCTAGCATGCGCAGCGCGTCCATCGCACGAAACTGCACCCGGTCACTGACCTGCTGGGCTTCCGCCTGGGCACGCGCATACTCGACCATCCGCTCGCTCGCGTCCACCCCTATGAGCAGAGACATGCTCGGACAGGTCTTGGCCGCCTCTATAAGCCAGCCCCCTGTCCCGCACCCGACATCGAGCACCCGCTGAAAGATCGCCGGGTCGGGTTGCTCCGGCAGCACCCCACCCATGCCTGCTGTGAGCATCTGGTCCTGGATCTGCAGGCGGGTGAGTTCTTCCTCATTGGAGCGATCCTGCACAAAATACGTGCTGGGATGTTCGCGACGAGGGTCGGTGGGATTAGACATGCACGTTTCGCTCCTTGCTCTTAATACTTGGTCTGGCTCCTGCCAGCAAAATAATGGGACATGGGACTGATATGCACCAATTATACCTTAGTACAGGAGGCTCTGTCGAGAGCCGAATTTTCATTTCTCGACACCTCCATTACTGCTGTGCTACAATACATCTACCATTTTGACTGCATCAGAGAGTCTGACACGACAGAAACAGTGTAGCCTCCCTCTGGTACATAATGTCCGCAAAGTATCCTGGCTATGTTTGCCTGTAGCCAAGGGCATTGGATCAATCCTCTGACTATAAAAGGAGAGAATATGACATCTCAGGGATATGTGCGCTTCCCAAACATCCACCGTGATCAAATTGTATTCGTTTCTGAGGATGACCTATGGCTAATATCAAGTGGAGGAGGACGAGCTGAGCGCCTCACTGCCACCGTGGGTGAGGCAAGCTACCCTTATTTTTCGTCAGGTGGCGAACTACTGGCATTTGTGGGCCGCGAAGAGGGCCCGAGTGAGGTATATGTCATGCCAGCACCCGGCGGCGCTGCTCAGCGCCTGACCTTCCAATCTGCATCATCATGCCGGGTGCTGGGATGGTCGCCCGACGGGAAGACAATCTTGTATGCCAGTAATGCTGGTCAAATAAACCGCCGCTACGAGGTCATCTTCGCCATCGGTTCCGATGGAGGTATGCCGCACCAGGTACCGGTCGGTATGGCCAACGCTATTTCATATGGTTCCCACGGCGGCGTTGTGCTTGGCCGCAATATTGGCGAACCGGCACGCTGGAAACGTTATCGAGGCGGCACTGCCGGTCAGTTATGGTGCGATCCCGGTGGTACCGGCACCTTCCAGCGCCTCCTGAAACTCAATGGGAACCTCGCCAACCCATGCTGGGTCGGTGAACGCATTTACTTTATCTCTGATCATGAAGGAGTGGGGAACGTCTATTCTTGCACACCACTGGGAGAGGATATACGTCGGCATACCGATCATAACGATTTTTACGCGCGTAATCTTTCAAGCGATGGACAGCGCCTTGTCTATCACTGCGGCGCTGAACTGTACCTTTTTGATCCTGCCACAGGCCAAACACGGCGCCTCGATATAGAGCTGCCCAGTATGCATCCACAACGCAATCGTAAGTTTGTCTCGGCAAGCCACTACCTCGACACCTATGCAGTACACCCCCAGGGCTTTGCAGTAGCATTGACTACAAGAGGCAAAGCCTTCTCTATGGCCAACTGGGAAGGACCCGTCATCCAGCACGGTTTACCAGATGGTGCACGTTATCGCATGCTGGAGTGGTTGAGCGACGGCAAGCGCTTGGTCGCCATCAGCGATGCTACCGGGAGCGAAAAATTGATCATCTTCAACCCGGAGGACGCCAGCGAGCCAAAGACACTCACCAACATCGAATTCGGACGAGCCGTCAGCCTGGCTGTCTCGCCCACCAATGGTGTAGTCGTCATTGCTAATCATCGCAATGAACTGATCGTAGTTGACCTGGAAAATGGAGAATCCGTCGTCGCAGACCGCAGTGATCACGATCGCATCCGTGACCTGGCCTGGTCACCCGATGGCCGCTGGTTGGCGTACGCTTTCTCACATACACCACAAAAGACAGCCATTAAGCTCTGCGATATGGATAATGGCGGAACCCATTTCGCCACCGATCCCGTATTCCGTGATGTGTCGCCAGCGTTTGATCCCGAAGGTAAGTATCTCTACTTCTTAGGTTATCGCAGCTTCAATCCGGTGTACGACAACCTGCAATTTGACCTGGGCTTCCCACGCGGCATACGGCCCTACGCTATCATGCTGCGTCGTGACCAGATTTCTCCATTCATTCCCCAACCGAAAGCGCCTGGAGAGAAAGACAAGGAGCAGAAAAAGGAAAAAGAAGAGACAGTCGCCCAGAAAGCAGAAAATGGCGCAGAAGGCACAACCCAACAAGATGGTGAAGGCGAAGAGAAGGCAGCCAAAAAAACAGCTACTGTACTTATCGACCTGGAAGGGATCACCACGCGCCTTGTGCCTTTCCCAGTAGGTGAAGCGCGCTTTGGAGCTATAAAAGGTATAAAGGGAAAAGCTCTGCTGCTGACCTTCCCCATTGAGGGGACTATTCACACACCCAATCACCACGAGCCAAGTGGAGCCCTCTACATGTATGATTTCGAGACGCAGAGATACGAGTGGCTCGGCGATGGCATCAAAGGCTTCGATCTCTCACGCGATGGCAAGACATTGATCTACCGCGCACACCATCAGCTCCGCGTTCTGAAAGCAGGAGAAAAATTCCCCAAGTCGGAAGAGGGAGACGACCCGAGCCGTGAAAACGGCTGGCTTGATCTCCATCGTGTGAAAGTCTCGGTGCAGCCTGCCGCCGAGTGGAAGCAAATGTTCGCAGAAGCCTGGCGCCTGCAGCGCGAACAATTCTGGAGTGAAGACATGTCGGGCATCAATTGGGATGCCATCTATTCCCAGTATGCTCCCCTGGTCGAGCAAGTGAGCTCGCGTTCGGAGTTATCAGACCTGCTGTGGGAACTGCAAGGCGAACTCGGCACATCTCACGCCTACGAAGGAGGCGGGGAATATCGTCAGGGGCCAAACTACCGCCAGGGCTTCCTGGGTGTAGACTGGACATATGACCCTGATAGTAACCTCTACCGCATCGCCCATATAGTGGAAGGCGACACCTGGGACAGCAGGGCCAGCTCACCGCTCACAGGTCCCGGCCTTAATGTTAAGGCCGGCGATTCTGTGCTGGCGATCAACGGCCAGCGCCTGGGACCAGATCGCGGCCCTCAGGAATTGCTCGTCAACCAGGCGGGAAACGACGTACAACTGCTGATCGAACAGGCAGAAGACAAAGAGACGCGCCTGATCATGGTCAAAGCATTGTCAGATGAAGGGACAGCGCGCTATCGAGAGTGGGTGGAGAGCAACCGGCATACTGTTCACAGCATCTCTCAAGGTCAGGTGGGCTATATCCACATCCCCAATATGATGGGCGAAGGCTATGCGGAGTTCCACCGCAGCTACCTGACCGAGTATGATTATCCAGCGCTGCTTGTCGATGTCCGCTGGAACGGCGGCGGGCATGTTTCCGGTCTCCTACTCCAGAAATTGGCGAGGCGCCGCGTTGGTTACGTCTTTTCACGCTGGGGCCAGCCTTCCCCCTACCCTGAAGAGTCACCGCGCGGGCCAATTGTCGCCCTCACCAACGAGCAGGCAGGCTCGGACGGCGATATCTTCTCCCACTGCTTCAAACTACTCGGTCTAGGCCCGCTCATCGGCAAGCGCACCTGGGGCGGTGTCGTTGGCATCGAACCTCGTCATAAACTGGTCGATGGTACGACAACCACCCAGCCGGAATTTGCTTTCTGGTTCAAAGACGTGGGCTGGAACGTCGAGAACTACGGCACCGACCCCGATATCGAGGTCGACATTGCTCCACAAGATTACGTCGAGAATCGTGATCCTCAACTGGAACGCGCGGTTGCCGAAGCCCTGCGCCTGATTGAAGAACGGCCCGCCCTGGAGCCCAAACCAGGGGAACGACCTCGCCTTGGGAGATAAATTGCGGCCCGCTATAGGACATGTGAGCATTCATTCACTATTGGGAAGTAGGGGTGAATGCTCTTTTTTGAGGAAAGGAAAACCAATGACACAAGCCAAACTTGCATTTGAAGAATCTACCTGGGACAATTACGGAAAGTGGTAGGTCCCCGGACCCTGATCAGCCCTGGAGTTCGTGCCATCATTCGGAATGAACATGGGCATTTCTTGCTCGTCTAACGCAGTGATAACGGCTCTTGGGGCATGCCCGCTGGTGCAATGGAACTCAATGAATCGATCCTGGAATGCCTCAAGCGTGAGGTAGGGGAAGAAACCGGACTGCAAGTGCTGGAAGCAACCCCGATTGCCCTGTACACAGAGCCTCGCTTCGCCTTTACCACCGCATTTGGCGATCATATCCAGATGTTCACCATGGTTTTTCGAGTAGATCGCTGGCAGGGAACAATCCTCACCTCCACAGATGAGACCACCCATGCGCGTTTCTTTGCACACGACGAACTTCCCACGGACCTGCACGCGGTCTACCGTGAAACGCTGGCAGATCTTGAGAGATATGAGCAAACAAGACAATTTATTCTCAAATAGACGTATTCATCTGGAACAGCTACGTCGAATCGGAGCATGATTAGAAACCCTATTATCAATACAAGTCTCCTTTCTGATAGAATGTTGCATATCAGAATATAATCAACATCACCTACCCAGAAAGGATAGTCTCCATGACCCACGATACACATACTCCAGATGACCACCAGCCCACCCAGAACGATTACTTGAGCGGTCCACAAATTTTACCGCATCGTATATATCCCAATATGACAGTGGCAGAATTGATTGACCAGCAGTTCCAGGCCTATAACGCGGCCCGCCTGTACGAAGCCGCACGCCTGTACGCTGAAGAGATGCTCGCGCCCGAGAAAGATGTCACTGTCGGCCTGACCATGGCCGGTGCCCTTACTCCCGCCGGGCTGGGCGGCTGTATCCTCACCCTCATGGAGTACGGTTTCGTCGACTTCATCATCAGCACCGGCGCGAACCTCTATCATGACATGCACCACGCACTCGCTATGGCGATGCATCGCGGCGACTTCCGCCTGGACGATACGAAGCTCCAGGAAGAAGGAGTAATCCGTATTTATGACATTCTCTTTGCGGATAAGGTCCTGCTCGACACCGATGCGTTTGTGCGCGAATGCCTCAACAGTTTACCCAACAGGCCAATCGCAACCTCCGAACTACACCATCACCTGGGAACGGAACTGCTCAAAGCCGGGGTGCAGCCGGAATACTCAGTGCTTGCGCAGGCAGCAGCCTGGAATGTCCCCATCTACACCTCGTCCCCCGGCGATTCCTCGATAGGCATGAACGTTGCACGCCACGCATTAGACGGCAATCTCCTTACGCTCGACCCGCTGACCGACGTCAACGAAACAACCGCCATCGTTCAACATGCCACGCGCAACGGCGTTATTATCCTCGGAGGTGGCAGCCCTAAGAACTTTTATCTCCAGACACAGCCACAACTGTGGGAGGTACTCGGTATCCAGAAAGGCGGGCACGATTACTTCATCCAGATCACAGCGGATGCCCCCCACTGGGGCGGTCTCTCCGGCGCAACACCTTCCGAGGCCGTCTCATGGGGCAAAATCAAACCAGACCAGCTCCGCAGCACCGTCGTGATCTACGGTGATTCTACCATTGCTCTACCACTACTCACCTCTTATGTCGTGAGCAAAGCGCAGCCGCGCCCGCGCAAGGAACTGTTCGCTAGGCGCGAGGAGTTGCTCAAAGAATTGAAAGAAGCGTATTTGACAGGCAAAGAAGCCAGGCCATAGAGGATCATCTCGATCTAATCCCAACAATCATTCTAATTAGATCGAGTCATCGCTTCTATTTAGGTGGAAGCAGCTTTGCCATTAGATACAAGCGTCGAATCCCTTTTTTGCATTAGCTTGACAATCTAATGTATAATATTCTTCGGTGTGCCAAAAACATACCGGATCACCTGGTCGAGCAGAGGGCTAGCAGGGCCGCCGGGCAGTGGCTGCCATAACTAGAATGAACTGGAGGTATGTTAGATGCTTGTCCATTTGATGCTGGAGCTCTACGGCTGCGACCGGCAGTTGCTTAGCAATGAACCATTGATTCGCCGTGTACTGGACGAATACCCTGGCCGCGTTGGCATGGAAAGGGTCAATCCCGTACACCTGTATGATATTGAAACGTCTAATCCATTAGACGCTGGCCTTTCGGGCTTCGTCGTCATCGCCCAGAGCCACATTAGTTTGCTTATCTATAGCTACACTTTACTCTCACTATTACGTATGCGACGTATGATTGGGGCCCCTGTCCCATTCGTGGTAGACCATTAACCACTAGCTCTTCCTCCATGTATAACACGTATACAACGTGTGCCCCAGGACCTAAGGAAGAACTTAGCGATGCGAAGAGAAGAGTTAGGTCATATAGGTTGTGGTGATGGATATCCTGAAACTAATGTGTTTAAGGTAGCGAGTAAAGGAATAACGGCATAACTCCAGAGGAGTTGCAGCATTTTACAACTGCGAACCTAACAGCTGGAGCGCAATTAAGAAGGCATAAAAGAACTGACCCTCGCTTTAAAGGAAGCATTGATCGCGCCGCCGGACGATGAGCCAAACAATAGGAGACGGAAAATCAACAGCTAGAGAAAGCCTATGGCCTATTGCAAAGACAGTGAAGAGTTGTTTTTCTTCTTGCTCCCACGCCTACCATCCTTTGGACGGCCACCCGGAAAAGTCAAGAGGAACCTTTCGGACTCTCGTACGTGATTGCTGAACTAGTAGGCGGCATGGGAATTACTAATGTATCCTGCTTGCCTTCAAGCAAGCGACTAGTAAAGGAGATGAAGCAGATGCTTGTTCATTTGATGTTAGAATTGTATGGTGTTGATCCTAAAATTTTGAGCGATGAGCCACTCGTTCGGCGAGCTCTCGATGAGTTTCCGCAACGCATCGATATGGAAAAGGTCAGCCCCGTTCACCTGTACCAGATCGAGACCTCGAATCCGCTTGATGCAGGGCTCTCGGGATTTGTCATCATCGCGACCAGTCACGTCAGCCTGCATTGTTGGCCATCTTATGGTGAAGTGGACATCGACATCTGCTCTTGCAAGCAGTTCAGCCAGGAAGAGGCTATTGCCTTCGCCAAAGAAATCTTTCTGACCGATGATGTCGAGGCACATTTCGTAGTGCGTGGCAACCGCTCTCTGCGCCCTGAGACTCCTGATCCTCAACGCCTTGTGGAGGAGCTTGCAGCGAGAGCAGAGAGGAGAAGCAGAAAAGCGGGAGTATAAGACGCTCTATAACTTAGATCCACATTCTGCCAACTGACAAGAAAGCTGGCCACTGCTTAGTGGCGAGCAGTTTGTGTGAAAGTAGCCGGCTCGTAACTATATACGCAGCCGGCTCTCCATCCTTCTTAGCTTATATCATCGAACGCTGCCCTCCGTTTTTCTAGTTTAGTTCCAAAGTTAGTCCACTCAATTCGCTCACGTAGATAGCCGCAATCAACACTGAAGTTATCTCGATCCTCTAAGAGCCTATGCTCCCGATTTGGTTATCCCTAAAAGTAGCCAATAACCAATAATCAATATAGAGGAAGGGAAACGGGCATTTGGTCGCATTTGTATACTAAAATAGGACATAGACTGAACCAATTGCCCCTACGATATTATCATCACTTGAGCTGTACCACAGCACGGGAAGATCTCGATCGGTATTTCCGCGAGATGTTACAACAAAGTGCGCTAGCTGAGGCTCTAAAGGCGGACTAGATGAATATGGCAGTTATGAGGAAAAGCAAGGTAACACAACGGATTTCCTCTGGGAGTAATTTCCACTCATCACTGAAGTTCTGAGCAATCAAGAGTAGACGATCCGCCTCTCCATACCAGATCGCGAGAACCCAGAGGACTGGAGAGTGAAGCTGAAGGAGCCCAGCAGCCTCTCACCCAACAGGACAAGGTATGCCTGTGTTTCACACGCTGGCCATCTTCTATCTCAGAAGTTGGCTGGCTCGCTTCAGGGCTTCCTCCGCCTGAGCAACGATGCTGCGCACGATGTCACCTGCGGGTAAGATATCGCGGATCAATCCCGTGGTCTGCCCGCTAAAAGGCACCGTTTCATGTAACCTCCCTTGCTGCAGAGCGGCGTTCACCTCGCCCTGTAAGCGCTCTGCTTCGCGCCTCGCGTCATCCCGGCGTTGCTGCCATTCTTCGATAAAGGGCGTGCGGAGCGCACGCGGCACAGTGCCATAGCCACCGCCGCCCGGCAGCGGAAACATGTCATTCCAGACCTCAACTTTGACCGCATCCTCGGATTCGGCTGCGAGGATTGCCTGCTTCCAGCCTTCACTGATAGGTGCTTCTCTTGTGGCCAGGAACCTGGTGCCCACATTGATGCCCTGCGCGCCTAGGACTAAGGCAGCGGCCAGTCCGCGACCGTCGGCGATGCCACCGGCTGCCACCACAGGGATTGGGCTGACTGCGTCGACGACTTGAGGGACAAGGGCTAAGGCAGCCACTGTGCCACCGAAGCCACCGGCTTCGCTGCCTTGGGCAATGATCACATCCACTTCCCTCTCGGCAGCTTGGCGTGCCTGCTTGACCGTATGCACCTGCTGCATGACGAGGATACCGACATCATGAGCCCGCTTGACGAGGTCGCCAGGCTCACCTAGAGCAAGAGAAATGATGGATGGCTTGGCTGTGAGCGTGAGCGCAAAGGCTTCTTGGTTCAGCGTGGGCACCAGGTGATTGACGGCGAAGGGGCGATCGGTCAGCCTGCGTATGAGCGCCAATTGCCTCTCCAGGTCAGCGCCAGGTCGTTGTGAGGCTCCTAAACTGCCCAGACCACCTGCACTGGAGACTGCTGCGACGAGTTGAGCCCCTGTGAATGGCCCCATCCCAGCCTGAATGACCGGGAACTCAATCTGGAGCAGGTCGCAGAGTTGGGTGCGTAACATGGCTCACCTCCGGTAAAAATGGGCTCAGGTGTTTTCTTCCGCTGACCTGAGATGTACCCATTGCTGTATCACCACTCGGAGCACACTTCTCTTCTTCACCTCAGCGCTCCAGTGAAAAAGTTTCCATGGATTCAGTATAGTACGGTACAAGAAATACTACAGGTATACGTCCAGCGGCAGCGACTCTTGACTAGGTTTATTCCATACCGCTTTTTGTTTGACTCCTTGCCAGGGAGTGAAGCTTTTTGAGCAATTGGCACAACTAAAGTGAGAAAATGGTACAATGCGGGCACGGTTTTCAGGGTGTGAGCCTTTTGGCCATTGACGCATCTAGACTAAGATGAAGCGAGATGATACAATGCGGCCCAGAACTATGCGGGAGCTACCCGAAATGGAGGGACGAAGAGGATGAAAGATCATCCTGAGCGCAAGGGGAGA
>WNGJ01002278.1_pt1 | contig 24668 bp, 17 predicted proteins | sample 5400611 | NCBI WGS metagenome assembly WNGJ01 (sample SAMN13153375, study PRJNA577476) | soil metagenome | isolation source: 40 cm soil or saprolite under Garry oak tree replicate 1 | place: USA:California | collected 2016-06-15
GGTCGCGGCGCCACCGCGGCCGAAGTCGAACGTCTCCTGCCACGCGAGCCCCTGCTCCGCCAGCCGCCCGCGCGGCCGCGAGGGCTCGACGACCACCGGCAGCGCCATGACCTCCGCCGCCTGCGGCTCGACCGCCAGCGCCGTCTCCGCCGGCACCCGCACGGAGGCCGTCGACTGCGCTTTGCGCCGCTTCAGCCTCGTCAGTCGCGACGTCGTGATGCGCACGACGGCCGCGTAAGACACGCGTGTCACGCACAAGACACCGATCGGGAACGCAGCGACCAGCATGAGCCAGGTGCCGACGTCGCCGAATCCCGCATGGAGCACGCCGGTGGTCGCGTAGCCGACGAGGCCGCCGCCGATCGCGCCGCTCCGCACGCGCGTGGCCTGCGTGAGCAGACCCGCGGCGGCGATGAGGAGCGTGCCGAGCCCGGCCAGCGGCACCCAGCCCCGCACGACGATTGGCCGCAGGAACGCCGAGGCGCCCCAGGCGCCGAGCAGGAACGGCAGGAGAAATCCGGCATAGCCGAATGATTGGAAGGTCGCCCACCCGAGCCAAACGCCCACCGGGCCGGTCAGGCCTTGCTGCGCGGCGGGCGTCAGGGTCGGATCGAAGGTCGCGAGCGCGATGAGGCCGAAGCCCGCGGCCAGGAGCGCCGCGATGCCCTTCACTTCGCTGAGCCAACGGTCGCTGCCGTGCTTGCGGCGGCGCCGAGGCTTGCCTTCAGTCGACTTGCCTTCCGTCGAGATGACGGTTGCCATCAGACCTCCAGAATGATCGGCAGCACGACCGGTCGGCGGCGGAAGCGCTGGTTGACGAACTGGCGCACCGCCAGGCGAACCGTCGCGCCCGTGATGTCGCGATCGTACGGCACGTCGGGATCGCGTTCGGCGAGCGCGGTCAGGACGGCCTTCTTGAGCTCCTCCAACAGGGGCTCGTTTTCTTTCACATAGACGAAGCCGCGCGAGGCGATCTCAGGTCCCGCGAGCACCGTACCGTCGCGTCCGACCGCGAGCGAGACCGCGATCAGGCCGTCCTCGGCCAGCAGCTGCCGGTCGCGGAGGACCACGGCCCCGATGTCGCCGACGGACTTGCCGTCGACGAGAACACGCCCGGCGGGGAACCGCCCGACCAGACGCGCCTCGGTCTTCGAGACCTCGACGCCCATGCCGTCCTCGATCAGGAAGACGCGCTCGGGTCCGATGCCGACGCTCTGGGCGAGACGCGCGTGGCCGAGCAGATGACGGTACTCGCCGTGCACCGGGATGAAATACCGGGGCCGCGTCAGGTTGAACATCATCTTCAGATCTTCCTGGCTCGCGTGGCCGGAGACGTGGACGAACGCGTTGTCCTCGTACAGCACCTCGGCGCCGAGCCGGTAGAGCGCGTTGACCACGCGCCCGATCGTGCGCTCGTTGCCGGGAATCACGCGCGCCGAGATGATCACGAGGTCGCCGCGCTCGATCCGGACGTACTTGTGCTCCTCGGCGGCCATGAGCGCCAGCGCCGAATGCGGCTCGCCCTGACTCCCCGTCGAGAGGATCACCTGGCGGTTCGCGGGGAGCTCGCCGAGCTCCTCGAGCTCGACCAGGACGTTTTCGGGGACGTGCAGATAGCCCAGGTCCGAGGCGATCGCGACGTTGCGCTGCATGCTCATGCCCAGCAGCGCGACGCGACGGCTCGTGCGGGCCGCGAGCGTGAGCACGTGCTGGATGCGATGGATGTGCGAGGCGAACGTGGCGATGATGATGCGCCCGGGCGCGGCGTCGAAGCGGTCGCCGAGCGCCTGCCCCACGTCCATCTCCGAGCGCGTGTGGCCCGGGCGATCCACGTTGGTCGAATCGGAGCAGAGCACCAGGACGCCCTGCTCGCCCAGCTCGGCGAACCGCCGGTAGTCCGGCGGCTCCCCGTCGAGCGGGCTCGGGTCGAGCTTGAAGTCGCCGGTGTGGACGATGGTGCCGGCGGGCGTGTCGATCGCCAGACCGATGCCGTCCACGATCGAGTGCGTGACGCGGATCGCCTCGACGCCGAACGGCCCTGTCTCGAAACGATCGCGCGGGCGGATCACCCGCAGATCGGCCGTCTCGGCGAGCCCGTGCTCGCGCAGGCGCTCCGTGACGAGCGCCAGGGTGAGGGGCGTGCCGTACACGGGCACCGGTATCTCGCGGAGCAGATACGGCAGGGCGCCGATGTGGTCCTCGTGGCCGTGGGTCAGGACGACGGCGCGGAACGCGTCCCGCCGGGCGAGTGCGTAGGAGAAGTCCGGGATCACGTGATCGATACCGGGCAGCTCGTCGTCCGGGAACATGAGCCCGCAGTCGATCGCGAGCAAGTCCCCGCCGGACTCGATCAGCATCATGTTGAGGCCGATCTCACCGAGACCTCCTAGAGGGATCAGTCGGACGACGGGTTCCACGAAACTCCTTTCCGAAAGCGGCTTGATCGTACCATCCACTTCCAGGTTCGCCGTAGTTTCGCGGAGCGTCGAGGCGGGGCGGCGTGACGAGTCAACTGCGCGAAATAGTTAGGCTCCGAGCGCTGGAGGAAGTCCGGCGGGCGCCGCGTCAGATCGCCGCGCGGCCACCATCTGAATGATCAGCAGGAGCCTACAAGATCAATACGGGGCGGCGGTCTCGAGGCGCGTGACGAGCTCGCGCGCCTGGTGGTTGAAGTCGGCGCGCGCGGCGGCCGGGATCGGCTCACCGGGAATGAACTTCTCGCTGAGCGGGTTCACGAACGTGCCGTTGTGCGCGACGCGATAGTCGAGATGTGGGCCCGTCGCCAGCCCTGTGGCGCCCACGTTGCCGATGATCTGCTTTTGCCGAACGCGCGTGCCGGGCCGCACGTCGGACGCGACCCGCGAGAGATGGTTGTATTGCGTCTCGTAGCCCGACCGATGGCGGATGTGCACCTGGATCCCGTTGCCGCCGTTCCACCCGGCGTGCACGACGACGCCGTCGGCGACCGCGCGGACCGGAGTGCCGACCGGCGCCCCGTAGTCGATCGCGAGATGGGGGCGCACGCCGCCGAGGATCGGATGCGGTCGCGCGTAGGTGAAGCCCGACGTGATGCGCGTGAACTCGAGCGGCGACTTGAGGAAGCTCTTCCGGAGCGACTGGCCCGCCAGGTCGTAGTGGGCGAAGTGCGACGATTTGGGCTCGAACCCGACGCCGGTGAGTGTCTTGCCACCGCTCGCGTACTGGGCGACGAGGATTCGGCCATAGTCGACGAAGGCCTCGCCCGCGTAGCGCTTCTCGACGAGCAGGCGGAAGCGGTCTCCGGCGCGGGTGTCGGCGGTGAAGTCGAAGTCCGAGGAGAAGATCTCGACCAGGGCGAGCACGAGCCGCGCCGACTCACCGGTGCGCTCGACCGCATCGAACAGCGAGCGCTGCACGACGCCTTTCACGACTTCGACTCTGAGCTCGGGGACCGTCTCGGCCCGGCCGACGCGCCAGCCGCCATCCAGGGGGCGGGCGGCGAAGGACAGCCAGGGGCTCGCCTCGTAGCGAACCGCGATCGGCTCGTTCCGAGCGTTCGAGGTGATCTCGATCGTGGCGCCCGCCCTGATCCTTCTAAGATCGGCGCCGTTCTTCCCGAACTGCGTGGCGAGCGCAGTGGCGGCGCGCGCCGGCAGCCCACCTCGCGTGAGCGCCTGGGCGAGCGTATCGCCGCGCCGCATCTCGACGCTTCGGATTGTGAGCGGATAGGCGGGGACGACGAGGGCTTCCATCTTCGGATCGGGAAGCCAGTGGGGCGCTGGAGCCGCTCCCGGCCAGATATATAGAAAGGTCGACACCGCGAGCCCGGCGATGCTCGCGACCAGGAACCCCGTCACGGCCAGGAGGCGGGCCTGCATCACGACCATCATAGCGAGAGCCCGGCGGCCGTGGAGCGGAAAAATCAGAAACCGCGCGACTTTCCGGATGGCTCGAGCTCACCACTAGGCCTGGTACCCGGCGACGCGCGCGAGCTCAAGCGGGGGCGAATGGCCCGAAAACATGGGACGAACGACGAGGGCCGGGCTCAGGGTAGCCCGGTCGCCAGCGCCGCGAATTCGGAGAGCGTGAGCGTTTCCGCGCGCCTCGTCGGGTCGATGCCGGCGGCCGTCGTCGCGCGGCGCACAACGTCGAGCGGCAGGCCGAGCCCCGCGCCGAGCGCGTTCGCCAGCATTTTTCGGCGCTGGGCGAAGGCGGCGCGGACCACGGTTTCGAAGCGGCGGGGGTCGGCGAGCGGAATACGCGGCTCGCGCAACATGCGCAGATGCAAGACCGCCGAGTCCACCTTCGGGGGCGGGCGGAACGCGCCGGGCGGCACGCACAGCGCCACGCGCACGTCACAGTGAAGCTGAGAGAAAACCGACAAGCTGCCGTAGGTCTTGCCTCCGGGCGGGGCGGCGACGCGCTCGGCTACTTCGCGCTGGAGCATGATCGCCATCTCGTGGATCGCCGCGTGCGCTCCGATCAGCGCCATCAGAATCGGCTTGCCGACGCTGTAAGGCAGGTTGCCGACGATCAGCACGCGCCCCCCGGGCGGTGCCGCCAGCCCCGCGTAATCCCACGTCCGCGCGTCGGCGTCGAGCACCTCCACGGCGGGAAGGCGAGCTCTGAGCGTCGCGGCCAGAGCCCGATCGACCTCGAGTGCGAGCACGCGGCCGGCGCGGCCGGCCAGTAGCCCGGTCAGCGCGCCATCCCCTGGCCCGACCTCGACGACGAGGTCGCGCTCGGTCGGCGCCACGAGCTCGACGATCGCGCGGGCGATCGTCGAGTCGCGGAGAAAGTGCTGGCCGAGCGCGCGTCGCTTCGTCATGATCCGTGCCGATGCCATACGCCGTCGAGCTCGCGCTCGATCCGACGTCCGCCGATCGTCTCGGCGGCGGGTCGTGGGACCACTACCGGCCGGGCACCTGGGTTCCTCATTGCGCGCTCGCGACCGACATGGAGCCGGATCAATTCGGGACCGCGCTCGCGATCGCCGGGCGCGTGTCCCTGCCGCTCGAGTGCCGGGTGGGCGAGGTCGGCATCGTGGAATTCCGTCCGGTGAAGCAGCTGGTCTCCCGCGTGCTCGCCGGTCCGCGACGCGCCGGCGCCTAGACCTAGACCGCCGAGCGCGCGTCGAGCTCGGACATCAGCGCCGCGAAGACTCGCCGCACTTGCTCGGCGGTCGCGTGGCGATCGCCGGAGTTGTCGATGACGTAGTCGGCCAGCTTGGCCTTCTCGGAGAGCGGCATCTGGCTGGCGATCTTTCTCCGACCTTCCGCGTCGTCGGTGCCGTCGCGTCCCCGGAGCCGACTCATCTGGGTCGGCTCGTCCGTGACCACGACGACCAGACGGTCCATGTTCTTGTAGTTGCCGCTCTCGATCATCACGGCCGCATCGAAGATCACGATACCCGTGAAGCCCTTCTCGGCCAGCTCGTCCAGGCGCGCCTGGAACCGCTCGCGGATCGCCGGATGGGTGATCGCCTCGAGGCGTCGGCGCCGCTCAGGATCGGCGAAGACGATCGCACCCAGCTTCTTCCGATCGAGCGTGCCGTCGCCGGTCAGAACGTCCTGACCGAACTCGGCCACGATCGTCGTCCAGGCCGGCTGACCCGGCTCGACCACCTCGCGCGCGAGGAGATCAGCATCGATGATCTCGCAGCCGAGCTGACGCAGGAGCGCCGAGACCGTGCTCTTCCCCGTCGCGATGCCGCCGGTGAGCCCCACCAGCAGGAACTTGCGGGGGGCGCTCATACCTCCGCCCAGTCGCCTCCGGTCTTGACGTCCACCACGACGGGAACCTTGAGCGGCAGAGCCGCCGCCATGATCTCCCGCGCGAGCGCCTCGACAGCACCGACCTCGTCCGGCGGCGCCTCGAAGAGCAGCTCGTCGTGGACCTGCAGCAGCATCCGGGCGCGCAGGCCGCGCGCCGTCAGCGCCGCCTGCACGCGGACCATCGCGATCTTGATCATGTCGCTCGCGGTGCCCTGGACGGGCGCGTTCATCGCCATACGCTCGGCGGCGTTGCGGGCGACTGGGTTCCCGCTCGCGAGGTCCGGCAGGTAGCGGCGCCGACCGAGCAGCGTGCTGACATGGCCGCGCTCGCGTCCCTCGGCGAGCGTCCTGTCGATGAACGCCCGCACGCGCGGGTGAGTCGCGAAGTAGTCGCTGATGTACCGCTGCGCTTCCTTCTGGTCGATCCTGGTCGCCTGCGACAGGCCGAACGCCGAGACGCCGTAGAGGATCGCGTAGTTGGCGCTCTTGGCGATCGTGCGCTGCAGCGACGTGACCGAGGCCGCCGGCACCTTGAACACCTCCGACGCAGTCCGCGTGTGGATGTCCTCGCCGCGGCCGAACGACTCGATCAGCGCCGGCTCCTCCGAGAGGTGCGCGAGGATCCGCAGCTCGATCTGCGAGTAGTCCGCCGCGACGAAGCGCCACCCTTCCTCCGGAATGAACGCCTGGCGGATCCGCCGACCGAGCTCGGTCCGGATCGGGATGTTCATGAGGTTCGGATCCTGCGAGCTGAGCCGTCCCGTCGACGCCACGAGCTGGTTGAACGTGGTGTGGATCCGGCCGGTGCGCGGGTTGATGAGCCCGGGCAGGGTGTCGGCGTAGGTGCCCTTGAGCTTCGCCAGGCTCCGGTGCTCGAGGATCTTCGCCGGCAGCGAATGCCCGAGCGCCAGCTCGGTCAGCACGTCGGCGTCCGTGGAGTACCCGGTCTTCGTCCGGCGGACCGGCGGTAGCTTCAGCTTCTCGAAGAGGACCTGCGCGAGCTGCTTGGGCGAGGCGATCGTGAACTCCTCGCCCGCCAGCTGATAGATCTCGCGAGTGAGATTGTCGAGGTCGCGCTCGAGCTCCTTCGCGAACGCCTCCAGACGCGCCGGATCGACCCGGATGCCATGGCGCTCCATGAGCGCCAGCACCGGGACCAGCGGGCGCTCGATCTCCTCGTAGATCGCCCAGAGCTCGCGAGCTCTGAGCTCCGCGGCCGCGTGTTCCCAGTAGCGCCAGGCGAAGTCCGCCCGCACGCCGAACGCGCGCGAGGGATCCGCGGCGGGCGGATACTCGCCGAGCGCGTCGATGCACACCTGCTCGAGCCGATAGCTCTGTCGTGCCGAATTCAGCAGATACGCGGCGACCGCCGAGTCGTGGATGGCCGGCGGCGTGACGCCGCGAGCCAGCCAGAATTCGATCAGCGGCTTGGCGTCGTGGATGATCAGCGCGCGCTCTCCGAAGGAAGAAGGCGACTCGTCGGCGCCGAGCTCGGCCGGACCGGCGGCCGGATGGAACACGGCGAGACCGGCGATGCGTGGATCGGGCGGCGTCGACTCACCCGCCCAATCGAGCGCCACCGCTGCTCCGGCCGGCACGGCGCCGAGCCACGCGGCGATCGCCGCGCTCCCCTCCAGTCGCTGCGACGGCTCGGGCGGCGCCTGTGGCGGAGGCGGCGGCAGCTCCTTCACGAGCCGCGTGAACTCCATCTCCATCCAGAGCTGGCGCAGCTTCGCCCAGTCGGGCTCCACGCGGCGAAACGCGTCGAGATCGATCGCCACCGGCACCTGGCGGTTGAGCAACGCCAGCTCGCGCGAGAGCAGCGCGTCCTTGCGGCCGGCGGCCAGGGTCTCGCGCAGCTTGCCGGGGATCAAGGTGAGGTTCTCGTACAGGCGGTCGACGGATCCGTACTGGGCGATCAGCTTCACCGCGGTCTTCTCGCCGACGCCGCGGACGCCCTTGATGTTGTCGATGGTGTCGCCCATGAGGGCCAGGACATCCGCGATCTGTCCCGGCTCGACACCCCAGCGCTCGCGCACCTTCGCCTCGTCGTAGAGGACGGGCTCGCCGGTGCGCCCGGCGACGCTCAGCACGCGCACCCGTGGGCCGACGAGCTGGAGCAGGTCCTTGTCGCCGCTCACCACCACCACGTCGAGCTCCGGCAGCGCGAGCGCCTGGTCGACCAGCGTGGCCAGCACGTCGTCGGCTTCGAACCCTTTGACCTCGAGCATGGGGGTGCGCAGCGCCTCGAAGAGTCGGCGCACGTAGGGCAGCTGGCGGACCAGGTCGTCCGGCATCGCGGTGCGCGTCGCCTTGTAGTCGGCCGACAGCGCGTCCCGGAACGTGGGACCCGGCGGGTCCCAGGCGATCGCCAGATAGTCGGGCTGCTCCTCGCGAATCAGCTTCCAGAGCATCGTGCTGAGGATCAGCACCGCGTGACTCGGTATGCCCTTGGAGGTCGAGAGATAGCCGACCGCGTGATACGCGCGGAACAGGTGCGAGTGGCCGTCGACGATGAACAGTCTTTTCATTGTAACGGGGTCCTTGAGGCCGCGACCACCGAGGGTGGCCTGAGAACGGTGCGCGCCGGCTTCATTGTAGCGGGGTCCTTGAGTCCGGCTTGGACCGAGGGTGGCCTGACTCAGGCGCGACCCGGCTCCGCTCCGCAGTCAACCCGAGACTCCGTTCTGCGGTCACCGCCAAACTCTGCTCATAAGCCTCTCGCACCGCGGTGGCGTTCTCGCGGTACGCATCCAGGAAGGTCTGGCGCGACTCGTAGCCGAGGGCGGCGGCGACGCGCGCGGGCATGGGCCCGGCGAGCTCGAGCGTGTCCGAGGGCCGTGCGCCGAGAAGGCGGAGCGCGGCCGAGATGCGCCGGAGGAGCCGATAGCGCTCGACGAGCGCGGACGCGGCGGCGTGATCGAGGGCGCCGGCGCGCGCGAGGCCCTCGAGCGCCGCCGTCGTCGTGAACCGCCGCGCGTCGGGCGTGTCATGCCCGTGGACGAGCTGGAGCGCCTGGGCGAGGAACTCGACGTCCACGAGCCCGCCGCGGCCGTACTTCACGTGCAGGCGCCCGCGCGTCTCGCGGCCGAGCTCGCGCTCCATCCGCGTGCGCACCTCCGCGATCTCCTTGAGCGCCGCGCGCGGAAGCGCATCGCCGTAGACCAGTTGGGAGAGCGCCGCGCGAACACGCCGCGCGAGGGCGCGGTCGCCCAGGATGAGCCTCGCGCGGGTCAAGGTCTGCCTCTCCCACAGGTCACCATGCTCCAGATAGTACCGCTCGAGCGCACCGACGCTCGAGGCGAACCCACTGCCCTTGCTGCCGGGCCGAAGCCGCAGGTCGACCGGAAAGGCGACGCCGGCCGATGTGATGTCGCCGAGCACCGAGGCCAGCCGCTCCGCGGCCAGACTGTAGAACCAGTGGGCGTCGATCCGGTCGGCCCCGTCGGTCGCGCCGTCCTCGCCGAAGACCACGAACAGATCGAGATCCGAGCCGGTGACGAGCTCGCGGCCGCCCAGCTTACCGAGCCCCACGATGACCGCGGGGATGAAACGCCCGGAGGCGTCGCGCGGCACGCCGTATCGCTCGACGAGCGACTCCAGCGCCAGGAGCCAGCCCGCCGCGAGGGTCGCCTCGGCCAGCGCGGTCATCTCGCGCGAGTACGCGTCGATCGTGGTGACGCCGAGCACGTAACGCCAGACGACGGCCAGCTCCTCGGCCTGCTTCACGCGGCGCAGACGGTCGCGCCGCTCGATCGCCGTCGTCTCCGGAGTGAAAACCGCGGCCAGCGCCTGGCGCATGGCGGGCTTCGACTTCCGCGCCAGCAGCCGCTCGGGGTTGGCCAGCGAGGCGAGGAGCTCGGGCTGAGCGATCAGGAGCTCGGTGAGCAGATCGCCGCCGGCGCAGACCTTGACGAGGCCGAGGAGGAGATCCGGGTCACTGGAGAGAAGCTCCACGATGCCCGCGCGCGGCCCGGCGGCCGCCAGGAGTCGCTCGAACTGGTTCAGCGCCTCGTCCGGATCGGGACTCTTCCAGAGCGCGTCGAGCAGCAGCGGATAGAGGCGCGCGAGCGTCGCATCCAGGTGCGCCGCGTACGGGACCAGCGGCCGGCCTTCGAGGATCAGCTGCAAGTTGTGACGCGCGCGCTCGGGGTCCTTGAATCCAGTCGCGCGCAACGCCGTCAGGCTCGCCAGGCGGAGCTTCCGGCGCGGCGCGAGCTCGCGATCGGCGAAGAACTCACGGAACGCGCGATGCACCACCGTCGTGACCGCACGGTGCCGCGCCTGGAACTCTCTCGCCGCGCGCGCCGGCGGCCCTTGCGCGCCGACGCGTCGAGCGACGCGCCCGAGCTCCTGCGCATCCTTGGGCAGGGTGTGGGTCTGGAGCTCGTGCAGGATCTGCAGCCGGTGCTCGACGGTTCGGAGGTGCACGTAGGCCTGGGAAAGCAGCCGGCCGAGATCGGGCGCCAGGTACCCGCGCTCGGTGAGGCGGAAGAGGGCCTTCAGCGTGTTCGCCTCCCGCAGCCACGGGTCGTCGCCACCGTAGAGGAGCTGCAGCGCCTGCACGATGAACTCGATCTCGCGGATGCCACCCCGTCCGAGCTTGACGTTGGTCGCCTCGCCGCCCTTCGCGCGGACGGCGCGGTCGATCTGAGATTTCATCGCGCGAATCGCCGGGACGACGCGCGCGTCGACGCCGGGGCGATAGACGGTCTCGCGCGCGAGGTCCCTGAAGCGGGCGCCGACGGTCGCGTCACCGGCCGCGATACGCCATTTGATCAAGGCCTGTCGCTCCCACAGCTCGGCGCGCTCGCGGTAGTACGCGCGGTACCCGTCGAGCGAGAGCACGATCGGGCCCATGCGCCCTTCGGGTCGAAGTCGCAGATCGACGCGGAAGGCGTAGCCCTCGTCGGTGCTCTCCTCGAGCAGTGAGACCAGCTCGCGGCAGACGCGCGCGAAGTACTCGCCGTTGGCCAGGTGTCCGGAACGCCCGCCCGCCGTCTCCCCGTCTTCCCCGTAGACGAACATCAAGTCCACGTCGGACGAGTAGTTGAGCTCGTCGCCGCCGAGCTTGCCCATGGCGACGACCGCGACGCCGGTCTCGGATCCGGCCCCGCCGAGCGGAGCCCCGTACGCTTCGCGGACGCTGACGGCGGCCTCCGCGAGCGCCTGGGCGATGCATGCGTCGGCCAGGTGCGACAGCTCCTCGGTCGTGCGCGCGAGATCGGCGTCGCCCAGGAGATCGCGGGCGCCGATGCGCAGAAGATGGCGGTACTTGAAGCGGCGGAGCGCGTTCATCCGCGCCTCGCGCGTCTCGAACGGGTCGAGCGTCACCGCCAGGTCGGCCGCCAGGTCCTCGGCGAACCAGAGCCGCATCGTGGCGGGCTCGAGCAGCCACGCCAGGCTGCTCGGGCGGCGGCGCAGCGCATCGGCCAGCATCTGGCTCGAGCCGAGCACGCGGGCCAACAGCGGCGTCGCGCCCGGATGGTCGGCGAGCGTGCGAAAGAACACCGAGCGGTCGACCACGCCGGCGTAGCGCTCGAGATTGTTCAGCGCCATGTCGGGATCCGGGGCGGCCGCGAGCTCGGTCAGAAGACGCGGAAAGGCCGGGGCCAGAAGCTCGGCGTCGCGCGGAGTCGGCGTGAGATCTTCGAGATTACGCGCCGCTGCGTCCGGATCCGCGAAACCGAGCTGTCGCAAGGTCCGCCGAAGCCGAGCCGCCGCGGCACGACCACCGGCGGTCAGGAGCTGGGCGGTGGTCGCGTTCAGACCGCTGACTCGCCCGTCTCGCCCGTGCGGATGCGGATCGACTCGTTGATCGGAAGCACGAACACCTTCCCGTCGCCGATCGACCCGGTCTTGGCCGCGCCGGCGATGGTATCGACGACCTTCTTCACCAGGGCGTCGCCGACGACGACCTCGATCTTCACCTTCGGGAGGAAGTCGACCGTGTATTCCGAGCCCCGGTAGAGCTCGGTGTGGCCCTTCTGGCGGCCGAAGCCGCGCACCTCCGTGACCGTCATGCCGATCACGCCGATGCCGGTGAGCGCCTCCTTGACGTCGTCCAGCTTGAACGGCTTGATGATGGCCTCGACCTTTTTCATCTCAGACCTCCTCGAGAATCGAGATCGCGAACGCCGACACGTGCGAGCTGATGCGCTTCAGGTTGGTCAGGATATCCAGGTGAATCTCCGACGTCTCGATCGACTCCGCCAGCCCGGCGCGCAGACGCCCGATGTGGGATTCGCGCAGGTCGCGCTCCCGCTGCCGCATGAGCGCGCGCTGGTCCAGCACCTCCTGCGCGAGGGCGCGATCGTTCGCGGCGAAGGCGGCGATGGCGCGCTCGAGATTCTTCGACACCATGCCGTGAAATTCCTGGATCTCGGCCCAGCCGGCGTCCGAGAAACGGCGGGCCTGGTAGAGCTTCTTGCGGCCGAGCTCCATCAGGTTCTTGTCGATGATGTCCCCGATGTTCTCGAGGTTGCCGATCACGGAGATCAGGCCGATTTCTTTGCGGGAAAGGTCCGCCCCCATTGCGTCGCGACCCAGGCGCGCCAGGAAGAGCTTGATCTCGCGCTCGAGGAAGTCGACCTGGTCGTCGCGCCGCTCCACGTCCTCGAGCAGCTCGTGGTGGCTGCTGGCGAAGACCACCGGCACGTCGCGCAGCATCCCCTGCACCACGTCGGCCATGCGGAGCGCCTCGCGCGTGGCCTGGCCGAGCGCCAGGGACGGCTGGTCGAGGGAGCGCTCGTCGAGATACCGAACGCGAAACGGGCTCTCGCCCTGCTGGTCGTCGGGCACCAGCCCCTCGATCGTCCGCGCGGCCAGCGGCGTGAACGGCAGGAACAGGAGGCTGATGCCGACGTTGAAGAACGTGTGGGCGTTGGCGATCTGACGGGCCGGATCGCTGGCGGTGCTGGCCACCAGGGTCGCGAACGGGCCGATGAACGGAAAGACGAGCGCGGCGCCCAGCACCTTGAACGCGATGTGGGCGACGGCCACGCGCTTGGCTTCGGCCGTCGCGCCGACCGACGCGGTGAGCGCAGTCGCGCACGTGCCGATGTTGGCGCCGAGCACGACGCCGACGGCGCCGTCCAGGGGCAGGAGCCCCTGGTGCGCGAACGCGAGGGCCAGCCCGAGCGTGGCCGCCGACGAGGTCACCAGCGCGCTGAACAGGGCCCCGACGAGCACGCCGATCGCTGGGCTCTGGGCAACGGCGGCGAGAAGGTCGAGGGCCAGCGGCGAGGCCTTGAGCGCTCCGGCGTTGTCGAGGATCAGCTTGAGACCCAGGAACATGAGGCCGAGGCCGAGAAGCGCCTGGCCCAGATCCTTCGGCACGCGACGGCGCGCGATGAACGTTGCGGTGAAGCCGAGGCCGACCAGGAGCGGCGAGTAGTCCGTGATGCGGAACGCGATCAACTGGACGGTCAAGGTCGTGCCGATGTCGGCGCCCAGGATGACGCCGAGGGTCTGCCGGAATGTCATCAGCCCCGCGGAGACGAACCCGATCAGCATCAAGGTCGTCGCGGCTGAGGACTGAAGCAGCGCGGTCGCGGCCGCGCCGGAGACGACGGCCAGCATCCGGCGGCGTGAGAGACCCGTGAGAAGGGTCTTCAGCCGGGAACCGAGGACGCGCTGGAGCGCTTCGCCGCTCAGCCGGATTCCGTAGAGCAGCAGCGCCATGCCGCCGAACAACGCTATCAGGATCGTCACGGCACTCGGTCTGTGTCCGAGGCTGCGGGGGCCCCGGCGGGGGTGCCCCCCTCGACCACGCTAGCCGTTACCCGCGGCGTTTTTGTCTCACGCTCGGCAGTCGGGTCAACCCTGACTACACGGGTCGAGGGGGGCACCCCCGCCGGGACCCCCGCAGCCTCGGACACCTCAAACCACTTAGTCTGAGGAGCCGGAGGGAGGTGGGCGGTGTCGTTCACGGAGACGAGGCGCGGGGGGCGTGCGATGGTCAGGGAGCAGTTGTCGATTCGCATGCGCCAGAGGGAGTTGAACGAGATGCCGAGCAGATGGCAGAGATAGACGCTGATCACGCCGCCGTGGGCGACGACGAGCACGTCCTCGCCGTTTCGGTGGTTCGCGGCGATTTGATCGATCACGTGTAAGACACGCGCGCAGACATCCGGCAGCGGCTCGCCGCCGGGCGGCGGGCAATCCAGCGGCGAGCGGACCCAGGCCAGATAGGGATTGCCCTCGCGCGCGCGGACCTCGTCAACGGTGCAGCCCTCCCACTCCCCGAGCGACAGCTCGCGCAGATCGGGGATCGGCACGACCGGGATCCCCGTCCCGCTCAGCGCGATCTCCGCCGTGTCCAGCGCGCGCTGCATCGGGCTCACGTACGCGGCCGTCACGCGATAGCCGCTGCGCAGGACGCTCCCGAGGGCCGCGGCCTGGGTGCGGCCGAGTTCGGAAAGGCCGATGTCGTTGGCGCCCTGGAACTTCCGCAACTGGTTCCACAAGGATTGCCCGTGACGCGCCAGCAGGAGCCTCACGCCGATCGCTCCGCGACCTCGCGCGCCCGGCGCAAGCGCGCCAGCGACTCGTCCCGACCGATCAGGGCCAGCACGTCGAAGATCGGCGGCGACGCCGTGCGCCCGGTGACCGCCAGACGGGCGAGCTGCGCCAGGTCGACGAGCTTGAGCCCGAGCTCCTCGGTGAGCGCCCGGACGATGGCCTCGATCCCCGCCACCGTGAACTCGGAAGCCGCCTCGAGCCGCTCGATCATCAGGCCGAGCCGCCGGGCGCCCTCGACGGTCAAGAGCTTCTGCGCCGCCTTCGGCTCGTACGCCGTCGGCCGCTCGAAATAGAAGCGCCCCTGCTCGACCAGCTCGACCAGGGTTTTCGCGCGCTCGCGAAGTGTGTCGAGCATCCGGATGAACCGCGCTCGGTCCTCGGGCGGCGCGAGACCCGCCGCGCGCACGAAGGGCTCCGCGAGCTCGGCGAGCTTCGCCCCGTCCATCGTCTTCAGATAGTGCTGCGAGAGCCACTCGAGCTTGGTCGAGTCGAAGACGGCGGCCGACGTGGCGACGTTCTTGATGTCGAAGAGCGCGACGAGCTCGGCGCGCGAGAACACTTCCTGGTCGCCGTGCGACCAGCCGAGCCGCGCCAGGTAATTCACCAGCGCGTCGGAGGGAATGCCGGCGTCGCGGAAGGCCTGCACCGACGTGGCGCCGTGACGCTTGGACAGGCGGCTGTGATCCGTGCCCAGGATCAACGAGACGTGGGCGAACTCTGGGACGGCGTAGTCGAGCGCTTCATAGCAGAGGATCTGCTTGGGGGTGTTCGACAGATGGTCGTCGCCCCGGATGACATGCGTGATCCGCATCGTGACGTCGTCGACGACGACGCAGAAGTTGTAGGTCGGCGTGCCGTCGGTCCGCACGAGGATCCAGTCGTCGAGCTGACTGTGCTCGAACGTGACCGACCCGTGGATGAGGTCGTTGACCACGGTCGCGCCCTCGGTCGGAATGCGCAGGCGCAGTGCGCCGGCGGTCAGCCCGCGGTCGCGGCAGCGTCCCGAATACCGGAACGTCTCCTTCCGCTGCTGCGCCTCCGCTCGCTCGCGATCGAGCAGCTCCGGCGGGCAGTCGCAGTAGTAGGCGCGTCCAGCCGTGACCAGACGCCGGGCGTGCTCGCGATAGATCGCGAACCGCTCGGTCTGGCGATAGCCCGCCGTCGGCGGGCCCTCGTCCCAATCGAGACCGAGCCAGCCGAGCGCGTCGACGATCGCGACGATGTTCTCGTCGGTCGACCGCGAGCTGTCCGTGTCCTCGATTCGAAGGACGAAGGCGCCCCGGTGATGGCGCGCGAAGAGCCAGTTGAAGAGCGCGGTGCGGGCGCCGCCGACGTGAAGATGGCCCGTCGGGCTCGGCGCGAACCGGACGCGGACCGGCGCGGCCATGTCAGTATTTCTCGAAGAGCCGGCCCCACGGCGTGCCGGCGAAAGCCCGGATACGCGCGCGGCCGACGGTCGGATACCAGAGCAGGTCGTGATAGACGTTCGAGGCGAACGGCGCCCAGACCACGAGCGGCGAATGCAGGAGCAGCCGCTTGAGCGGCCGCAGGGGGCCGCGGCGGATCAGCTGATCACCCCAGATCACGAGGCTCCGACTGGTCTTGAAGCCCATCGTGGTGGACGCGAGGTCCGTGTCGCCCACGATCTCGATCTTCCGGGGATCCGCCACACCGAGCCCGCGTTCCTGGCACATCCGGAGGTACGGAATCGACAGCGGATCGAACCCCATGATCCTGGCGGCGATCGCGTCGATCGCCACCTGATCGGCGGAGGCGAGGATCATGTTCCCCACGCGCGGCACCATCGTGCGCGGCCCGGCGCCGTCGCCCATCACCGTGCCGTCCATCACGGCGAACACGTTAGAGTGCAATTCGCGCTGCATGTACATGAGATCGACCATCACCTCGTGGATGAACTCGTGCGCGTAGTGACGGACTTCCTTCAAGAGGCCACCGAACGCATTCTTGATGGCGCCGGTGGTCGTCGAGTGCCCGTGGGTCTTCGTCGTGGGAGCGTGCAGCACGTTCTTCCCCACGTACATCGCCGGAATCTCGATCCCCTCGGGGAAGATCGCATTCAGCTTGAGCAGTGGCGACTTGAACTTGTAGACGGTCCACTCGACGTCCGGTAGCGGAATGAACGGCACGCCGTGGCGCTCGAGCACCGGGCGCCACTTGTTGTTGCGGCAGCCGGCGATCGGGTTGGTGACCACCGTCTTGTTCTCAACGGGAAAGATCCGCCGCCGGTCGTAGCCGTCAGCGGCGAGCGCCGTCAGGACGCCGTCGACCTGCCAGGGCTGACTCGAGCACGCCGGGAAATACTTGGTCCACGAGAGGTTGAGCTTGAGGATCAGGTCCTGATCGCGCGGCAGGATCTCGTCGTACTTCACCAGCCGCATCAGCCGCCCGTAGTCTTCGACGACGGTCTCGGGGCGGGTGCGGAGGAGGGCGACTGCGCTGGGCATGCTATCGATAGTTTACTCTAGCCGCGCGCCGTAAATGATCAGCAGAACCGCGCAGATCCAGCAGACGGTGTTGATCAGGAGCGCGCGGTCGCTGAGCAGCAGCTCCGACGGGTTGCCCCCGAGACGCCGCTGATACAACAAGTAGAGGTACCGGAAGATTCCATAGAGCACGAAGGGCAGGGTCGCCGGCAGCCAGTGGGTCCGGAACTTCGCCACGGTCTCCGGCGACATCGTATAGAGGGCGTAGGCCGTCACGGTCGACGCGGTCACGACGGCGATCATCTGGTCCAGCAAGGCCGGGCTGTACTCGGCGAGGATCGGGCGGTGCCGCGCGGCGTCCTGCTCCAGCGCCACGTACTCGTAGCGCCGCTTGCCGAGGGCCAGGAACAGCGCCAGCAAGATCGTGCAGATCAGGAGCCAGCCCGATATCTCGACGTCGATCACGACCGCACCCGCGACCGCTCGCAGCACGAAGCCGCCGGCGACGACGAGCACGTCGACAATGACGATGTGCTTGAGCCGCGCCGAATACGCGACGAGCAGGACGACGTAGGCGAGCGCCGTGACCAGGAACGCGCGCGAGAGGATCGCGCCGAACACGAGCCCGCCGACGACGAGCACAATGGCCGCCGCGACGGCGACCCCGACCGGCAGCCGGCCGGCGGCGATCGGGCGCGCGCGCTTGCGCGGATCGAGTCGATCGCGCTCCCGGTCGGCGACGTCGTTGATGAGGTAGATCGCGCCGGACAGCGCGCAGAAGATCGCGAAGGCGGCCAGCGCCGTCCACGCGCTTGCCGTGAAGAGACGCTGCGCGAAGACCAGCCCGGCGAAGACGAACAAATTCTTGACCCACTGGCGCGGGCGCATCGACACGGCGATCGCTGCTAGCATCGGGACTTCACGCTCGCGGCCGCTGGGCGACGGGGGAGGCCGGCGCGGGCGGGGCCGGGAGGGGTCGAGAGGACCACGCGGCACGCGTGCGCTGCTCCGCGGCGGCTGGGCTCCATCCGGGCGCCCGTCGTCCGTCGCCGCTCGGAGGGAACGGGTCCCTTCGACCCCTCCCGCCCCCGCCCGCGCCGGCCTCCCCCGATTCCCGGCGCAGCTGCGTGACCAGACGAGGACCAGAAGCGGGCGCAGGTGGCTCGACGCCTCGGCGACGCTCCATCGGCGCTTTCGGCTTAGAGGCGGATGACGTGGGGAGCCGGCGAGAGGGTTCCGGTGGCGTTGCGCGTGTCGATCACGAGCGGGGAGTCGCGGACGATGGCGGCCCAGTCGTAGCTGGCGTGGTTCGTCAGGATCAGCACGACGTCACGCGATGCGAGCGCCGCGGCGTCCCACGAGACCGATTTCATCGTATGGGTGCCGATCGTGGCCGACGCCACGTACGGATCGTGGTATTCCACGACCGCGCCCTTGGCGAGGAGCCCCTCGATGATCTCGAGCGCGGGCGAGTCGCGCACGTCGGCGACGCCGGCCTTGTAGGCGACGCCCAGGACCAGGATGCGCGCGCCGCGCAGGGCGCGGCTCCGGTCGTTGAGGGCATCGGCCGCCATCTGCACGACGTAGGCGGGCATCCGCCGGTTGATCTCGTCCGCGAACGTGATGAAGCGGGGCTCGTAGCCTTCGAGCCGCACCTTCCACGAGAGATAGTGAGGATCTGACGGCAAGCAGTGACCGCCCAGGCCGGGACCCGGATAGAAGGGCATGAAGCCGAACGGCTTCGTCGACGCGGCGGCGATCACCTCCCACACCGAGAGACCCAGCCGACGGCACATGATCGCGAACTCGTTGACGAGCGCGATGTTGACGGAGCGGAAGGTATTCTCGAAGAGCTTCACCATCTCGGCCGTCTCCGGACCCGAGACCGGCACCACCTGGGTCGACACACGAGCGTAGAGCATCGACGCGAGCTCGCGGCACGCTTCGGTCACGCCGCCGACGACCTTGGGGATGTCGCGGAGCGTCCAGCGCTTGTTGCCCGGGTCGATCCGCTCCGGCGAGAACGCCAGGAACACGTCGCGCCCGACGACGACGCCTTTGGCCTGGAAGCGGGGCGCCAGCACTTCCTGCGTGGTGCCGGGATAGGTCGTCGACTCGAGCACGACCAGCTGGCCCGGCCTGATGATGGCCGCCACGGCGTCGGCGGCCGCCACGATGAACGAGATGTCCGGCTCCTTCGACTTGCCCAGCGGCGTCGGAACGCAGATGACGATCGCGTCCGCGTCCTTCAACGCCCCGAACTCGTCGTGGGCGCTGAGGCGGCCCGCCCGCACCAGGCGTGCCAGAGGCTCGGCCGGGACGTCCTCGATGAAGCTAATGCCAGCGCGGACCGCGGCGACGCGGCGTGAATCGAGATCGACGCCGATCACGTTCGCGCCCGACTCGGCGAAGGCGACCGCCAGCGGCAGCCCCACGTAGCCGAGTCCGATGAGTCCCACGGTCGGGCTCGCGGCCAGCCGCTGCTTGAGCGTTTCGGCCGCTGCAGTCACAGGCGCTCGCACGCGCGGCGCACGCCGGCGACCACGCGCTCGACGGATAGTAGACCGCGGTCGAGATCCCGTCGTCCGTCAGGAGCTTGGCGAGCGCGTCGCGCCGCGGGTGTCGCACCGTGAAGAGATGATACACGTGACGCGCCCGCGCCGCCTCGGTCGGAAGCTCGAGCCCCACGCCCGAGAGTCCCTCGCGATAGAGGCCCGCGATCCGGCGGCGCGCCGTCGTCCACTCCGCCAGCCGCCGGAGCTTCACGCGCAAGAACGCCGCTTGGAGCTCGTCGAGCCGACTGCAGTAGCCGAGCTCGACGTGCTCGTAGCGCCCGCTGTCGCCGTGGTGCCGGAGCTTCGCGATGCGCTCGGCCACGTCCTGACGCCTGGTCACCACCATGCCACCGTCGCCGCACGCCCCGAGGTTCTTGGTCGGATAGAACGAAAGACACGCGGCGTCGCCCCAGGCTCCCACGGGCTCTCCGGCCCACGCCCCGCCGATGGCCTGGGCCGCGTCCTCGATCACGGCCAGACGGTGGGCACGGGCCAGCTCGAGCACCCGGTCCATCGGCGCGGGCTGGCCATAGAGATGGACGGGCATGATCGCACGCGTACGCGGAGTGATCGCGCGCTGGGTCGCCGCAAGGTCGAGCGTGTACGTCGCCGGATCGACGTCGACGAACACCGGCGTGGCGCCCGCCATCATGATCGTCGTCGCGGAGGCGACGAACGAGAACGCCGGCGTGATGACCTCGTGGCCGGGGCCGACGCCGAGCGCGGTCAAGGTCAGACGCAGTGCGTCCGTGCCCGAGGCGACGCCCAGCGCCCAGGGGACGCCGCAGACGGCGGCCAGCTCCTGCTCGAGCGCCCGGCCCTCGCCGCCCAGCACGAACTGGCTCGAGTCGAGCACGCGGGCGGTGGCGGCGAGCAGCTCGGCCCGGAGGGCCGCGTGCTGGCGGGTCAGATCGATGAACGGAATCATTTGAACCTCGGGTCGGAGCTCGTCGCTCCCCCTCCGACCCTGGTGTCCACGACGTTCCCGAGCCCGAGGAGACTCAGCGAGAATCGGAACTCGTTGTCTGGGTTCTTGCCGGGGCGGTCGGGGTTCCGTCTGATGTATTCGACCGAGAGAGCCCAACAGTCGAGCTTGAGGTCGACGCCGAAGCGGTTCTCGACCGCGCTGGTCGTCCGGATGTCCCAGTTCGTCTTGGCGTGCGCGACCAGGTTGGGCGAGAGATCCACCGACGCCGTGCCCTGGAGAAAATGCGTGGACAGGTTCGACGGCAGGTTGTTGCCGGGGTTCCAGGTTCCCGGGATCTGGACGAAGTACGGAATGATCACCGGCGGTATCCGGGTGTAGCGGGTGCCGACGCTCGTGGTGACCCGGGGCACGTTCAGCGTTACGTCGGTCGTGTACGCCTGGAGCCCTTCGCCGACGACGTTGTAGCTCGCGTCGCCGTGAAACCTGAGCATCCGGCTCGGCTCGAACGTGAGGTCGCCGGCGACGTTGCCGAATTGAGCCTTGTTGATATCGTAGGCGCTGGCCAAGACGAACTTGAAGAGGTCGAGACGGGCCGCCTCTGTGTTCTCGGGACTGATCGTCCGTCCACGGATCCGATTCGTCAAGGAATACTCGAACCAGCTCGCCTCTGGAACCAGGTCGGTCTGGTTGGTCCAGATGGGCAAGCTGTAGAAGTTTTGCCCGATGATCCGGATATAGTGCACGCGCGGCTCGATCGAGTGGATCACCCGGTCGAGGCCTCCCCAGCCGCCCAACTGGTACACGCGCGAAGCGCGGGTCTCGGCATCGCTCCCGAACTCGAGCAGCTCGCGAACGCGTGGCTCGTCCTTGGTGTCCTCGATCTGTGGCCCCCCCGCCAGCGGCGTATGGACTCCAGTAACGGTCGTGCTGTAAGCGGTGACACGCCCACCGACGAAGGGTGTGACCGCCAGGTACTCGAGCGGAATCGGCCGAAAGACAACGGGATGCACGTCGACGCGAGCTCCTTGCGAGCCGACCTCGCGGAGGAAGTTCACGACGCTCGTGTCCACCTGATAGAGAAACCCGGGGAGCCCCGGAATCCCCTGCCGGACGCCCGTGAGCGTAAGCTCCGGTACTCGTTGCAGCTCCACCGGTCGCGTGATCGTGAGGTCCTGGTACCAGTACACCCGGCTCAGGAAGGACCAGTTCGTCCACGTCTTCGTGAGGAAGAGGTTCGACTCCGCGCGCTGCGCGGCGCGCAGGTTGAGCGCCGACTCATAGTCTCGGAGGACGAGGTCATCGGACACCCCGTTGAGATCGGCGCGTAGCGACAGCCCCGGCGAGATTTGCCAGTCGTGCTTGGCGCTCCCGAAGCCCCGGAGCTCGCCCTGCTTGAAGACCTCGTCCACGAAAAACCCGTCGAGCTTGCCTTTCTGGTCCTGCGAGATGATGTACCGATATTCGGCCGCTCCCCCGAAGCCCCGCTTCTGGTAGGCGGCGAGGGTTGCGGTGGCGTCCTGGCTGTCCGAGATCGCCCAGAAGAACGGGATTTCCGCGAAGAGTCCTTTCTTGGTTGAGGTGCCGACCTGCGGGGTGAGAAACCCCGACTGGCGCTCGCGCCGGATGGCCGCCGCGAAGAAGGGAAAGTACGGGATGATCGGTAGTGACTTGACCCACAAGGAGACGTCCGTTCCATACACGAGATCCTCGAGGTCGGCGGTGGCCGAGCCCAGATGGAACGACCACGACGGGGGTTCGTCCTCACACGTCGTGAACACGCCGCGCTGGACTCGGTACAGGCTCTCCCCCAGGCGCTCCAGGCGTTCGCCCGAGAGGCGGTAGTACGGCGCCGTGTGCGCTTCGCCCTCGTAGACGACGCCCGTGCCAGTCTTGATGTTGTACTCGATGCGCTGCCCGGTGAGCCGGTCATCGCCGTCGTAGAAGATCACTCGCCCCGTCGCCACGGCATCACCAGTCCCGCGATTGATCTCGACGCGGTCGGCGAGAAGGCGCGCAGTGCCTCGGGTCACCTCGACGTTGCCGGTCGCCACGAGCAGGTTGTCGGCGCCGATCTGCTCGAAGCGGTCCGCCACGACCGAGACGTCGCCGACCGCGGTCCGGACGCTCAACCGTCCCTGAGCCCAGCCGAGCTGTGGGGCGGCCGCGGGGGCGATAGCCGCGAGCAGCAGGAAGAGAATCGAAGCCCGAACCCGCCTCATGAGTGTCTGGAGCGATGGCCTCGAGGGTGGGACGCGGAGACTCGTTCGAATGAGAACACTGCCCTATCGGCGCCTCCAATCGTCACGTGCGTTCGCTGTCTGGATGGGGACAGTTCCGAAACCTGAACAAACCTTGAACGACGTGGCTGAGCTGGACATTGCTACCGCATCTTACGCGATCAGGGGGATTTCCTTCCCCGATTGGCGCGCACGGCCGGCCGAGGATTCCGCGGCCCACTTCCAGCCCTGCGCCCGGCATAATCGCAGTTGCTGATGACCGCAGATCGACCACCAAGGGTGAAGTCTGGGGCTGGGATCCGGCGTTCCCTGATGATCGGCGGGGTCGTCTCGGCGCTCGGGCTGGGATTCGTCGCCTGGCTCATCGTGACCGATGCGCCCACATACCGCTTCCTGGTTCGGCTGTACGAGGACAAGCACCAGGTGCACGCGATGGTCGACCGATGGGGAGGCTGGGCGCCCATCGTCTTCATCGGCATTCAGGCCGTGCAAGTGATCATCGCGCCGATCCCCGGGGACGTCACCGGCCTGCTCGGTGGCTTCGCCTTCGGCCAGTGGCTCGGGTTTCTCTACTCGACGATCGGCCAGACGATCGGCTCGCTCGCTGCCTTTTGGGTCGGCCGTCGGCTCGGAGCCACCTTCGTGCGGGAAATGGCGCCGCGGACCTGGGGGCGCATGAGCTTCCTCGTCGAGACCGAGGGGGCGATTCTCTGCTTTATCGTCTACTTGATCCCCGGCTTACCGAAGGACTTCGGGTGCTATCTCTTTGGCGTCAGTCCGATGGGCTTTTGGGTCTTCGCGGTGGTGTCCACGCTCGGTCGCATGCCGGGCACCTGGATTCTGTCGGCCCAGGGTGCCAAGGCGGCCGCGGGCGCATATCTCGAACTGCTTCTTCTGACGGCGATCCTCGTGGCGGTCGCGTTACCGCTCTACTACTATCGGCCCCGGATTGTGTCGTGGTTCCACCGGCGGGGGTAATTCGTCATCGGGTCGCAGGGAGAACCCTCGGGGAGCCCGGCGCGTACCTGAACCCAATCTGCGTGCCGCCGGGCAAGGTGACTCCGACCGCATAACCCAGGTCGGTGTGAATCGTCCCAAGTCGTGACAGATCAGCAGAACCCTCTGCTGCTCGGATCAAAAATTGATTGAAATTGACGAGAATTTTGGAGGGCCTCTTGAGGCTTCGCCTTCATGGCCGCGGCATATGTACCTCTGCTAGAGTAATCGCCATGCCGATTTCCGCGGACGCTGTGGGGCCAGGGATCTTCGCTCGTGTCGGGCGGGTCCTGGCCTACCACACCCTCGTGAAATATCTGGTGTTAAAGGATCTCAAGGTAAAGTCCCGTGGTACCTACCTCGGCGTCGCCTGGACTCTTCTGAATCCCCTGCTGTCTCTGCTCATCTACTACGTCATCTTCCGGCACGTTTTCCGGGTGCAGATTCCAAATTACTTCGCCTTCTTCCTGGTGGGCTTTGTGATCTGGGCGTTCTTCTCGCGCGCTATTACTTCGGCAACGACCTCTCTCGTCGATAATGAAGGCCTCGTGAAGCGAGCTGTCTTTCCCCTGGAAGTGCTACCGCTCTCGGCGGTGCTATATCAGTTCGTCCATCACCTGATCGCATTGGCGGTGGCGTTGCTCCTTATGGGTCTCGCGGGCGGGATGCGGCTTACCTGGAGTCTGATCGGGGTTACGCCGCTGATCCTCGCCTTCGCAGTCTTCACACTTGCGCTTGCACTGTGGCTCTCGACGATCGGGGTCCTTTTCCTGGACGCGCGCGACATCCTCGAGGTGGCGTTGCCAATCCTGTTCTGGATGACACCCATCTTCTATAGCCTCGACATGGCGCCGCCGTTTATGCGTCCATTCGTCGTGGCCAACCCCCTTACCAGTTTCATTGGTGCGCTGCGCTCGGTGCTAATCGATGGGCGGCTACCCACCGCCGGCGACGTGATTGCCATTGTCGCCTGGGTCGTAGTTGCCCTGGGTTCGGGCCTCTGGATTTTTGCGCGCCATGCGCCCACGTTTTCCGAGGAGATCTGATGTCGCCAGTCATCGAGTGTCAGGCCGTTTGCCGCGTCTTCACCCTGCGCCACAACCGGCAGATCCTCCTGAAGGACCGGGCTCTGGGACTCTTCCGTCCGCACCTCCGCGAACGGCGCGAGCAGTTCTGGGGCCTGCGCGACGTCACATTGGCCGTGGAGTCGGGCGAGTCGTTCGCGATCATCG
>WNGJ01005677.1_pt1 | contig 24659 bp, 19 predicted proteins | sample 5400611 | NCBI WGS metagenome assembly WNGJ01 (sample SAMN13153375, study PRJNA577476) | soil metagenome | isolation source: 40 cm soil or saprolite under Garry oak tree replicate 1 | place: USA:California | collected 2016-06-15
TCTGGCGCCCACATCCTGCTCGAGGGGCCGCCGGGCACCGGCAAGTCCACCCTGCTGCGGCAGGTCGCGGCGGCCCGGCACGCCGAGTTCGTGCTCGTCGAGGGCAGCGCCGAGCTGACTCCGGCCCGCCTGGTCGGCTCCTTCGACCCGGCGCTGGTGCTCGAGCAGGGCTACCGGCCGGAGAACTTCTCCGACGGGCCGCTGGTCCGGGCCATGCGCGACGGCGGGCTGCTGTACGTGGAGGAGCTCAACCGGGTCCCGGAAGAGACGATCAACGTCCTGCTCACCGTCATGTCCGAGGGCGAGATCAACGTGCCGCGGCTCGGCCGCGTCGTCGCGGACGAGAGCTTCCGGCTGGTCGCGGCCATGAACCCGTACGACTCGGTGGGCACTTCCCGGCTGTCGATGGCACTGTACGACCGGACCTGCCTGATCTCCGTCGGCTACCAGGACGCCGAGCACGAGCGCCAGATCGTCCAGCTCGAAGCCTCCCGCGCCAAGCAGTCTCTCGTCACCGAGGCGGTCGAGCTGGCCCGCGCCACCCGCGAGCACCCCGACCTTCGCTCGGGCGCCTCGGTCCGGGGCGCCATCGACTACGCCCGGCTGGTCCCCGAACTCGCCGAGATCCGCGCCGTCCCGGCCGACGACTGGCAGGCCGGGCTGGACGCGGCGCTGACCACCCTGTCCGGGCGGGTGCGGCGGCACGAATCCTGCCAGCGGTCGGCCGACCAGGTCATCGAGGAGATATTCCGGCGCGTGCGGGCCACCGCGGTGGCCGGCGACCCGGCGGGAGGTGAGACCCGCCCGGGGGAATGACCAGCCCGCCGGCCGCTCCCGGGGCCGGCGGGCGCCATCAGCGGCCAAGGCCTAAGTCCGGACGGTCCGAGGGAAAGACAGTCGGGCGGCGTGAGCTCGCCCGGCACGCCCGCTTCGCCGAGATCAGCCCCGAGGTCGGCGTCCTCGACGAGCGGGCCATGAGCCAGGCCCTGGCCGACGACCCGGCCGCGTTCGAGCTGCTGGCCGTCATGACCACCGCGACCGACGAGAACCTGCGCGCCGCCGCGATCCGGCTCAGCGCCGGCATCGTACTCGAGCGGGCCCGGGTCGGCCGCGTCGGAATGCGCGGGATCTCAAGGCTGCGGCCGGTCCGCGGGGCGATCGACGGCGACCTGGACATCGACGCCTCGATCGAGGGCGTGTCCGCCGCCCGCGCCGAGGGCCGCCCGGTGGTCCCCGACGACCTGACCACCGTGCAGTGGGCGAAGGCGCGCACGGCGTTCGCGGTCGTGGTCGACCGGTCGGGCTCGATGAGCGGGGCAGGGCTGGCCGCGGCCGCGACGGTCGCCGCCGCCTGCGCGCTGCGCGCCCCGCAGGAGCACGCGGTGCTGTCCTTCGCCGGCTCGGTCGAGGTGATCCGCCCCCTGGTCAGCGACATCGCGCCCGCGGCGGTGGCGGAGCGGCTGCTCCGGATGCGGGGGCACGGCGTGACCAGGCTGGCCGCCGCGCTCAAGGCCGCGGGCGAGCAACTGGCCCCGGCCCGGGCCCGCCGCCGGGTGGTCATCTTGCTATCCGACTGCCGCAGCACCGACGAGGACGACACGCTGCAGACGGCCCGCGCCCTGCCCGAGCTGATCATCCTGGCCCCGGCCGACGACCACGAGCAGGCCGCGCACCTGGCCGGCCTGGCCGGCGCCCGCTGGGGCGCGATCGCGCACCCCCTGGACGCCGCCGCGGCCCTGGACCACCTGCTCGAGACCCGGATCACGGCCTGAGCCGACCGCCCCCCGACTTCAATTTTTCCGAACGGACCGGGTGCGTGCTCACCCGCCGGCGATTGCTACCGCTCCGGGCCCTGCCGGTGAGGTATCGAGTGGTCCCAGTCGGAGAGCAGCGTGCGGAGCGCCGCCACGAGTGCGATGGGCTGGTCGAACATGATGTGGTGACCCGCGGCCGGGATCTCGACGAGGGGGGCGACCCGGCCGAGCCGGTCGTAGATGACCTCACCCTGCTGCGGCGTGACGAGGCCGTGTTCCGCCCGGAACAGCGCGACCCGGCAGTCGAGCCTGGTCAGCAGCTCGGGGGTGAGATGGTCTCGGACGAAGACGCGCGGGTCGAACTTCCACGTCCAGCCGCCTTCGGCCGGGCGGACCGAGGTGGCGGCCACGTGATCCTTGATATAGGCCAGCGCCGGCTGATCGGGGACCGGCCGGAAACGGGCCATGGCCTGCTGGCGGGTCGGATAGACGCGCAGCGGCCCGAAGGCGCGGTGCTGGCGCGCCGCGCGGTCCTCGGGGGCCATGTCCCTGATGGGCGAGTCGATGGCGACGGCCCCGGCGATCCGGGACCCGGCCAAGGTGGCGAGCCGCAGCGTGACCAGGCCGCCCATGCTGTGCCCGATGACGACGGAGGAGGCGGCGGTCCCGGCGTCGGCGACGACGGCGAGTACCTCGCGAGCCCAGGTATCGAGGCTGTAGCTATCCCGGCGGCCGCTGTCGCCGTGTCCTGACAGGTCCATGGCGACCACGCGCCAGCCGTTGGCCAGCAGCGGGGCGATGTGGTCCCACCAGCGGGAGTGGGCGGCGCCGCCGTGGACCAGCACGATGCTCCGGCCGGCCGGGTCTCCCCACGCCCGGTAGGCGATGGCGGTTCCCTCGACGGTCGTCGTCCGCTCCTGGACGGCGGCGGCCAAGGCGGCGGAGAACCAGGGCGGTACCCCGGCGGCATCGATATCGGCTGGTGATGTCATGACCAGAAGCGAACCAGATAGCCGGGCCGGCTGGCATGCGAACTGGCTGCCTGGCCGGGCACCGCCTAGGGTCGTGTCATGGGATCAGCACACGCGGCCCTCGTCGAGGCCCTGAACCGGGGCCTGCCCGGCGACCGTCTCGTGGTCGATCCGGACGTGCTCGCCGCTATCTCCCGCGACGACGCCGAGTGGGCGCCGGCCGGGACGGCCGTCGCCGGCGTGCGCGCGCGGACCGAGGCCGAGGTGCAGCACGTGGTGCGCACCTGCGCCGAGCTCGGCGCCCCTATCGTGCCGCGCGGCGCGGGCACCGGCCTGTCCGGCGGGGCGAACGCGGTCAGCGGATGCGTCATCCTCGACCTGTCCCGGATGAACCAGGTGCTCGAGATCGATCCGGACAACCTGGTGTGCGTGGTGCAGCCGGGCGCGGTCAACAACGACGTCAAGGCCGCGGTGGCCGAACACGGCCTGTGGTACCCGCCGGACCCGGCCAGCGCGCCGTGGTCCACGATCGGCGGCAACGTCGCCACCAACGCGGGCGGCCTGTGCTGCCTGAAGTACGGCGTCACCCGTGACTACGTGCTTGGCCTGCGCGCGGTCGTCGGCGGGCCGGTCGCCTACGGCGACGCCGTCCGCCTGGGGCGGCGCACCACCAAGGGCGTCGCCGGGCTGGACCTGGTCGGGCTGTTCGTCGGATCCGAGGGCACGCTCGGCGTGGTGACCGAGGTGACGCTGCGGCTGCGGCCCGCGCCCGCCGGGATACCGCGGACCATCGTCGGGGCCTTCCCCGATCTGGTCTCGTGCGGGCAGGCGGTAGCCCAGATCACGCGGCGCGGGCTGACCCCCGCGGTCCTCGAGCTCCTGGACCGGGCCTGCCTGGAGGCCGTGGAGGAGTGGAAGCACCTGGGCATCGACGCGGACGCGGCCGCGCTGCTGCTGGCCCGGGTGGACACGCCAGGGGATGCGGGCGCGACCGAGTCGGCCGCGATCGCCGCCGCCATGACCGAGACGGGGGCGCGGTGGGCCGAGCAGTCCACCGATGACGCCGAGGCCGAGGCCCTGTTCGACGCCCGGCGGCTGGCCTACCCGGCGCTCGAGCGGCTCGGCCCGGTGCTCACCGAGGACATCTGCGTGCCCCGGTCCAAGGTCCCCGCGATGCTGGAGCAGATGAGCGCGATCGCGGCCCGGCACGGCGTGCGGATCGCCACGGTCGCGCACGCCGGTGACGGGAACCTGCACCCGCTGATCATCACGCCGCCGGGCGATTCGGCGGCCCGGATGGCGGCGCAGGCGGCGTTCGAGCAGTTCCTCGACGCGGCGATCGCGCTGGGCGGCACCGTGACCGGTGAGCACGGCGTCGGGATCCTTAAACGCGACGGCATGCGGCGGGAACTCGACCCGGGCTCGCTCGCGCTGCAGGCCGCGGTGCGCCACGCGCTCGACCCCCTTGAGGTGTTCAACCCCGGGAAGGGCTAGGCCCTCAGAGAACGGGCTCACAGGGCAGTGGCTGCGCGCAGTACCGGCACGTGGGATGCTCCGCCATCGACGCGGCGGACTGGTCGACCCGGGCGCCGCATTCCGGGCAGGTCGCGGGCACCTTCCACCGGGGCTCGCCGGCATCGCCCGGACCCGGCCTTACCGGATGTCTCCGCGGCCGATGTACGCCGCGGAGACATCCGTCCTGCCGGTCCTGCTCAGTTCCAGGTCATGAGCGCCTGCCTGATGGTGCTGCGCGCCGCTTCAGCCGCGACACCCTGCAGCAGGTTGGAGGCATTCTGGGCGGCAGTGCAGTTGCTGCAGGACATCGGCAGGTCGTTGGCGAAGTCCCCGAACTCGAAGGGGCGGGCGGCGAGCTGGCCGTGTTGCCTGAACGGGATGCTCATCCAGCCGGTCAGGGAGATGTCCAGCTTGTACGGGACGCAGCCGTCATTGGTCAGGCAGATCGTATAGGACCCTGCCTTCCAGCGGACATTGAGCTGGGCCAGGAACTGCGGGACGATCGCTGACTTGCCTAGGCTCGCCGCTTCCTGTGTGACGACCTGTCCCCACGGGTCCGAGGCGGACCGGAGGCCTCCGACCAGGATGTAGAAAAAGGTCAGGCGCGCCGTGCCTGACAGGGCGGTGCCGTTGTCCACCGCGGTATAAAGCCTGGCGGCGTCGGCGAGGGTGAGTTCGTTACGCACTCCGCCCGGCACGGCATCGAAGCCGCAACCGATATAGGGCTGGCTCAGGTGAGTGCTCGACATGCCGAGCCCGGCCGCCATTGCCTGCACAGGGCCCAGCCCCCAGCGAAGCGCGAAGGCCCGCGTGTACACGTTGTTGGAGGACTGGATCATGCCGGTCAGCGCGTTCCCGATGGTTGTCTGGTGCGCGTTGGCGGGCGTTTCCGGGACGTTCGCGGGACAGCCGTCGGGTTTCGGCGTGTTCGAGTCGGTCCAGTAGTAGGTGATGGGGCTATTCATTGAAACCCCCTGCCGCAGCGTGTACAGCAGGTACAGGACCTTGATCGAGCTGGCCGGCTCGTACCGGAAGTCGGAATTGGCGGCCACGACCGGGGTGGCGCCGGGAGCCGAGGAGATGAAATAGGCGCCGTGATAGCTGCCAGCCCAGCCGTTGCGGTCAGCGTAGGACTGGACCCGGCTGCTCTCCGCGTTGACCGGCGGCTGTGGCGGGTTGTTGTCACCGAGTTCGACCGCAGCGTACTTGCGTACGCCGTTCACGACGTAGCTCGACAGGTCGATGAGGCGGGTCCCGTGGCTGACCACATGGTCCCCGACGGTCTTCGGGTCCAAGCCGTACCACCAGTACCACTGTTCGCCCTCGCTCGCGACCAGGATGGCGTCCCAGCCTCCCGCCGGGTCGGGCGCCAGCGCTGTCACTCGCATATTGTCGCTGGTGAGATGGCTGGCGATGCTGTCGATTGATGAGCCGACCCACCACTGCGACTGTTTGAAGTCGGCACCCGTATTGGAAACCATGATCACGGCGAACACGCGATGCCCGCCGTCCAGGTACGGCCGGAGCGCGACCAGCCGGGCCTTGTTCTGATCCAGCAAAGCGCCCACCTGGCTAGCCGTCTGACCGTAGTACCACCACCATCCCCGCGCCTGAGTGCCGGTGTTGGGCACCATGACGACGGCAAATCGCAAGCCAGCGCTGGTCCGGTAGGGATCGATGCTGATCAGCCGGGCGTTGTGCTGGCCGAGCAGATCACCGACCTGCTGGGCCGTCTGGCCGTAGTACCACCACCAGCCGCTGGCGTAATCACCGGTATTAGCGACCATCGTGACGGCAAAGGTCGGAACCGACGGATCCTCGACGCGAATCTGGGTCAGCCGGGCGTTGTGCTGGCTGACCAGGTCACCGACCTGCTGGGCCGTCTTGCCGTAGTACCACCACCAGGCGGTGGCGGTCGTGGTGGAATGATCGTCCGTGCCAGGGAACGCATCCGTGGCCCCGGCTGGCTGCACAAACGCGATCAGCAGGGCAACGGCAACAAGGCATCCCAGGATTAGGCGACTGACGGCGCGACCGGGCCGTCCGGCCAAGACAATGTGAGTTGGCGCTCGGTTGACCCCGAAGACGGGACTCTGGCGCATGAATGACCCCCTCAGATCCGGCAGCCCCACCCGGGCTGCCCAACCTGGCCAGAGGAGCCGCTGACCCCCGTGATACAGCCGGCCATTAACCTCGGATCGTGACCGCCCACGAGCTCTCCCGCCTCGACGCGCGCCGCATTGCCGTGCGCGCGCAGCTGCTGGACGGTCGGAGGCCGGCCGGGCTGCTTGACGTGGTGCGCCAGCTGACCCTGCTCCAGATCGATCCGGTCGCCGCGACGGAAGGGATTGCTCAGCGGGCACGCGCTAGCGGTTGGGCGCCCATAGCTGGTCGGCGTCGCCGGCGGCGAGTCGGCCTCGGTAGACGTTGATCTTGTGGTCGATGACCTTGAGGTTTTCTTGCAGCTCAGCGAGCTTGGCGGTCACGTCGGCGCTGTGGGCCTCCAAGAGGGCAAGTCGTTCCTGCTCGTTGCCGGGCCCGGCGGATACGAGCTGGGCGTAGCGCCGGATGGTCTTGATGGGCATGCCGGTGGCCCTCAGCTTGGTGCAGACGGTGATCCAGTTCAGGTCGTGCTGCTGGTAGCGCCGCCAGCCGCCAGCGGTGCGGTCGACGGTGGTGACGACCAGGCCGGCGCGTTCGTAGTAGCGCAGGGTGTGCACGCTGACCCCGGTGCGGCGGGCGGCCTCGGCGATGCTCATGCCCGTCTGGGGGCCGGAGCGAGCGGGCCGGGGGACCGGCTGCGGCTTGACTTCGAGCACGCTATAAATCCTAGCGTCGTGGTCATGAGTACTTCAACGCCGCACTGGCTGACCACATCGCCCGAACGGAAGCTGGCGACATGACAACAACACTGATCACCGGAGCGAACAAGGGACTCGGCTTCGAGACCGCCCGCCGACTCATCGCAGCAGGCCACACCGTCTACGTCGGCAGCCGGGACGCCGAACGCGGGCGCCGCGCCGCCGTGCAGCTGGGCGCTCGGATGGTCCTCATCGACGTCACAGACGACGCGTCTGTCGCCGCCGCAGCGAAAACCATCGATGCCGACGGCGGACTGGACGTACTGGTCAACAACGCCGGCATTGAAGTTCGCCTTGACGGGAACCAGGTAGCCGGCGCCGCGGAGGTGACCGCCGACGTGATGCGGTCGCTGTTCGAGACGAACGTCTTCGGCGTGGTGCGCGTCACTCACGCGTTCCTGCCGCTGCTGCGGCGGTCCGCCGCCCCGGTCGTGGTCAACGTCAGCAGCGGCCTGGCCTCGATGGCACGGGTCACCGCCCCGGGCACGCCGGCGTACGCATACCCGGGGGTCGCCTATCCGGCGTCGAAGGCTGCGGTCAACATGATCACCGTGCAGTACGCGAAGGCATTCCCGGGCATGCGGATCAACGCGGTGGAGCCCGGTTACACCGCGACGGACCTGAACGGGCACGCGGGCACGCAGACCGTCGAGGAGGGCGCCGAGATCATCGTCCGCATGGCGCAGGCGGGCCCTGACGGCCCGACCGGAGGCTACTTCGATGCCGCGGGCCCCCTTCCCTGGTAGCGAACACCGCCGCGGCCCGGCGGGCATTTTCGCGGCGACCGCGCCGCCGTGCCGGAGCTTATATATTCGTCCCTATGGCACAGCCCGCCGCCCGCGCGGACATCCGCCTGGCCGAACTGCTCGGCGTCTTGTCGCTGGCGGCTGATCTCGGTATGGGCCAGCCGATGGAGCTTATTCGGGGTACTGAGACTTGTCCCTAGTCCGTTAGCTGGAGACGGCTTTCTGGTCACTGAGCGTGGCAGAGCCTCCGGCTGGACAGCGTGTATCCGATCTGTGCGGGGTCCGGCAGGCGTCTTAGGAGGTTCGGCTATCGAGACCCAACGACACCTACGCGGGCGCGCGTCTGCCTCCGTGATCGTCGGTTGCGGCGCGCATGGCACTCGACGGAGGGGCAGATCATCGCGGCTTGGCGGTGCGCGGGCGGGCGCGGACGTGAAGCCGTTCGCCTTGCGGGCCGAAGAGGATCAGGAGTTCGACGGGACGCTGGCCGGCGCTGCCGAACCAGTGCGGGGTGTGGGTGTCGAACTCGGCGACTTCACCCGGGCGCAGGACGATGTCCAGTTCGCCGAGCATCAGCCGCAGCCGGCCGTTGAGCACGTACATCCACTCGTAGCCCTCGTGGCTTTGCTGGTCGTGCCGCCCCTCACCGGGTTCGATGATCACCTTGTACGCCTGCAGGCCACCTGGGCGGCGGGTCAGCGGGATCATGGTGCGGCCGTGCCGCGTTATCGGTTCGGGCTGCACGCGGGGGTCGCTGGTAGCGGGGCCGCTGATGAGTTCGTCGACCGGCACCTCGTGGGCGCGGGCCAGCCGCAGGAGTAGCTCGAGGGTGGGTTTGCGGCCGCCGGACTCGAGTCTGGACAGGGTGCTCACCGATATTCCGCTGGCCTGCGAGAGCTGTGCCAGCGTGGCCTGGCGCCGTTCGCGCACGACCCGCAGCCGCGGCCCCACGGTCGTGAGCGCCTCGTCGATCTCGTCAGTCATGCCCTCAGTTTGCTGCTACGGCAACACGATTTGTCAAGGCGATCGTAGCGGACGCACGCTAGGCGCGTGAACGAACACGATGACAACTATGACGTGGTGGTGATCGGCGGCGGCGCTGCCGGGCTCGCTGCAGCGGTCGCCCTGCTGCGGTCGCGGCGCTCGGTGCTGCTCGTCGACGCCGGTGACCCGCGCAACGCGCCCGCCGGGCACGTCCATAACTTCCTGACCCAGGACGGGACTCCACCCGAGGACCTCTATGCCGCGGGGCGCACCGAAGTGCAGGCCTACGGCGGGCAGGTCGCCCGCGCCCGCGTCGACGCCCTCGAACGACACGGCGATCTGTTCCGCGTCCAGACCGGCGACCGGACCGTCACGGCCCGCCGGGTGCTGCTCGCTACCGGGGCACGCGACCAGCTGCCCGACATTCCCGGCTTGGCGGACCGGTGGGGCATCGACGTGCTGCACTGCCCGTACTGCCACGGCTGGGAGGTCCGCGACCAGCGCATTGGGGTGCTCGCCACCGGACCGCTTGCCGCCCACCAGGCGCTGATGTTCCGTCAACTTAGCTCCCAGGTCACGCTGCTGCAGCACACCGCCCCGGCACCGGCGCCCGAGCAGCAGGAACAGCTCGCAGCCCTGGGCGTCTCGGTCCTCACCGGGACTGTCGCCGAGGTCACCGCCGACGCCGGTGGGCTAGCCGGCGTGCGACTCGCCGATGGCAGCGAAGTGAGGTTGGACGCGCTCGTGGTGGCGCCGGTATGCCGGGCCCGCGCGGAGCTGCTGACTCCCCTCGGCGTCCAGCCGAGCGAAATACGGCTCGACGGGTACCTGCTCGGCACCCAGGTCGACGCCGACACCACCGGCGCTACCGCCGCGGCCGGGGTGTGGGTCGCCGGAAATGTCGCCAACATCCAGGCCCAGGTGGTCAGCTCCGCCGCCGCCGGACTCGCGGCAGCAGCCTCGATCAACAACGATCTGATCACCGCCGACGCCTCCCTGGCACTCGAGGCCTACCGCGACCAGCGCGTCACCACCTAAGACTCATGGGATCAGCGCTACGCCAGCACGGGACATGCGGTTCTCCTTTGATCACAGGGACTGCGGGAGGCAGAAGAGGCGGTCCGGCGAGGTTAAGCGGCGCAGGCAGTCCTGGCTATCTGTTGGGAGTAGCGCGCGCCCGGCGTGGGCAGGTTTGAAGCGTGGTACTCCCGGTTCACGACCTCAATCCGGTCAGCCGTACCCCGTGGGTCACCTACGGCCTGGTCGCGGCGAACGTCATCGTGCTGCTGCTCACCCCGGCGTCGCAGACCTCCGTCACCGGCACGTCCGCCCAGGCGCAGCTGTGCCGGCAGGAGGCCTTCTACGACCACTACGCGGCGATCCCGCGCGAGCTGATCACCGACCACCAGCTTCCCCGGGTCGCGACCGGCCAGCCGGGACCCGTCCCGAACACCTGCTACGTGAGCAAGCCTCCATACCACAAGGTGCCGCCCCTGTCCGTGCTGTTCTCCATGTTCCTGCACGCGGGGTGGCTGCACCTGCTCGGCAACATGCTCTTCCTGGTCATCTTCGGCAACAACATCGAGGACCGGTTCCGCAAGATCCCGTACCTGCTCTTCTACCTGCTATGCGGCTACGTCGCCGCGTACGGGTTCGCGTTCGCCAACCAGACCTCGGTGCAGCCCCTCATCGGAGCCTCCGGCGCCATCGCCGGCGTGCTCGGCGCCTACCTGGTGATCTACCCGCGGGCCAGGGTCTGGTCGCTGGTGCCGTTCCTGTTCTTCATCCCGGTCCGCATCCCCGCCTGGCTGGTGCTCGGCTCCTGGTTCGTCCTGCAGTGGGTGTACTCGGCCGGCTATGCCGCCTCGGGCGCGGGCGCCGTGGCCTACCTCGCGCACGTCTTCGGCTTCCTGGCCGGCGTGGTCATCGGCCTGTTCGTGCGCGCCGCATCCCCGCCGCCCCGCTACCCGGTGCACCCCGGCTACCGCTGAGCGCCGGTCACCACGCGGTCGAGCCAGGCTTTCAGCTCGGCGATGATCTCGTCCCGGTTGGTCTCGTTCAAGATCTCGTGCCGGGCGGCCGGGTAGGCGCGGATCGTCACGTCGGTCAGGCCCGCGGCCTCGTACCGTTCGGTCAGCGGGGTCAGCAGCGCCAGGCCGGCGTTGACCGGGTCGGCCTCGCCGACGGCGATGTAGACCGGCAGGCCGGACCTGATCGCGGCGACCTGGGCCTCGTCGCGGGACAGCCAGTCGTAGTCGGTGCGGGCGGGCTGGAACGGCGCGTTGAACATACCCAGGTCTATCGGCTGGTCCAGGTCGAGCGCGCCCTCGAGCAGGTCGATCGCCGCGGTCCCGGTCAGCACCACGCCGTCGATGTCGGCGCTGTGATCGAACAGGTACTGCTGGACGGCGAACGACCCCATGCTGTGGCCGAGCAGGATGAGCGGCAGGCCCGGGTGCTCCGCGCGGATATGCGCGCCGAGCAGCCCGATGTCGTCGACCAGGCCCGGCCAGCTGTCCTTGCCCAGGTCGCCGAGCGCGTCAGGATCGGCGCTTGCGCCGTGACCCGGTGGTCCTGGGCGTAGACCACGAAGCCGGCCTCGTTCAGCGTCCGGGCGACGTGATCGTAGCGCTGCGCGTGCTCGCCCATTCCGTGCGTCAGCTGGACCGCGGACCGCGGCTCGCCTGCCGGATCCCACCGGTAGGCGGCAATCTGCGTGCCGTCGGCTGACGTATAAGTCAACTTACTCGGCCGTGAAGGACCGAGCTTGCGGCTAGGGCATCACTGGCGGTGATGCTGGCTGCCGCGTCCAGCCCTTGCCTGTCGCAGGCAGGGGCAGGGGCGCGTGACTCACGCCCCGCATCCCACGCAACCTGGCCGCGGGCGGCGATGTTGCGAGACGCGGTTCCGCTTGTCGGCGTGACCGCAGTCCGCGCAGGTGCGTGATGTCCAGGCCGGATCGACGTAGACCGCCGGCACCCCGGCGCGGAGCGCCTTGTACCCGATGAACGACCCGAGCTGGGCGAACGCCCAGCTGCTGAGCGTGACCCGCTGGGGCTTGCGGAGCCGTGCCCTCTCGCGGATGCCCGTCAGGTCCTCAAGGGCAATACCGCGCGAGGTGCGCTCAGCCTCGGTCACGATCTTCTTCGCGATGCAGTGGTTGATATCCCGGGCGAACCGGGCTTCCTTCCCGGCTCGTTTCTTCAGCAGCCGCTTCGCGGACTTGGTTCCCTTCGCCTGGAGTTTGCGGCGGAGGCTGAGCTGCCGCCTCCGGTACCGGTTCACCGTGCGGCCGGCCATGATCTCGCCATCGCTGGTGGTGGCGATGTTCGCGATGCCGAGGTCGATGCCGAGGAACCCGTCCGGCTCGTACTGCCCGGCCTCCGGCACCTCGCAGGTCGCCATCAAGAACCACCGGCCGTCCCGGTGCACCAGGTCCGACTCGCCCTGCCGGTACCGGGCCAGCGTCTTGAGCGCGTCCGCAGAGCAGGCGAACCGCACGCCGCGCAGCCGCCCGGAGGCGGTCCAGATCGATACTGTCCGCGTATCAAGCTGCCAGGACAGGCACCTGTCGTCGTACGGCTGGGCGGCGTCGGGCCCGAACGTGATGGGCTTCGATTCGGCTTTCACCCGCCGTTTCGACCCGGGGCTGCCGAGGTTCCCCGCCCGGATGTTCGCCCGCAGGGTCTTATAGGCGTGGCAGGTCTTCTTGATCACGTGCTGGGCAGCCTGCGCACCGAGCCCCCGGTCCTTAAGGTCGCCGTAGACGTGCTTCCGCAGCGCGTACTCGCGGAACACGCGGCGGTCGAACGCCACGGCCGACACCAGGTTCGCGGCTTCGTTGACCGCCCGCAGGGCCGACTCCAGCGAACGCGCCTGCCCGGCGTCCGGCAGCAGCCGGACTTGCACGACGATCTTCACACAGGCAAGCATAGCATTGGCCTATGTCACCACGCTGGGAACGAAACACCGACATACGCAGGGGAAGGACCGTTGTCTACAGCCTCCACGCGCACTTGGTCTTCACGCCGAAGTACCGGCGCGGCCCGTTCACCGGGGAGATCCTGGCCCGCTGCGAGGAGATCATGCGGGAGGTCTGCGCGGACTTCGGCGCGGAACTCCGCGAGTTCAACGGCGAAGCCGATCACGTGCACCTGCTCGTGCACTACCCGCCCAGGGTCGCCCTGTCCCGCCTCGTCGGCTCCCTCAAAGGCGTCTCCGCCCGCAGGCTACGGCAGGAATACCCCGGTCACATCCGCAAGTACCTGTGGGGCGAGCATTTCTGGTCCCCGTCGTACTTCGCCGCGTCCTGCGGCGGCGCGCCGCTCGCGATCATCAAGGAATACATCGAGCAGCAGAAGCGACCAGCCTAGACCCGGACCGATGCGAATCCTCCCGGACCTGAAGGCCCGGGGTTCCTCGCATCACATGCTGAACTATGGAAACGCGGAGGGGCAGACCCCCGGCGGCCTCAGCCGCCGTTCATCAGCATCGAACTGATGCTGGACCTGGGGAACCCGAGGAACTGACGCATGACGTCGATCACGCGCTGCAGCCGTACCTTGTCCACGCTGCCGACCGGCCCGGGGCTGACCGGGTAGCTGTCCAGGGCCATGACCGCCGCGGTTTCCGCGGACACGCCGAACGGGGCCGGCATGTCCACCATTGCCTGCTCGGCGGCGGCGCGGCTGCTGTCCGCGATCCGCTGGCCCGCTTCCAGCGCCTTGTAGAACGCGGCCAGCGTGCGCGGATGTTTCGCCGCCCACTGCTTGGTGACCACGTAACCTTCGAGCGGGAAGCTCGTGGTCGCGCCCTGATCCAGGTCGACGAGCGGCACGCCGCCCTGGGCCTCTTCCGAGCCGCTGGCGAATGGTTCCGGCAACACGGCCGCGCTGACGGCGCCCGACTTGAGTTCGTCGGGCATCTCGGGGAACGGGATGCTGGCGAAGTGCACGCTATTGGGTGATACCCCGTGCCCGGTCAGGACCGACGCGGTCAGCAGGAAAAGGATGTTGTTAGGCGCGTTGATCGCAACCGTTTGGCCCTTGAGGCCGGCGAGGGTGGTGACCGGCGAGTCCGGCATCGTGTAGATGCCCTGGGTCCCCGGCTCCATCACCGATCCCTCGGCGAAGATGTCCAGGTTGGCCTGGTGCCGCTGCTGCGCCTGGATATAGGAGACGTAGTTGCCGCCGGTAATGTCGTATGTGCCATCCACCTGATCGGCGATCGCGGACTCGCTGCTGGTGACAGGGGTGAAGTTGACGGTCAGCCCCTGCGCCTTGAACAGGCCCTGATCAAGCGCGACGAAGAAGCCCGCCGAATCCACGGCCGGGTCCACGGCGACGTTCAGGACCGGCTTCTCCACCCGGGACGCATCCGCCGCACCCCCGCCGCTCGAGCAGCCGGCGGCCAGCGCCAGTGCCACGGAAGCGACCAGTAGCGCCCTGCCGCGCACCCGTCCGGTTCCCATCGCGCCAACCCTTCCCTGCGGTGCGGAGGGGCCGTCATGGGCAGTACGTGCCCGTTCACTTTGGAGCGGCGAGTACCAGGGCCAATCGTGTCCCCTCCCCGTATCCCGTGGGCAGCATAAAGCAGGAGAACTGGCCGGTTCAGGTGGATTACCGAAAGTCAGAATTAATAAATCATAAAGTGTGGCGGTCTGTGATGTCACGGGAATCGAATTAGCTATGTTGGTCGTGTGGCGGCTCGTCTTATTGATCCCTTTGGGGCTGAATATTCCTATGTTCAGGTTGCGAACGATATCCAGCGGCGGATCATTGAGGGCGAGATCGCGCTGAAGCTCCCGAGCGAGCGGAGTTTCGCCAAAGAGTACGAGGTGGCGTACACCACCGTGCGGCACGCGATGGCGATACTGCGTGAGCGAGGGATCATCGTCACGGTGCACGGCGGGGGAAGGCGATCGTTGACAAGCTCGCCGACATCGGGCGAGTCCTGCAGGACGCCGACCCCCAGGAGCGAGGGCAATAGGCCCTCGCCGCCAGGACCATATGCCCTGGCGGGGCCCGGCGGCATGCGAGCAGCGTAGGCGAGGCAAGCAGTGGTCCCCGGCTCTAAGGGGGAGGCAGTATGGACAGGCATGGGCTTCTGGACCGGGTGAGCCAGCTGGACCTGAGCAACCTGCGGGTCGAGGCACGCGGCCAGCCGATGCACGTCGCCGCGCTGATCATCCTCGAGGGCCAGCCCGACCTAGACGTGCTTCAGGGGATCGTCGAGCGGCGACTGGGCCAGGCACCCCGGCTGCGCCAGGTGCTGTACCGGCCGCCGCCGGGCCTAGGGCCGCCGGTGTGGGTCGCTAATGAGGATTTCGACGTCCGGCGGCATGTCCGCGCCCAGCCGGTGCCCGAACCGGGCGACGAGGCGTCGCTGCTGCGGGCCTGCGCGGAGCTCAACCAGGACCCGCTGGACCGGTCCCGGCCGCTGTGGCAGATGTGGCTGCTGACCGGGCTCGCCGAAGACCGCTGCGGGCTGCTGATCCGGCTGCACCATGTCGTCGCCGACGGTATCGCCTCGCTCGGCATGCTCGGCGCCCTGTTCGATCCTGATCCCGGGACCCAGGCCTGCGATCCGCCGCCCCGGGCGCCGCAACCGGTCCCCCGGGTAACGGCGTTGGCGGCCGACCAGTTGCGCCGACAGAAACTTCTGCTGCGCGCCCTGGCGGTCCGGCTGAGCCATCCCCGCGCCATGGTCGCGCGGCTCGCCGTGCTGGCGCGGCAGGCCGGGCAGCTGGCACGCGAGGGCCGGGCCCCGCGAGTGTCGCTGAACGTGCCGGTCACCGGGCACCGCCGCGTCCTGCTGATCCGGGCTGACCTGGAGCAGGCCAGGACGGTCGGGCACGCTCACGGCGGGACGGTGAACGACGTCGTGCTGGCGGCGGTGGCCGGCGGAGCGCGCAACCTGCTGCGGTCACGCGGTGAGCTGCGACCGGGGCTGGTCCTCAAGGCCTCGGTCGCCGCCTCGGTGCGGGACCCGGCCGACCGGCGGGCGGCCGGCAACCGGGTCGGCGTCATGATCGTGCCGCTGCCGGTCGCAGAGGCCGATCCGGACCGCCGCCTGACCGGGATCGCCGCGGCGACCGCCAGGCGCAAGACGCTGCCGCCGTACCAGCCGGGCGGCCGCCTGGCGCAGCGGTGGATGGCCGCCGTGATGTCGCGCCAGCGGCTGGTCAACGTGCTGGTCAGTAACCTGCCCGGGCCGGGGGCCCCGCTCCGCCTCGGTGGCGCACGCGTCCTGGAAATGTTCCAGATCGGCGTGGTGCAGGGAAATCTCACCGTCAGCGTCGGGGCGCTCTCCTATGCGGGCCAGCTGAACCTCGGTATCGCCGCCGACGTCGCCGCGGTGTCCGACGCCGAGGTCTTCGCGGCCGGGATATCGGACACGCTCGGCATTCTGGGCGTCAGGCAGATGCCGACAGGGGAGCGCTCCTGGCGATGACGCCGAGCGCGGCGATCGCGGGCCAGCAGCCTACGGGCGCTGGAGGTAGGGATCAAGGTCGTCGAGGATCGCGGCGGCGACGGTCCCGACGGCGGCGGCGACCGGTGGCGTGAGGCCGGGACCCTGGGTCAGGTCGGCCGCCTCGATCGCGTGCACGATCAGCCGTCCGGGCATCCGGTCCAGGGCCACGGCCAGGGCGATCGCGTCGTCCAGGCCGAGGCCGTGCGAGCTGGCTGGCCGGCCCGTTCCGGCCCGCGGCTGGTCCAGCACGAAACGATGGACCTGGCCCGGATGCGGCGGCTGAGCACGGACCGCGTCGACCACGACGGCGAGTGCCGCCCCCGTCCAGGCCTCGACGAGCCGGGCGGGCTCGCCGTCCGTGACCACGAACCGCACCCCGGACGGCGCCAGGTCACGCAGCCGGGCGACGACCGCGGGTCCGGCGCCGTCGTCGCGGCGGAACTCGTTGCCGATGCCGATGACCACGACCGCGCCTTCGTCGGCGGGCGCGAAGCGGGAAGCTGAAACGGGAACCACCGTCCGTTCGGTAAGGATCTTTCTACGGTGAGATCCAGGAAGTGGGCCGAACAGGATATGCACGGGTCGTGGTTGCGGATCGCCTGCTCGCACCGGCGGGTGAGCTCGGCGTCGTCCAGGTCGAGGTTCGCCTGCACGAAGTCCCGCAGGTCGGCCTCGATGGCCGCCTGGTTCTGGGAGGTGGGGGGGATGATGCGTGCGGTGGTGATGAGGCCCTCCGCGTCGATCTCGTACCGGTGGCACAGAGTCCCCCTGGGCGCTTCGGTGACGCCGTAGCCGACGCCGGCCCGCGGGCGCACCTCGACGGCAGGCTGGTCGGGCGGCTCGTAGGCGGCGATGATCCGCAGTGCCTCCTCGACCGCGTACACCGTCTCCACGGCCCGCACGATGATGCTGCGGAACGGGTTGTCGCAGGTCTCCCCCAGCCCAGCGGCGCAGGCAGCCTCGCGGGCCAGCGGCGACAGCCAGCGCGAGCCGAGCGCGTAGCGGGCCAGCGGCCCGGTGAGGTAACGACCGCCGCCGGCCAGGTGCGCGTGCAGCGCGGTGGAGTGCGGCACCTGCTCCTCGATCACGTGCTCGTCCCATCCGGTGGCGGGGAAGGATAGGCCCGAACGGGTGACCAGGCTGCCCTGCTCGATGGCGTAGGTGCCCGGGCAGGACAGGGCGAGCAGGTCGGTCTCGCAGGCGTGGTCGGGGAAATCGAACCCGGCCACCCAGCGCACCGTCTCGAGCGCGCCGTCAAGCGCCCGCCGCAGCGGCTCGGTGAGCGAGGCGAGTTCGGCCCGGGCCGGGGCCCGGTAGAAGCCGCCGACGCGCACGTTGACCGGGTGGATGGCCCGGCCGCCCACCGCCTCCATGATGGCGTTCCCGGCCTTCTTCAGCGCCAGGCCGCGCTCGACCAGGTCGCGTCGTTCGGCCGCCATCTCGATCCCGCTGCGGTAGCCGAGGAAGTCAGGCGCGTGCAGCAGGTAGATGTGCAGCGCGTGGCTCTCGATCCACTCCCCGCAGTACAGCAGCCTGCGCAGGTCGGCGATCGGGCCGCCGACGGTAACGCCACAGGCGTCCTCGATCGCCGCGCACGCGCTCATCTGGTAGGCGACCGGGCAGATGCCGCAGATGCGGGCGGTGATGTCCGGCGGCTCGGTGTATCCGCGGCCGCGCAGGAACGCCTCGAAGAAGCGGGGCGGCTCGTAGATGTCGAGCCGTGCTTCCTCCACAATGTTTCCGCTGGTCCGCACGTACAGGGCGCCCTCGCCCTCCACCCGGGCCAGTTCGGCGACGGACAGGACGCGCTCGTTCTTGTGTGTCATGTTCTTTCGCCGCTTCCCGACGGGTGGATACGTGCCCTTCAGTCTGGGGCCCCATGGCAGGCGCGGACAGGTAGCTGTGTCACCGGGTCCCGGGACCAAGGTCCCGGCCGCGGCGTTCAGAGGTTGTAGCCGAGTCATCCGCGGGCCAGGTCGGCGTCAGGTCCGTGGGCATATCTCGGGCCGATGGTCCTTTCCGGCCGGGCTGAACGCCCGTAGCCGCCGGGCGCTCGTCACATGCTGAAGGAAATGCCCCGCCAGCTCGGCCTCGGAAGAGGAGGGGCCATGGGCTTCAATCTTGCTGTCATCCTCAGCGAAACTGCACATTCATCACCGGACCGGCCCGTGGCCGTGTTCACCGGGGGCCAGCTCACCTACCGGGAGCTGGACAAGGCTTCTGACCGGCTGGCGGCTTCCCTTGCAGCAGCCGGGATTAGGCCCGGCGACCCCGTCGCGCTGCAACTGCCCAACATCCCGCAGTTCCTGATCTCGTACTTCGGCATCCTCAAGGCGGGCGGCATCGTGGTCCCGCTCAACGTCATGCTCAAGGCCCCGGAAGTGGCCTTCCATCTCGGCGACAGCGGGGCCCGCGTCCTGATCACCTGGGAAGGGGTCCTGGCCGAGGCCGCCAAGGGAGCGGAATCCGCCGGGCTCGACCAGATCTACGCCGTCGGCCACGCTGGTGATTCAGCGGTCGCCGTCCCGTTCGAACGGCTCCTGGACGTCAGTGTACCGCACTTTGAGATGGCCACGCGGCAGCCCACGGACACGGCCGTCATTGTCTATACCTCCGGCACGACGGGACGGCCCAAGGGCGCCGAGCTCACGCATATCCAGCTGTACATGAACGCTGACATCCCCGGCCGCCTGTTCGATGTCCAGCCTGACGACATCGTGATCGCCGTCCTGCCGCTGTTCCACGTGTTCGGCCTGTCCAGCATCATGGACGTCTGCGTGCGGTTCGGCTGCACCATGTCGCTGCTCCCCCGGTTCACACCCGCCGCGGTGCTGGCCGCGATCCAGCGCGACCGGGCCACCATCTTCGAGGGCGTGCCCACCATGTTCGCCAACCTACTGTCCTGCCCGGACCTGGACAGTTATGACCTGTCCTCGCTGCGGGTCGCCATCTCAGGCGGGGCATCCATCCCCGCGCCCGTTCTTGACGCGTTCGAGGACCGCCTCGGGCTGGTCATCCTGGAGGGCTACGGGATGACCGAGACCGCGTCGACGACCACCTTCAACCCCAGCGCGGCCGAGCGCCGCGCCTACAGCGTCGGCAAGCCCATCTGGGGAACCCAGACGCAGGTCCGGGACTCCGGCGGCCGGCCGCTGCCCCCCGGCCCTGAGAACGTGGGCGAGACTGTCACCCGCGGCATGCACGTGATGAAGGGATACCTGCACAACCCGGAGGCGACCGCCAGCGCCTTCACCGGCGACTGGCTGCACACCGGTGACCTCGGCTACTTCGACGAGGACGGGTTCTTGTTCATCGTCAGCCGCAAGAAGGAGCTCATCATCCGCGGCGGCTACAACGTGTACCCAAGCGAGATCGAGAACGTGCTGCACGCCCACCCGGCGATCGCCGAGGCGGCCGTGGTCGGCGTTCCCGATGAACGACTCGGCGAAGAGGTCATGGCCGTAGTCATCCTGCGGCCGGCGATGGGCCTGCTCGAGCATGAACTGCGCTCCTACTGCCGGGAACGGCTGGCCGCCTACAAATGCCCCCGGGTGTTCCAGTTCCGCTCGGAACTGCCGAAGAACATCCTCGGCAAGGTCCTGAAGGACGAACTGATCCCCGGCTAAGTAGGAGGCCAACCATGCTCCGGACGACGATGGACCGGATGAGCACGCTGGACGCCGAGTTCTTTTTCGCTGAATACGACAACGTGCCCATGCACATCGGGTCGGTGGCGGTCTTCGACGGGCCGGCTCCCGCTTACCAGGACGTCATGCGCCTGTTTGAAGCGAAGCTGCCCAAGGTGCCCCGTTATCGCCAGGTAGCCAGGACCACGCCCGGGCAGGTTCTCCGCCCCGTGTGGGCCGACGACGAGCATTTCAATATCAGGCACCATGTCCGGCACGCCACCGTTCCGGCGCCCGGCGGCCCTGACCAGCTCCGCGCCGTCGCGGCGACGCTTTTCGCGCTACGGCTGGACCGGCGCCGACCGCTCTGGGACGAGTGGTTCCTCGACGGGCTGGAGGGCGATCCGGATCCGCTCCGCCGGCTCAGCCTGATCCGGCAGCAGATGGATAACATCAAGCACACCGACCAGGCCGTCAGCGCCGAGATCCTCACCGGGATGCTCGGCTTGGCCGCGCCGACGTGGCTCGCGCTCGGCACGCAGGCCGCCTTCCGGATCCCGCAGCCGCTGATCCAGACCGTGACCACCAACATCCCCGGCCCGCGCAGTCGGCTCTATGTCCTCGGCCGCAGCCTGACGGCGCTCTACCCGTACGTCCCGATCGGCAACGCAGTGCGGATCTCGGCCGCGATCTTGTCCTACGTCGACACCGTCTCCTTCGGAGTCACCGCCGACCACGACTCCCTGCCCGACCTGGACGTCTTCGTCGAGGGAATCAAGCGCGGCCTGGCCGAGCTCCGCGGTCTAGCCGCCGGCTAGCGCCCGGGCTCCGCGGCATAATGCGTCACAGCCGGTCAGCTTAGTCGCGGGCCGGCGGTCAGTGGCGTGCGTTGTCCGGCTGATGCCGAACTGCAGCATCTGCGGCCAGCGTGGTCACGGTGAGCCTAAGTCAGCTGGCCCGGGACTGGATCGCGGTCAGCGCGATCGTGTAGACGATGTCCTCGACCAGGGCGCCGCGGCTGAGGTCGTTCACCGGCTTGGCCAGGCCCTGGAGCATCGGGCCGATGCTGACTACCTGGGCGCTGCGCTGCACCGCCTTATACGTCGTGTTCCCGGTGTCCAGGTCGGGGAAGATGAAGACGCTGGCCCGGCCGGCCACCGGGCTGCCCGGCCGCTTGGCCTGGCCGACCGAGGCGATCGCGGCGGCATCGTACTGCAGCGGGCCGTCGACGGCCAGGCCCGGTTCGCGCTGGCGGACGATCCGGGTGGCCTCGGCGACCTTGTCCACGTCCGTGCCGGTCCCGGAGGTCCCGGTGCTGAAGCTGATCATCGCGACCCGGGGCTCGATGCCGAAGGCACGCGCCGACGCGGCGCTGGAGATGGCGATGTCGGCCAGGTCCTCCGCGCCGGGCTGGGGATTGATGGCGCAGTCGCCGTAGATGACCACCTCGTCGGGCAGGCACATGAAGAAAACCGAGGACACCAGGCGGCTGCCCGGCTTGGTGCCCAGGATCTGCAGCGCGGGGCGGACGGTGGCCGCCGTGGTGTGCACCGCGCCGGACACCAGGCCGTCCACCTCGCCCTGCCTGAGCATCATGGTGCCGACCGTGACCGGGTCGGCGAGATGCTCGCGGGCCACCTCCTCGGTCCAGCCCTTGTGCCGCCGCAGTTCGGCCAGCGGGGCGACGTAGCGCTCGGCGACGGTCCGCGGGTCCAAGATGGTGACGCCGGGCGGCAGCCGCAGCCCGATGTGCCTGGCCTGCGCGGTCACCTCGTCCGGGGCGCCGAGCAGCAGGCAGCGGGCGATGCCGCGGTTGGCGCACTCGACCGCGGCGTGCAGGGTCCGGGGTTCGGCGCCTTCGGGCAGGACGATGAGCGCGTGGGCCACCCGGGCCTGCTCCGCCAGCTGGTAACGGAAGGCGGCCGGGGTGAGCCGGCGCGGCTGGGCGGGGCCGCTGAGCAGGGACTGCAGCCAGGACGCGTTCAGCGCGTCGGCGATGGTGTTGGTCACGGCCTCGATCCGGTCCGCGTCGTCGGGCGGCAGCCCCGGGTCCAGGTCGCGCACCCGGGCGGCGGTCTGGTAGCTGTCGGGGTCGACGAGCAGGACGGGCAGGCCGGTCGCGGCGGCCCGGGCGAGTTCCCAGACCTGCGGATCGGGCCGGATACCCGCGCTCAGCAGCAGGGCGGCCAGCCGGGTCCCGTTCATCGCGGCCAGGCAGGCGGCCATGATCACCTCGTGCCGGTCGCCGGGCACCACGATCAGCCGGCCGTCGTCAAGGACCCGGATGCCGCCCGGGATGCCCTGGGCGAAGACCGCCACGTCCTTGATCCGCCGGGACATGTCGCCCTCGTGCAGGATCTCCGGGTTCAGCTCGCGGACCAGGTCGCCGACCCGCGGCCAGGTCAGCTCCGTCCGGTACGGCACCCCGGCGATCAGCCGGAGCCCGCGCCGGTCCAGCGCGGCCCGCAGCGCAGTGGCCGGTTCGGGACCGGTCGCGGGCAGGCCGTGGACGACGCAGCCGGTCACGCGCGCGTGCTCGCCCGAGGTGTATCCCCCGGCCGCGATGGCGAGCTGCTCGGCCAGGCCCTCGACGCCATCCGGCTCCGCGGGCCAGTTGCCGACCAGCAGGACGTCGGCGTCGAGGGCGCGGGCCAGCGCCTGGTTGATGGCGCTGGCGTACAGCTTGGACGGCCCCGAGCTGAGCCCCTCGACCACGACGACATCGGACCGGTTGTAGATCGGTGCCCAGGCCGCGACGATCTTGTCCAGGACGACGTCGAGCCCGCCGTCGCCCAGCTGCTGCTCGAGCTCGGCGGTGCTGAGCGGCTCCGGCGGGCGTAGCGTGGTGATCGCCGCCACCAGCGCGGCGGATCGGTCGGGGGTGCCGTCGGCCCGGGGCTGGGCCACGGGCTTGACGTAGGCCACGTGGACGCCGCTGCGGTCCAGCGCGCGCAACAGGCCGAGGCAGGTCCTGGCCAGGCCGACGTCCTCGGCGGCGGGCGCGACCAGCAGGCTCCGGGCCATGACGTCTACTCCCTGGCTGAGGCCGCCCGGCGGGCGGCGACGAGGCGGGCGGTGTCGCGGGCGATCATGAGCTCCTCGTCGGTCGGCACGACGAGCGCCTGGACCGGGCCGGGACGGCTGATCCGCCCCCCGGTGGACCGGCCGTGTTCCCGGGCACGCTGAAGCTGAGAACGCTCGTTCCCTGGCTATAGGATTTGCCCCCCCGGAGCCGAGCTGGCAGGGGCATTGGTCCCGCACCGCCTGGCCAAAAGGCCATCCCCTCAGACAGGTGACCCGTCCGGCGCACCCACCGGTACGCGCGCCCGGGCGGCGGACGGGCTGTGCATCCGCATCAGGGACACGCCAAGCCCGTCTGGCGGCTCTCCAAGCGCGGAGACCCGGCTCGTCGGCAAGCTCGCACGAGCCGACGCGGGTCCTTGATGACAATGGTCCCGGCGATTAGGGGCGTAGGCTCCTGGCCCATCTGACACCAGGCGGCTGTGCTGAAGGTAACGCGGTTAAGGATGTGATCAGCATGAGGGCGCTAGTGGTGTACGAATCGATGTACGGGAATACGCACGTCGTCGCCGGCAATATCGCGGACGGCCTGCGCGCCACCCACGAGGTGACCCTCGTGCCGGTAGGAGCGGCTACCGAGACGCTCGTCGCCGGGGCCGACCTCCTGGTCGTCGGCGGCCCGACCCATATACACGGAATGTCGAGCGCCGCTACCCGGCGGATGGCGGCGCAGGCGGCCGCCAAACAGGCCAGCGGGCTGACCCTGGACCCGGACGCCGACGGCCCGGGGATACAGGACTGGCTCAAGGGCATGGCCGCTGGTCACGCTCTGGCCGCCGCCTTCGATACCTGGATCAATGGCGTCCCCGCCTTTACCGGCCGCGCCAGCCGCGGCCTCGGCAGGCTGCTGAAGCGCCACGGCTACCGCCTCATCATGGCGTCGGAGAGCTTCCTGGTCGACAAGCAGAGCACCCTGCTCGACGGCGAGACTTCGCGGGCCCGCCGATGGGGTGCCGCGCTCGGCACCGCCGCGATTAGTGCCTACTCCCCGGCACGGACCTGAGCATGAGGAACCCGGCGTGAAGAGTACTCGGTGTCCCACCGAGTACGTAAGAGGGTACACAGGGGGCCACCGACTCCCTTGGACGGGCCAGCTGGGCCTGTCCCCTGATGCGCAGGAGAAAGGAGGTGACACTGGTGGATGATTTCTTCAGGATTGTCGCGGCTGGTCCGGCCTTCTTTGTCAGTTCATGGCTACTGATGATCTTCACGGGAATTACCGGATCCGATACCGGGATCCGGCCGTTCGGCTATGTCACGTCCATGGTGGTGACGATCGGGCTCTGGCTGACGCTGGCGCCGGCCGTCGGCGCCATCGCCCGCAGCGGCAAGAGCAAGAAGAGCTGACCTGCCCGGCGACGCCCTGTCCGCAGGCCGGGAACTGGCAAGAAGAGCAAATGGTCCCTTCGCCTGGTGACCACAGACCCTGCCACGATCAGCCGGCGCCAGGTGATCGTGACCGCAAGAGTTCCGTATTCGCATACGAACAAATGGGGTGACTGCCATGGCGAACAAGCGGGTGCTCGTGATCGGGGGGAACTTCGGCGGGCTTACCGCGGCTCTGGAGGTCAAGGCCGAGCTGGGCGGCGACGTCGACGTCACCGTGGTGTCGGCGGCTGAGCGTTTCCTGTTCAACCCGTCGCTGATC
>WNGJ01003256.1_pt1 | contig 24645 bp, 12 predicted proteins | sample 5400611 | NCBI WGS metagenome assembly WNGJ01 (sample SAMN13153375, study PRJNA577476) | soil metagenome | isolation source: 40 cm soil or saprolite under Garry oak tree replicate 1 | place: USA:California | collected 2016-06-15
TCGATGAGCCCAGTCACATTCGACGCATCGCACGCGAGAGCCTCGGCGAGTCTGCCCATCGGGATCGGCCGGTCAGGCTCGATCAAATGCAGGACGTGACACTGCGCAGGCGACAGCTCAAATTCCGACGCGAGCGTGGGCAGGTCTGCTCGCTGAGTGAAGAAGAATTTTACGAGAAGCTGCCAGGCCTCGCATGGCTTCGATTTGGTTGATTTCATAGAAGCAACACAGTTTAGCGCATCAATACATCAATAGTTGACAATATCAACTATATGCATATCGTTCGTCTTATGACAAGGCTTACACTCATTTCTCTGGATGACACGGTGGTTTTCCCCGGGATGCCCGTCACGTTGGCGCTGGACGCCGGCACTGACAAGCATATTTTCTTGATGCCGCGGCACGGCAACACATACGCAAAGGTTGGAGTAGTTGCGGAAGTGACCGAACGCGTCCACCTTCCAGGACGCGGATTTGCCATCTCGCTCAATGGTCTCCATCGAGGAGTACCCGGTGCGGCTCAAACTGACCCGGACGGCCGCCTCCGAGTAAATGTCGAGGAACGTCCGGACATCGTTCCGCCTCCGACTCAGATCCGCGAGCTGGAACGCGAGTATCGGGCAGTCGTCGAGGAGATCCTCGAACTGCGCGGCGACGACGGCCGTCTCAGCGGGTTTGTGCGATCGATCACACATCCGGGAGCCCTGGCGGACACAGCCGGCTACTCGCCGGATTTGAATTTCGCACAGAAGATCGAACTGCTTGAAACACTGGATGTCGTCGACCGTTTGAAGTTGGCGTTGCGGTTCCAGCAGGAGCGGCTGACGGAATTGCACGTACGCCAGCGCATTCGAGACGAGGTGGAGTCCGGCACACAGAAGCAGCAACGCGAGTATTTTCTGCGCCGGCAAATGGATGCGATTCGCAAAGAACTTGGTGAAAACGAAGGCTCCATCATCGAAGAATATCGGAAGAAGATTGATGATGCGCAGATGCCCGAGCCGGTTCACAAGCAGGCCGAACGCGAACTCGCTCGGTTAGAGAAAATGGGTGAGTCGAACGCCGAGGCGTCGATGATTCGCACGTATCTCGATTGGCTGCTCACCGTCCCATGGTCGAAACGGTCTGAGGAGCGTCTCGACCCGAAGTACGCGCGAGAAGTGCTGGACACGGACCATGCCGGTCTGGACGACGTTAAACGGCGCATCACCGAGTATCTTGCGGTGCGCAAGCTGCGGGCGGAGCGCGGTCTTACCGACAACCGCAGATCGGGCGCGATTCTGACGCTGATCGGACCGCCGGGAACCGGCAAAACATCGATTGGTGAATCGATCGCACGGGCAACCGGACGAAAGTTTGTCCGTATGTCGTTAGGCGGTGTTCGCGATGAGGCCGAGATCCGAGGTCATCGCCGCACCTACATTGGAGCTTTGCCTGGCCGACTGGTGCGCGCCTTACGCGACGCCGGCACCATGAATCCGGTGATCATGCTTGACGAGGTCGATAAGCTGGGCGCCGACTGGCGCGGGGATCCTTCGGCCGCGCTGCTCGAAGTGCTGGACCCGGCGCAGAATCATGCCTTCCAGGATCATTATCTGGATGTCGAACTCGATCTCTCTCATGTTCTGTTCATTGCAACGGCAAACGTGGCCGAGACCATTCCAGGACCACTCCTCGACCGTATGGAAGTGATTCGGTTCGACGGATACACGACTGATGAGAAGGTCGCCATTGCTCGCGGCTACCTGTGGCCGCGCCAGATCGAACGGAACGGTTTGCGCACCGACGAAGTAACCGTCGAGGACGCCGTGTTGCGCCTGGTTATCACCGACTACACGCGCGAGGCGGGCGTCCGTCAACTCGAGCGGGAGTTGGGTACCTTGCTGCGTAAGACTGCAACGGCGATCGCTTCAGGCGATCGGCAACCGCCAGTCGAAATCGATCCCACGACGGTTCGGGATGCGCTAGGCCGGCAGAAGGTCCATCACGAGGCCGCAGCGCGCACGGCGACGCCGGGTGTTGCGACCGGCTTGGCGGTGACCGGTGTCGGCGGCGACGTGCTCTTCGTCGAAGCAGCATCCATGGCCGGTAAGGGCGGCCTCGTGCTCACGGGTCAATTGGGCGATGTTATGAAGGAGTCCGCCCGCATTGCCCTGACTTACGTGCAGAGTCACGCTTCGCAATTGGAGATCGACGAGCGGTCCTTCGATGGACGGGAGTTCCACATTCACGTACCCGCCGGCGCGACCCCTAAGGACGGGCCAAGCGCAGGAGTAACTATCGTCACGGCGCTCGCTTCATTACTCAGCGGCCGACCTGTGAAGAGCACTGTGGGTATGACAGGCGAGGTAACGCTGCAAGGGCGAGTCCTGCCGATCGGCGGCCTCAAACAGAAGGTCATGGCAGCCCAGGCGGCTGGCTTAACGGATGTCATCTTGCCGGAGCGCAACGAACCTGAATTGGATGATCTTCCGTCCGATGTGCGCAAACAGATGCGTTTTCACGCCGTCAGGTCCATCGATGAGGTGCTCGCGGTGGCGTTGGAACCGAGCGAAGTCGCGATGGTTGCGTAGTTCACGAAGCGAGTGTGCGGAACGATCGGCAGGATGCCGGCGCATTCCCGTGTTGTAAGAGTTTCGCTGGCTGGCACAGAGATCGATACAACCCTGTTCGAGCGACACGGCAAGGCCGCCAGTTCTCCAGCAGAACATTTTCAATCATTCGTAGCGCAAGGCCACCAACGGATCCACTTTTGTGGCGCGACGAGCGGGCACATAACAAGCGGACGTGGCGACAGCGACGAGCACTGCGGCGACTGCAATCATTGTCATCGGATCGCGGGCGCCAATGTTGTATAGCAGGCTGGCCATCAGTCGAGTTAGTCCTAACGCTCCGCCGACTCCAAGGACCAGTCCGACCAGAGTAAGGATCAAACCATGGCCGAGGACCAGCCAAAGCAGGCTAGGTTCGGAAGCGCCGAGAGCCGCGCGAATCCCAAGTTCCTGTGTTCTCTGGGCGACTGAGTATGAAATGACGCCGTAAATGCCTATGGCTGAGAGCGAGAGGGCGAGGATCGCGAAGATGCCAAGCAGGACAGACTGGAGACGGTTTTGGGCCATCGCCTGATCCTTGATCTCATCCAACGTCCGGATATCCGTCAGCGCTTGATCCTTGTTCACACGGTGAATCGAGGCTGCGATCGCCTTTTGGAGTGTCAGCGGCGCCACATCCGCACGGACGCTGAGCGTCATGAAATACGCCGGAGTTTGTTCGTTAGAAACGTAAACACCGGCGCTGCGTTCATCAGCAACGCCGTTCACTCTCTCGTCATGAACCACCCCAACTACTTGCCACGCAATGTCCGGGCCGAGCTCGGTTTTTCCGGGAACGATTTCCTGGATTAGGATGCGCTGGCCGATGGGATCCTTGTCCGGAAACTCGCGCTTGGCAAGGCGTTCATTGATCACGAGGACTGGTGGCGCACTCTTCGTGTCGTGATCCGAAAGAGCGCGTCCCCGGAGCATCTGAAGCCGCAGGGTAGTGAAGTAAGACGGACTCACGATTTTGAAGAATCCGCCCACACGATTGGCTCGATCCACCGGCGGATGATCGGCAACCTGCATCGGCATTCCATAACACGTCCCCTGCAAAGGAGTCCCGCAGCTCAACGCCGTCTCCCGAACGCCCGGCACCGCCTCCACGGCCGTGCGAATCTCACGCAAATATAAATTCAACCGTGTGGCATCTGGAAATTGCTTGACCGCGGTGGGCAGGCCAATAGTCAACACGTTTGTGGAATCGAAGCCTGTATCAACATTCAGCAGCCGGAAGAAGCTGCGTAGCATAAGTCCGGAGCCGGCGAGGAGTATGAATGCCAGCGTGACTTCGGCAACGATCAAGATGTCTCGAAACCATTTGCGGGACGCGTTGCTCGTCGTGTTGCGGCTGCTCGTCTTCATCGAATTCACGAGATCCGGCGACGTCGCTTGCAGAGCCGGGGCCAGACCAAAGAGCAATCCTGTAAAAACGGAGATTGCCAGCGCAAAAAGCAACACGCGAACGTCCATCGTGATGTTGACTTCGCGAGCGAAGGAATATGGCGGGATCAGACGCTGCATCCATTGCATGATGCCGTAGCCAACGAGAATTCCGAACAGGCCCCCACAAACCGAAACCAACACGTTTTCCGTAAGGAATTGGCAGACCAAACGCCACCGTCCCGCGCCGAGGGACGCGCGCACGGCAACCTCCCGCTCGCGAGACACGCCGCGCGCTAACGCGAGATTGGCCAGGTTCGCGCATCCGATCAGAAGCACCATACCCGTGGCGGTCATCAACACCCAAAGCGCCGTCCGGGTTTCCGGACCCACAATGACATCCGCGTAACGCTCAACAACTACACCCCATCCCTTATTGGAATCCGGAAAGTCTTTTTCAATTCGCGTACCAATCGCGGTCATCTGCGCCCTGGCTTGCTCGAGTGACATCCCTCGCTTTAGACGGGCAAAGGCTCCCAGCCAATGAAAGTTACGCGTCATGTTCGACGGCTCGAAGGCTAGAGGCCGCCACAGTTGATTGAACGCGCGATCGAACGCACTACCGGCCGGCAATACACCAATGACGGTGTGCGGTTCATTATCCAGGAGAATCGTGTGATTGATGATCGACGGATCCCCGCCGAACTGACGAATCCAAAGAGCGTGGCTGAGTATTACGACCCGATCCTTCCCAAGTTGGTCTTCATCCGGAAGAAAAGTGCGGCCAAGTGCCGCCTTGATTCCAAAGATTTCGAAGTAGCTTGAGGACACACGCGCACCTCGCAGCTGTACGGGTTCGCTTACACCAGTGAGTGTCGCTGGTCCGCCTGTCTGTGCTGCCATGAAATCGAAGACGCGGTTGTCCTTCTGCCAATCGAGGAAGTTTAGCGTTGAAATGCCATTGCGCTCGCCACGAGGGGGTCGTTCAAGAACGCGCACGATACGATCGGCATTCTCGTATGGCAGCGGTTTCAGGAGAACGCCATCGACGAAACTAAATATCGCCGTGTTGGCGCCGATTCCCAACGCGAGTGTCAGTAGAGCGATAATCGCGAAACCAGGACTACGTGCGAGCATTCGCCCGCTATATCGCAGATCTTGCAGAAATGACGCCATGAAGAATCTCCAAGCATAACCGGTCGCGGAGTCTCCGCCGTTTCTGTGAACTGAGACTGACCCCGACTCCCACCTCTTAATAGAACCGCGCCTCGGCAAAAAGGTTACCGAAAATTTGTGAGATACTTACGATTCGGGTGCGGAATTGTTCCGCGAGCCTCAGCGCAACAGTCGTCCCCCAGCTCGCGCCCATCGAGGAAGATCTGGCGCCACGCATTGTCGGATTCATAAAGAATCGCAATGATGTCCGATTTTTGGATCACCTTCCAGGGTGGGGGCGAGGCATTGATCCTCGGGACGCCTCGGGGCAGGCAGGCGGTTATATGGCCACTCGACCCGGTGTTCCTCTTCGACAGTTCCGGGTTAAGGAGCTATATTGGCGTCATGAAGGGCTTGATAGCCGACATGCGCCACGCCGTTCGCCTGTTGAGTCGAAATCGCTTTGCGATTCTGACTGCGGTCGCGAGTCTTGCAGTCGGGATTGGGGCGAACACGGCCATCTTCAGTGTTGCTTCCGCGATGCTCTTGCGACCGCTTCCGTTCGCAAACGCAGATCGGCTCGTGATGTTGCGAAGCATTGATCCTTCTCGCGTGTTGAACACCGGGCGGGCATCGTCTGCCGACCTTCGCGACTGGCAGACTCAAGCCCGATCCTTTGTGGCGATAGCAGGCTACCGCTTCCGCTACATGGATCTTCTGCACGACGGTCAAGCAGAGCGGCTCCGTGGGCTTCTTATAACTCCAGAGTTTTTCGATGTTCTCGATGTGCCTCTGATGGGCACGACGTTTCGCCGCAACGCAACGTACTCATCCGACATCATTCTTGGCAATCAGCTCTGGCGGCGTAGTTTCGCCGCGAATCGCAATCTTGTCGGCCGATCGATTGACGTGAACATGATCAATCTCGACCGCATTGGCCCAACTCCGGTTCGAGTCAACGGTGTGGCGCAACGCGACGTACACTTCCCGCCGTTGAGCGCGGATTTTTACGATGATCCTTCAGGCATCGATGACACCGTGGATTTCTGGCAACCATTTCCGCTACCTCCCGCAGCAGTCATCGCGAGCCGTAAGGACAACGACTACGACGTGATTGCGCGCCTCCGGCCGGGCATCACAATTGAAGAGGCGCAGTCTGAAATGGACGCTATCGCCCACAACCTTGCAGTTGCTTATCCCCAGAGCAATGTGAACGTGAAAGTTCGAATCGTCCCGCTACGCGAACATTTATTGGGGAAGAATCGGCGCGTGCTCGCTCTGCTGATCATATGCACAATCTGCGTTCTCCTTCTCGCTTGCGGAAATGTAGCAAATCTTCTTTTGTCCATCGCTGCCGGCCGCCAAAAAGAAGTCGCGATACGGTCAGCGCTCGGTGCCTCTTCGATCCGTATCGCCCGACAGTTTTTTGTTGAGTCTACGTTGCTCGCATTTGCCGCAGCAACATTGGGCGTGCCGCTTGCTGCCTGGGGGATACATCTTCTGAGTCCGCAAATCCCCGAAGGCGTCCCACTTGCCAGAACAGCATCCATCAACGTGACTGTGCTGGCATTCACCGTGCTCGCTACGTGTTTGACCGCGCTTCTTACCGGAATTATTCCTGCATTGCACATGTCAGTGGCCGCGCCCGGCGACACTCTCAAACTAGATAGCCGCGGATCCGGCGCTCCGCGTCTCCGCAACCGAAGCGTGTCTGTTCTCGTGGCGGCAGAAGTGGCGATTGCGCTCGTCTTATTGATCGCAACGGGCCTCATGATCAAGAGCGCAAAGCAACTGTTATCGGTCGATCCAGGTTTCGATCCGAAGAGATTGTTGACGATGACGGTCTCACTTCCCAACAACAAATTTGAGTGGAAGCACAATGTGGTCTTTTCACGAGAAGTGATCGATGCCGTCGAAGCGCTACCCCAGGTGACCGCTGTCACAGTGGCGCAAGGCGTGCCCATGAAGCCAGGCACCTTCTGGGGAAACTTTGAGGTTGAAGGACAGCCAAGCGCCGATGAGAAACCTGAAGCGAGAATCCGCGTCGTGAATCCGGGGTATTTCCGCGTAATGCAAATCCCGCTCGTCTCAGGCCGCGAGTTCGAACATCGTGACGAAGTCGGAAACGTCGGTGACCTGCCCTACGTGGTTGTCAACAACACGTTGGCTTCGCGCTACTGGCCCGGCGAAGATGCCGTCGGAAAGCGGTTGCTGTTTACGAGCGGACCCGCCACGATCATCGGTGTTGCTCGAGACGTGAAGTACATGGGGCTCGACTCGAAGTCCGATTCAGAGCTTTACTATCCGTTGGGTCTCTATCCGCAACCGCATATCACACTCCTGGTCCGAACCAGCAGCGCTCCATCTGCAATCATTTCCGACGTGCGAAAACGCATCGCTGGCGTGGATAAAGACGCTTTCGTTACTGACGTGAAGACGATGGACGAACTCATCGACGACACGCTCGCGCCACGACGCTTCGCGACCACACTGCTTTCGGCGTTTGGCGCGGTCGCACTTCTTCTTTCCTTGACGGGGATTTACGGCGTCATCTCCCACATGGTCACACAACGTACGAGGGAAATCGGTATTCGCGTCGCGCTTGGCGCTCCTGCCGGCAAAATCATCACTCTCATGTTGCAGAGCGGTTTCGTACCAGCATCAGCAGGGCTTGCGATCGGTTGGGTCGCGACGTTTTCAGTGACAAATCTCCTATCCGCCATGCTGTTTGAAGTTCGCCCGCTTGACCCCAGTGTCTGGTTGATTGTTTCGATTGGTATGCTGGCGGCCGCTTGCCTTGCGAGTTACCTTCCCGCGCGACGAGCTTGCACCATCGACCCCTGTTTGGCTGTCAAGGCGGAATAGCCGTGCCCTCAACCGCAAATCAGCAGCCTGCATTGGGGCAGCCTAGCCGGCAGATCTCCGAAATATCACACGGCATTCAGTTCGCGAATAGCGGCAATTAATTCAGTTCGCGAATAGCGGCAATTAAGCAGCTCTAACCGGCCACCTCCCGTTTGTTATCTTCGTCAATTCTTAGCAATGCTATCGCAGATGCTGGGAGGGCATAACGTCTACGTCAATCGTTTGCTGGGCGCCTTCGGTTTCTTGAATAACCAATTCCCAGGCAATCTCAGGGTCATTATTCGTAGCGCAACGCGATGCTGGGGTCAACGCGAATGGCGCGGATTGTTGGGACCATGCACGCAATGACGGCGACAACGATCAGCAGCGCGGAAGTTCCGGCGTATGTTACCGGATCGGTGGCAGTGATGCCGTAAAGGCCGCTGCTAATCAAGCGCGTAAGTGCAAAGGATGCCGCCAGACCAATGATGCAGCCTAAACTGATCAGGAAAACAGCGTGACGCATGACCATCTTCAGCACCTCAGGTGTTCCGGCCCCAAGCGCCATGCGGATGCCAATTTCGCGCGTGCGCTCGGCGACGGAGTACGCCATGATGCCGTAGATCCCGATCGCTGCCAGGAGCGCAGCTATCCCGCCAAAGATGCCGAGCAGGAGGATGTACAATCGCAGATACTGCGTCTGCTGGTCGAGGTACTGCTCGACCGTTCGAAAATTGGTTGCCGGCCTCGTCGTATCCACATCCGCTACGGCGCGTTTGATAGCTTCCACCAAAGTCATGGGATCACCTGCCGCGCGCAGAACAAAACACATTCCCCCGCGATCGTTCCATTGAGGCCCTATCCAACGCGGCGTTTGCTGCACATGCGGCACATACATGGTCGGAATCGGTTCTTTCTGCAGGCGATTCCCGCGCGTGTCTCCAACGACACCGATGACTTGCCGCGGACGTTCATCCGGCACGAAATCCAGCGTGATCCGCTTTCCGATCGGATCTTCGTTTCCGAAGAAGCGGCGTGCCATCGTCTGATTAATGACGATCACCAGCGTTGCGGCCGCACTGTCCTGCACGCCGATATCGCGGCCACGCAAAATCGGAATCCTCATTGTGCTGAAGAAATTGGGCGTTATGGAAAAGTAGTCCGCGGTCTGCCCCTGGTTCTCGGGCCCGCTCGACGGATCCCCGCTTGGCAGGGGAGCCGGGCGGCCCTCGATGAGAAATGGCATGGAAATGCCGCCGGAATTCAGCGGAGGTCTGTTCACGGCGGCGGCTGAAACAATGCCTGGAACGGTGCGCATCCGTTCAACGATTCGATCGAAAGTCAGCGCGGTCAGAGGGCTGACCTCCCACAGTCCAACACCGCGATATCTGATGCCGACGGGCTTAACTGCGTCATTTTGTGCAAACCGAAAATCGAAAGTCAGCACATTTCGCGGATCGGCGCCCAGTTGGTTCTTCTGAACCCGAACAAAGCTGTTGATCATCAGGCCGGCGCCGATAAGTAGCACGAGCGCAAGCGCGATTTGCGCCGTCACCAGGACGCTGCGCAAGTACTGTCGCCCGACGCCATCGGTTCCACTCCGGCCGGATTCTTTTAGCGAACTCACGAGATCGGCTTTCGATGCCTGTAGAGCGGGAACGATTCCGAACACGATCGCAGTCAGCACGACGACAAGCGCGGTAAAAATGAGAACAGAAGGGTCGAGAGAGAGTTCGTTCAGGCGAGGAAAACCTGGAGGCGCAGCGGCGATGAAAAGCTTCAAGCCCGCCCACGACAAACTTACGCCGATGATGCCGCCGAGCAGCGAAAGAGGAAAGCTCTCAGTGACCAACTGCCGGACGATGCGCAATCGTCCGGCGCCTAAGGCCGTCCTCAGGGCAACCTCGGTCCGCCGAGAAGCTGCTCGCGCGAGCAGCAGACCTGCCACATTCCCGCAGCCGATCAACAGGACAAACGCAACCGCGCCTTGCAAAAGGAGCAGTGGATTGCGAAACCCGCCGTATGCGGCTTCTTGAAGCGGCTGAACCCAGGCCCCGTTGCCTTTGTTCCTCTCTGGATCCGATGATTCGAGTTGGGCGGCAATCGTGTCGACTTCGGCTTGAGCTTGCTTCCTCGAGGTCCCGCTTCTCAGCCGGCCCAACGGTAGAATGATTCCGGCTTTGCTCTGTGATTGCGGCCTTCTGATTTCCAGGGGACAGATGAAGTCGGTCTCGTCGCCAAAGAAATTGAAGTCTTCGGGTAGGACTCCGATAATCGTGATCGGATTCTGATCGAGAATGATCTTTTTGCCAATAACGTTCGGATCGTTATTGAAGCGCCGCTTCCAAAGCCGATGCGTGATAACGATGACGGGCGCCCAATTGTCGATTTCGTCTTCAGCCTCTGTATACAGCCGGCCTAAAACCGGCTTCACGCCGAGCGCCTGAAACACAGCGGGTGAAAAACCCCACCCAGTGATCCTTTCAGCCGAAGCGCCATCTTTCTCTGCCCCCAGGTTTTTGATGCTACCCGTTAAGGCACCGAACGATTCCAGCGTCTGAAGCTTTTCACGAAACATCGTGTAGCTTGTAAAATTGACACCATTCTGTTGCGTCCGGTTCTGGAGAGGAACGGTCCAGATAACCATCAGCCTTTCGGAATCCCTGAACGGCAGAGGCCGCAGCAGCGTCGTGTTGATCAAGCTAAAGATGACGGTATTGGCACCGATCCCCAAACCAAGCGACAAAGCCGCCACGATCGTGAATGCAGGCTTCTTCAACAGCATCCGGCAACCGTAAAGCAAATCTTGGGCAAGGTTCTTCATCCCTGTCTCTTTATGAAACAACTCCGACGCCGTTGATTATCTATACGGCTCTTATTACTGGCAAGAAATTCCCGAGCCCGGCCTCTAGCTCTCGCGAGGCCACATGGCGTCCCAGCGCGGTGACACCGGACTTCTTAGGTTTGCGGCCCACAATCGCTCAAAGCGGTCTGCGATTTTGATGGGATGATTGCAAACGCAAAGAGATTAGAGACGGTGACATTTGTCCGCTGAGGGCGATTAATCGGGAAAAGTCGAGGTCTTGCGTAAGGATGATTCTTGAGTCTTGCCGAGCACGTTGAACAATTACTTCATCGCTTGCGTTTGTGGGCAAGATTTCGCTGACTCTCACAACGTCGTGACCAAGGGATTTCAGAAGCTCGACTGTCAGCGGCGAAATGTGCAGATCAGCGAGCAACCTCATCGAATAGCGGAGGTCTTTTCGCTCGCCAGCCACGAGGCGTACTTCGCAGCCTGATAGACATCTTCCTTTTCGAGTTCAGGATAGGCAGCCACAATTTCTTCAGCGTCCAGTCCGTCGCCCAGTAGTTTCAGGACAAAATCGACGGTGATGCGCATTCCCCGTATGATCGGGCGCCCTTCGCAAATTCCTGGATCGACGGTTATACGATCAAGCATCTTGTCCTCAACCTAATGGAAGATCCTGCTATTTGCAAGTCCGTAGAGGTAGCGGAGACTGGGACAACAGGATCGCGACCCAGAAGTCGGCTTCGCGGAAACGTCCCAGATCCGGACTTCCGGTTTTATTTCAGGGACGTCCTGCCGACGGGCTCTATCGGTCGGATCATGTCCCTTTTTCTCGTTCTTCACAGTGCGGCTGCCGGTGCCGATTGCTGCTCCGGGTCCGTGGTCGAAGTCCAGCGCAGCTGCGATCCTAACGCTTCTCAAGACTGAATGACAGAATGGTGAGACTGCGGGGTAATTCTCGCGACAGGGTGCGCTGCCGGTCCACTTCAGAAAGGACCTGCTTCGATTGTTCGATCACTTCTATTAACTCTTTCCCTGAACGGTGCCGAGGCCTGTACCTCTCGTCACGAATCCATTCGGAGGATCGGTACGCTTTTGCGGGGCTTGGTTCGCTGCACCACTGCGGAAGGGGGGCCGTCTCACTCTGGAAAGCGATGAAGTGTCGGTCACTGTCGTCGATGTCCGACGTGGCGCTTGCTACGTCTACGATTTGTAAGCTGTCTAGATCGGGATACTCGTAGATCGCGTCCAAATTGAAAAGAAGCGGACATGCATAATAGACCTCCGCATGCTGGATCGAAGCAAGGCGACACAGCGTCTCGTGCTGTGACAATCCAGTCGTTGGATTGCGCCATACGGACAGTTCTGACCGAAGATACGGCGCATAAAAGCGGGCCGGAGTAAAACGGCTTCTCCTGTGCAATCTATGTACAACTTTGAACTGAAGGAAATAGCCGAAATGAAATGTACTGTTTTGTGTGCCACCACTACTGATCGCATGCGAGAGGGAGGCATAAAGATCTGCTGTTGTCACGGATGCATGGACCCAGCCTTGGTCGAAACCAACCCATGCCTCTTGTTGTGTTGATGGCTTTAACATCCGGAGAAAACGTGCGCCAAATACGTCAGCGAAGGCATCAACGATCGCCCTGTGGTAATGCAACTCCAGCAAAGCCTCAGTGAATTCTTCACTCATTCTTTAGCGCCGAACGGACCCGGCGTTTCGCCCCAAGCCGGTATTGCAACTCACGAAATGAAGCTTCGCCGGATCTACAACATGTGTTTTTCTTTCGCTGCCATTCTAGATCAGCAAATCAGCAGACCGACAGAGGTGAAGTGCAGGATCACGGTCAATGTGACTTATGACTTACGCACAATCGGAACTCGTCAAAAGACCCAGAAGTCGGCTTCGCGGATGTCTCTGCAGCCGGAGCAAAACCGATTTTGAGACCTCCATTACGGCCAGTCATCACCGTTCCCTGCAACCGCAGCGTATGAACCGATTCCACTTCGTAACCTTCTCTGCGCAGGGCGGCAACGAGTTTCTGCGGCAAATTCTCATCGAGCAGGATTTTCACGCCGGCTGGAGGTCTTTCCGATGGGCAAGCTCGGCAAGAACGCCGCGAACCGATTCCTCAGTTAGACTCGGATAAGCGTCGACGATCTGCGCGATGCTCATGCCCGCGGCAAGCGACTCAAGAATGAGCGCGACGGAAATGCGAGTGCCACGCACACGCGGGCTGCCGCCGAGGTGCTCGGGATCAGCTACAATCCAGTTGTCCATACAATCAAGCAGCCTGTCGAATATGTGACTCAAGCCGGCGCCGAAGCGCAAAGATTTTCCGATCGCATCCTGACTTGTCCGGAATCGGCTTTCTGCTCTACGTGAGCCGCTCGTTCGTCAGTCGAAGCGCTGGGTTGGCGGCCTACTCGTAGCGCAACGCGTGCATCGGGTTGACGCGCGAGGCGCGGCGGGCGGGAAAATACGCGGCGAGGAAGGTCACAGCTAGCACGATTGGCGCGACGACGAGAAGCGCAGCGACGTCTCGCGGTTCGTCGCCGCCGCCCGGGAACGCGGCCCGCAGCAGCTCGCCGGCCCCTACGCTGCCCGCCAGCCCCAAAATCAGACCGACGACGGCGAGGAGGATGCCCTGCTGCAGCACCATGCGGAGCACGGTGGTGCGGGTCGCGCCAATCGCCATGCGGATACCGATCTCGCGCGTGCGTCTGGCCGCGGCGTAGGCGACGAGGCCGTAGAGTCCCACAATCGCCAAGCCGAGTCCCATCGCACCCATCCCGCCGACCATGGTGAGCAGCACGTTGAAGATGCTCACGGCCCTCATCCGGTAAAACTCCTCCATGGTGCGGACGTTGAAGATCGGCAGGTTCGGGTCCAGCTCGTGGACCACTTCGCGCAATGGGCCGACGAGGCTCGCCGGATCGCCGGCAGACTGCGCGACCATGATCATGCGCTGCTGCGGCTTCTGGCGATACGGCAGATAGATGAAGTCGGACGGCGGCTCGGCGACAAAGATATATTTGGCATTCTTCGCGATGCCGACGATCTCGACCCAGGGCCTGCCGGCCTCTTCCAGCCTGAAGCGCTTGCCGAGCGCATCCTTGTTCGGCCAGTAGTGCTCAGCAAGATGCTGGTTCACAATCGCCGCGCGCGGCGCGCTGATGTCGTCGGTCACGCGAAAATTGCGCCCCTTGAGGATCGCGATCCCCATCGTATCGAAGTAGTGCTCGTCCACCATCGACGACCCGACCGTGACCGATTCTTTGCCCGGTGGAAACTGATGGCCTTCCGGCGCGATCGTGGACGCACCCCTGGAGTCGTTCGACATCGGGATGGAGTTGGTCATCGTGACGCGTGTGACACCAGGCACCTGGCGCGCACGGTCGGCCACTTGTTGAAAGAACTGCTGCGTTTGGGTCTCCGAGTACCGTATGAGGCCCGGGTCGAAGCTCATCATCAGCAAATGATCCGTACGATAGCCCGGACCGGCCGCCAGCTCACGGCTGAAGCCGTGGTACATGAACATCGCCACGACTAACAGGACGACTGAGACAGCGACCTGGCCAGTGACGAGGATCGCCCGCCCCCAACGCCGCCCGCGGCCCGGCGCGACACTGTCGCCGGTTTTCATGATGGCCGTTAGATCGGTACGCGCTGCTTGGAGGGCTGGCACGAGGCCGAAGATCAGCGCGCTCACCACCGCCACCAAGAGAGAGAACAGCAGCGCGCGCCGGTCCATCTGGAAGGACAACATGATCGGCAGATCCGTCGGCAGCTCGATCTGCCGGAAAAGCAGCATGCCGGCATAGCCGACGCCGAGTCCGAGTAGACCGCCTCCCGCGGCGATCAGCAGGCTCTCCGTCACCAGTTGCCGGATGAGCCGCCCACGGCCCGCACCGATCGCTAGACGCAGCGCCATCTCTCTCTCTCGCACCGGCGCCCGGCTGGTCAGAAGGCCCGCGACGTTTGCACACGCGACGAAGAGCACCGCAAACGCTAAGGTTGACAGCATCGCGACCAGCGTTGCATCCGGCGGATCCTGGGCGATTCGCGCCTGGAGTTCGGTCCGCACGACGAGATCGCGGTTCTTGTTCGTGTCGGGATACGCCCGCTGCAAATCCTTACCCATGGCCGTCAACTCGATCTGCGCCTGCGCCTGAGAAACGCCCGCTTTGAGACGGCCCTTGATCGTGAGGTTGCGCGCGTCCCGCGCCTCCAGCGACGCGGTCCTCGGGTCACTGAGGAGGCGTGGCGACATCATCAGCGGCACGAAAAAATCCGAGCGCACGTACTGGTTCATGCCGGTGAATTCGGACGGGGCCACGCCGACGACCGTGAACGCGTTCCCGTTGATGCGCACGCTGCGCCCGAGGACGGCGGGATCCGACCCAAATTCGTGTTCCCACATCGTCCGGCCGAGCACGACGACGGCATCACGGCCGGGCACCTGATCTTCTTCAGGCCTGAAGTCGCGACCGAGCGTCGGCTCGACGCCCATCAAGCTGAACAGATTGCCGCTGACCAGCATGCCCATCTTCAGCCTGGGCGAAGCTTTCACATCGGCCGAAAAACCCGCCATCTCGTACGTGAATGCCGCCAAGCCCTCGTAGCTCTTGGCGCGATCGCGGACGTCCACGTAATCGCGGTACGACGACACCAGCGCCGTTGCTCTGAGCGACTCGAGCGAGTTCATCGAGCCCACCGTGATGATTTCGCCAGGCCTGGCGACCGGGAGGGGCCGCAGCAGCAGCGCATCGGCGAAGCTGAAAATGGCCGTGTTGGCGCCGATGCCGATCGCCAACGACAACACCGCGATGCCGGTGAAGCCGGGACTTGCCGCCAGCATGCGGCAGCCGTGCGTCAGGTCCTGCCACAGCCGTTCCAGCCATAAGAGCCCCCACACCTGTCCACGATTCAGACTGCGAGTCATATGAGGTTTGGACGCCGCCACCGACTTGACATAACAGTTATGAGACTCTACGGCACTCCAGGGCACCCTTCAACTCCAAACTGCCCGCTCTGTTCCTGGGGACGTCGCAGTTTTCGGACGGAACTTTTTCTTGCTCCTTGGTGTCTTCAATTGTCGGTTGCCGAGGATCCCAAGAAAGACCCCCTATGCTCATTGGCATCGCCATCTTGTTGGTTGGCCTGCAAAACCCGCCGTCCGCATATACCATCAGTGGCCGGGTCTCCGATGTGGATCGCAAACCTGTTGTGGGCGTTGCCGTTCAATTGGTCCGGCGAATGTATCAGAACGGCCGGCCGATTCTAGTGAGTGTTCGAGAAGCGACGACAGATCAAAGCGGCGAGTACCGGCTAGAGACCGGAAGCGCCGGGCGGTATTACCTGAGCGCTTCCTACCGCAGGGGCTTTGGGATAAACAGCACGACGTACAACGTTCCTGAAGACGGCTACCCTCCGATCTATTACCCCGGTACGGCTGACCCTCGAGCGGCAGCCCCTATCGATCTGCCCGCGGATGGATCGGTTTATGCGATCGATCTGACACTCTATCGCGTAGACACTCTGAGGATCAGCGGGCGCGTCTCGCTGGCGGATGGAACGTCAGATCCGGCTGCATCGTTGTCGATATTGCCCGGCCGCTCCGCCGTATTTCTTCCACTGGCTATGCCAAGGCAGCCGATCCGCAAAGATGGCAGTTTTGAGTTCAGAGGTCTCATCCCCGGCAACTACGAGTTGATAGCAGACTCGCATTCGCTTGACGGGGAACCAATGAAAGGGCGAGTCTCTGTACAACTCGGCAGCAGGGACGTGGAAGATGTTTCCATTGTCCTCATGCCGGCGATTGAGATTGCGGGCCGTATTGCGGTCGAAAACGCGACCGGCGAGGCTGCTTCGAATCTGCTCAGGCAGTTGACCGTTTCGTTGCGTCCTGAGAGCGACAGCCAAATCGTGTTCAGCCCAACTGGAGCTGTGAATTCGGATGGCTCCTTTACGATTCGAAAGGTTGGACCCGGCGACTATGCACTTGAGATTGGCGGACTTCCCTCTGACAGCTACATCAAAAGTGCTTTTGTCGGGCGAGCGGATATTGTCGAGCGAGCTCTGACTTTGTATGCGCAGTCACCAGGTCCTATGGATATCGTGATTAGTCCGCGTGCCGGACGAATCGAAGGGACAATCGTCGACATTGAGGGTACACCAGTGCCCGGGGCGCAGGTTGTTTTGATTCCTGATCCCCGACTACGGGAACGCGAAGGGCTTTATAGGCTCGTGCAGGCGCTGAACGGCAGCTTCTCGATGCGCGGCATACGTCCCGGAAGCTACAAGCTATTCGCGTGGCCGGCCGATGAGACGCCGGCTTACAGAGATCCCGACTTCATTCGGGAATATGAGAATCGCGGTGAGAGCGTTCAAGTCGATGCGGAATCACGAGTCATTGTTCGAGCCCGCGTGATTAGATAGCTTTGGAGCTACGGCCAGCCGATTAAGGCAAAGGCGTAAGGGTCAGTGGCAGAGGTTGACCCGACTGCGAAATGAAACGAAGTTGACCGGCGCTCGAAGCGTCGCCGATCAAAATGAACTGTGTCGTGTAGCCTGCGCCATTCACGATGTGCGGAAAAACTTTTTCACTATTCGCGGGCTGTACGTCCTCGTTGATGGATGGCATCGAGGCGATCAGAAATTCGTCTCGCTCGTTGTAGCGGCCGCGAAGTCCAATCAACGACAGCCCCGCGCGGGAATCCGTAGAAACGCGCAAAACACCCTGGAATGGCGCCGCGACATTCTTGAATCCCGGAATCTCGTGCAGGAAGAGCGCAATCTGCCCTCTGGCCTCAACGGTCGCTGAAAAAGGAGGAGCCGCCGAAACCCCACGCGTGTCGGTGAGTTCCAAGGTGAGATTCGCTGCAGCTGTTCCGGGGTTTGCAATCGCGATACCGGTTCGAATGGAACCGGGTTGGCCGAATGTTCCCAAAGCTTCGACGAAGACCCGAAAGGCGTGCCCTGTTCCGGTTTGTGCGACTCCGGTCTGTGTCACAGTCACGCCACCAGTCACGAAGGAGAACACAGTCGATGCCACTGGCGACGCGTTGTCCGTATTCGGAAGGACGCGTATCGATCCTGTTCGAATATTCGAAGTATTGTCGGAAAGAGCTACCTGGACCGAGCTACGTATCGCTATTGAATAATTCGCATTGAACGTAACGTCGCCCCCGGGGATTCAAAAGTTGAACGACGCCGGTCATCGTGCTGTCAGAAGGATTCAACAGCAGAATCTGAGTGGTCCAACCGCCACCAATTGCGAAATGCGGCAAAGTGATGGACTGATTTCCTGGGGAACCAATTGAAGCAATCGGCAATGTCGTCGTCAGAAACTCTGAGCGCTCGTTGACATATCCTCGCAGGGCCACGACTGCAATAGGAGCTGATGAAGCAAATGTGAAAGTGCGCGCGTCGCTGATTGGTTGCGAGGATGAGGTCGCGCTTCTGAAGAGATCTTGGTCGAAAAATGCGGCAATCTGTCCGTTAGCAGGAATTGTGAGCGTTCCTGCCCGGAAGTTTTCTCCATTGGCGTTTGTAAAGTAGAACGAAATGCTAGCTGCCTGGTCATTGGGGTTAGCGATGGCGGCTCCCGTCGTGACTGCGCCGCTAACCTGTACGTAAATGCGTCCAGATTGAACGAGTGCACTCGCCGCGACCGCAGTCTCGCCGATGAGAACTCCGTTTTGCCGCAAACTGAAAATAGCGACTCCATCCGGAGCGGCGCTGCCCGACGAAAGCTCCAGGAGAGTATAGCCGGTTGTGAGGGACCCGTTCCGGTCCGCACTCCAGGACACGGCGCCTTGATTGGTCAAGGTGAAGCTTGTGGAAGTTTGAGCGGGCTTGATCACTCGGATCGCGCTTCCGCGGAAGAGGCCATAGTCGGCGACATAGAGCGCGCTTCCGTCCGTCCACATTCCTCGTATGCCGGTGAAGCGCGCTTCCAATGCCGGACCATCTTCAGTTCCGTAAAGTTGTGTGTCACCAGCAAGGGTTTGGATTGCGCCCGTGGCGATGTCCATTGAGACGATTGCCGCGCCTGTGCCCATGTTGCCATCTGTGGAAAAGAGTAACTGCCGGCCGAGTCCCCACATCGCGAAGACATTAGAAATCGCACCTATGCTTAAACTTCCGATCGTTGTGACTTCAGCCGTTGCAAGCGCGACCTTTCGAACGTTAGTGCGGTTGTCGAGTACATACAGGTTCACGCCATCGCCCCAAAACAGACAACATGGGTCCCCGAAACGCGCGCTGGAACCTGTGCCATCATTGGTTCCAGGTCGAAGTGCAACGCCCGCGAAGGTTGTTACTTCGCGTGTTGCAATCTGGATGCGACGAATGACACTTGCATCGTTGACGTACAAGAATGTTCCGTCGCCCCAAATCGAGGTCGCAAGATTGAAAGTCGCGCTGGTTCCGATGCCGTCCGCATATTGGACCGACGGTCCAAATCCGAGATCTGTACCGCCGGCAAAATGAGTTACGTCGCCTGTTGAGAGATCGACTCTTCGTATCGAATGGATATCGGCCACGTATAAGGACGTTCCATCGCCCCAAAGACCACTGGGAGCGTAGAAGCGGGCGCCGGAGCCGCGTCCGTCACTATCTCCGCGGTTGACGTAATCGCCAGCGAGGTGCATTGTTTCCCCGCTGGTGATTGAAACGCGATACACCGCAAAGCCGGAGATCAGGTAGATGAACTGTCCGTCTCCCCAGATCTTCATTGCCGGCAGTCGATCGGCGGGAACAATGCCTTCGGACAAAGATTCGGGAGGAACTCTGCCATTCTCTGTTTCTGCGACATTCGACGGAAGACCGGCAACGATGTCCGCCGTCGTGGCCGACAGGTTGAGTTTCACCACCGCCGTGTTGAGAAGATCCGATGCGAACAGGTCGTCCCCATCGATGAAGAGAGCTGTTGGTTCCGGCTCGTTGGCGGCGCCAGCAATTTTAAAATTGATCGCGCTAACCTCCCTCGTTGCCAAAACGATGCGCTGCAACGCGCGTCCTGTCCAAGGGCTGTAGCTACCACTCGATCCGAGTTCGATGAAATAGATCCCGCCGCGGCCGTCGCCTTGGAAGGAAATCGGCATTCGGAAGGGATTGCCCGAGACCGGGAAACCGTACAATGTCTCAAATGTTTGTGTGGCAACGACCAATCTTCCAATCGTTATGCCGGTGGCGTCATTTGGATAACCGAGGTAAAGGCCTCCGCCGTTAGCCCAGATTGCTGTCGGCGAGGGTTGCACGTCGACACCGGATTGCACCTGCGGAATCGGAATCGTGCGCACCTCGCCGCTTTGAAGCGAGATTTGACGAATGGCTCCGGGTTTGTCCGGAACGCAGAATCTGGCGATGCCGTGACCCACGCTTTGGCACGTTCCTGGATCGAGCGCGTACAGGAATTGTCCATCACCGGAAACAGCGTACGGACCGCGGAAGCGCGCGACGTCGCCGATACCGTCAACCAGGTCCGCATTGGAGGGTGAGCCTGCAAAAAGTGAGGACGTGCCCGTTGCCAGTTCGATCCGATAAATTGCAGTACCTTTCACATTGTAGAGATAGCGACTATCTCCCCAAATCGGGCCCGCAAAAGGTGTAGCTGAGTCCGCGGGCCGTTGAGCGCCAGCAAAGGTCGTAACGTCACTTGTCGTTCGCGAAATTCTCCGGATCGCATACTTATCTGACACGAAGATGTAATTGGAATTGGCCCAAATTGAACCAGGCGCAATGAATCTCGCGTCGGTGCCTCGAGCATCGCGAGTGCCCGTTCCACCAAGAGAACCGACGAAATGCTCGACGTTGAATGACGTTGCATTAGCCATTGGGTCAGGCGCTTGACCGCACGCGACCTTCGGCAGAGTAAGCAAGACTAGAGCGAAACACAATGTCGAGATGGCGGGAAATCGCAGCGGCACGGTGTTCATTCGAATTGCTTCCTGAATCGTTCGAACTGGTTTTTCAGATCATCGACTTCTTCTCAAGTTTATATTCTAACCTGTGGTTTCAGCACGGCACTGTATTGGATTTTAGGAGCATCGGGAATGGGCCGTCTCCGAATCAAGCGTGGACCGGGAAAACAACGGGTACCGGGCAAGGATTTCCGATTGGCGGATGAAGTCCGTTATATCCAGCGCTACTTCCGGTATTCCGGTCGAAGCTGTTGCCTCTGGCCATCCCAGCCGCCGGCGATCACGTATACACAATTTTCATGAGCGAGGTAAGGCTCGCGGTCACGCGTGACGATATAGGCGCCGTGCGTATTGCCTTGTTGCTGTACGTAGCTCAACTGGCCGTTCGGGGCTATCACCCGGTTAGTCCTGGTCGAAGTCAGCATCCTCAGCCTGAATGATCGACCGTCACCTACATCCCGAACAAATCGATTGACGCCCCGGCCGGGCGGTTGTTTAATGCAGCTATTCAAACGAAGCCACCATTGGGATTGGTCCGCATTAACCACGGCAAAGTCGGGAGGCGACCATGAATCGAGTTCTCGTCGGTCTGGGGCTGGCAGTGTCCCTTGTGCTGCTGCAGCCTGCCACCGTGTGGGCGCAGACTTCGGAGGGCGCCTCCATTGCGGGAGTTGTAAGAGATACATCGGGAGCGGTCATGCCCGGCGTCACCGTTGAAGCGGCGAGTCCAGCCCTCATCGAGAAGGTCCGTTCCGTCATCACTGATGAACGAGGCCTGTACCGGATCGTTGATCTGCGGCCGGGCACCTACACCGTCACATTCACGCTTCCGGGTTTTAGCATCTTCAAGCGGGAGGGCATTGAGTTGACGACGTCGTTTACGGTAACGATCAATGCCGAGATGAATGCAGGAGGGCTCGAGGAGACGGTGACGGTTTTGGGGGAGACCCCGGTTGTGGATACGCAGAACTCGCGACAGCAAACCACGATCGGGCGCGAGACACTGGATGCAATCCCGACCACCAAACGAATCGGCCAATATGCTTCGATTATCCCGGGCGCTACATACACAAACGCGACCTTCCAGGATGTCGGCGGCAATCAGGGCGAAGGCGGTCAGTTTGGAGTTCATGGTCAGCGGCCAGGAGATCTCAGCCTGAACTTTGAAGGCTTGAATCAAAACCAGCAGGCGCTGGGCGTCTTCAGCTTCAACTCCCAAGCCTTTCAGGAAGTCGTCGTCGAGACGGGCGGCATGTCGGCGGAGGCGGGGACGGGCGGCGTCCAGGTGAACATCGTCTCCAAGGATGGAGGCAACAGGCTTTCGGGAAGCTTAAGCGCGGCTTATACCGGTCCGAGTCTGCAAATGGGCAACTTGACCGACGCGCTGCGCGCCCGGGGCCTGCAGAATGACATTTCGATTCGGAGATCCTACGACTATGGCGGAGCGCTCGGGGGCCCGATCAAAAAGGACAAACTCTGGTTCTTTATGGCTCACCGGTGGTGGGGCGCGTCGCGCTACATCCAGGGCAGCTACTTCAACAAGGCTGAGGGCACTTTGTTCTACGAACCTGATTTGAGCCGCGTGTCCCACAACAATGAATACTTCGAAGACCACAGCTTGCGTTTGACCTGGCAAGTGTCGCCGAAGCACAAAATCGTCGGCTCCTTCTCCCACCAAAATAATTGCAGTTGTCCATTCGGCCTGACTGGCGTGGGTGGCATCAACGCGGTCAAGCCCGCGCCGGAATCTCGCGCGTGGCATGTGTACAATCCCCAATATCTGCCGGTCGTCAGCTGGAGTTATACGGCCACGAACAAGCTCGCCTTTGAGGCCGGCCAGTCCGCACTCGTATTAAATGAGGACTCCCGGCGGCAGCCGTACGTGGGGCCGAATGACATCCGGGTGACGGACCTCGCGCTGAATATCGTGTACGGTTCCGATGCCAACAACAACGTGTGGTCAGGCAGCTACACCAGGAGGTTTGTCACCAAATACAATAGCCGTTTCAACGCGTCGTACGTTACGGGTTCGCACAACTTCAAGACCGGCTTCACCTACGGACGGTACAATCTTGGGCGCCCTGACCGGTACACGGATCTCAACCAGATCAACCAAGCCAGGTCCTACACGTTTCGCAACAGGATTCCGGTATCGGTTACGATCTGGGCGACGCCGTTCGAATTCCTCGAGCATACGACCGGTCTTGGGGTCTTCGCCCAGGACCAGTGGACCCTGGGCAGAGTCACACTCAACCTTGGACTGCGTTACGACTCCATGAACGGAGCCGTACCCGCGCAGAAACTTCCGGCGGGGATTTTTGTACCAGCACGTGACTTTCCGGCGATGACGGATGTGCCCAATTGGAAAAACATCAACCCACGGCTGGGAATGGCCTACAACCTTTTCGGCAACGGCAAGACTGCGCTTAAAGTCGGTTTAGGCCGGTATGTGCCCTACACCGTAACCGCCTCAAACAACCCTGCGGCCAATCAGGCCGCCAGCGCGACGCGGACCTGGGATGATTTTACGTACCCTGTTGGCGACCCTCGGCGAGGGAACTACATTCCCGACTGCGTGCTCGGTGCGAGCATCCCGAGTGCCAATGGGGAATGCGGGCCACTGTCGGACCAGACATTTGGCCAAGTGCGTGCCGGCAATACACGCATTGCAGACGATGCCCAGAGCGGCTTCAACAAACAACTTCACAACTGGCAGGGATCTGTTTCGATTCAGCAGGAGCTGAGGCAAGGCATGGCGCTCAATGTCGGCTATTTCCGCACCTGGTACGGCGGCTTCTTGGTCACGAAGAATGTGGCCGTGACCCCGGCAGACTTCGATTCTTACTGCATCACGGTACCGTCCGATAGCCGGCTGCGCAACGCCGGCGAGAACCTGTGCGGCTTCTACGACATCAAACCGGCGTTATTCGGTGTGACCGACTACCTGCGGACACAAGCATCGAACTTTGGAAAACGGACTGAGGTTTATAACGGCTTCGATATCGCGTTGACCAGCCGGTTCGCACGCGGTGGCCAGTTTTCCGGAGGCGTCAGCGTTGGGCGAACGGTCACCGATGCCTGCGAGATTGTGAAGAAAGCACCCGAAACGTTGTTTAGTGTGGACAATCAGGCACCAACGGGAAATACAATTCCCGGCACGCTGAGTACAGGGACAACCGGCTCCTGGAGTCCCGCCCAATTCTGCCACGTGACCACGCCCTGGTCTGCCGGGACGCAGATCAAATTCCTTGCCGTCTACCCGCTGCCGTGGAGCTTCCAGATTAGCGCGACCTCCCAGAACATTGCAGGCATCCCGATGACGGCAACCTACCCAGCCCCCAATACGCAGGTCGCAAGCGCGCTCGGCCGCAATCTGGCATCATGCCGGGGTACTCCTGCGTGCAATGCTAACGTCAATATCGAGATGGTTCCACCGAACTCACGTTACGAGGACCGGCTCCAGCAGTTGGACCTTCGATTCACGAGGCTTTTTAAACTCGAACGGGTCAGATTGCGGGGCAATTTCGACATTTACAACGTCTTCAACGGGAACGCTATCCTGTCGGAAAACGCTGGGTACGGCTTACAGTGGCTGACACCCTACGAGGTCATGGGCGGCCGCCTGTTCAAATTCAGCACGCAATTTGAATTCTGACGGCTGAAAAATCGCTAACACCATGGGCACCAATGCCAGGGCGGACGATAGAAGGTCAGGAAACGGCCGCAAAAGATAACTCCCACCCAGCACAGTAATGAAACTCCGCCGGCGATCCTGGCGGGGAAAGGCGCTTCATCTCCAGGACCGGTGGCCGCCACGCGCCGGTACATCGTCAGGTAGAACACGGCGACGTTGAGACCTGCGATCCCCATGAATAACATTTTCATCTGAAAAGCGGGGTTATAGATGTATTGATCTGCTGCACCCGC
>WNGJ01004641.1_pt1 | contig 24636 bp, 17 predicted proteins | sample 5400611 | NCBI WGS metagenome assembly WNGJ01 (sample SAMN13153375, study PRJNA577476) | soil metagenome | isolation source: 40 cm soil or saprolite under Garry oak tree replicate 1 | place: USA:California | collected 2016-06-15
CCGCCTTGACGACGCCCACGCCGCCGTCTTTGTCCGTCACCGTCACCTGCACGGTGTCGCTGCCGGCGGCGGCGTAGGTGTGGGCGGCCGTGACGCCCGCGGACTGGCTGGTGGCGCTCCCGGTCGTCGCGGGCGAGCCGTCACCCCAGTCGAGGGTGTAGGCCCAAGGGCCGTCGCTCGCGCCGGCGTCCGAGAAGGTGGCGCTGAACGTGAAGCTCGCTCCGGCCGTCGCCGTCTGCGCGGCCGCGGTCACGACGGGCGCCACGTTGGCGATGGTGGCGCTCGCGGTGGCCGGCGCGCTCGCCGCACCGCGCCCGTCGGTCACCGTGAGCGTCACCGTGTAGCTGCCGTTGTCCGCGTACGTATGGCTCGGCCGCACGCCCGTACCCGTGCTCCCGTCCCCGAAGCTCCAGGCGTAAGTGAGGGCGTCGCCGTCCGGATCCGTGGACCCGCTGCCGTCCAGGGCGATGGCCGTGCCTTCGTTGCCCGTGTAGGGGCCGCCGGCCACCGCCGTCGGCGGATGATTGACGCTGCCGGGAGCGTCATGACACAAACCGCTCCCGGCGTCGGCGAAGCTCTGGCCGGCGACCGGGATGAACTGCCAGCTGTAGCCGCCCGTGTTCAGCGTGAGCTTCAGCACGCCCCAGGTGGTGGTGTTGCGCACTTCGCTGTTCGGGACCGCCGGCGGATTGCCGCCGTCGACGCCCGTGCCGCCGGTGCCCACCACGAACGCGCGGATGCCGTACAGCGTGTCGCGCTGCTGGGCCGGCGACTGCGGTGCGAGCCGTTCATAACTATGCTTGTGCCCGTTCAGCACGACGTCCGCGCCGTACGCGTACAGCGTGTCCCAGAGAGTCTGGTACTTGGGGTTGCTGATGATGACGATGCCGGACACGAAGCGCGGCTCGTGCCAGTAGGCGAGCGTACACTTCTTGTTGTACAGCGCCAGGTCCGTCCGCAGCCACTGCACCTCGGCTCCCGTCGGTGTGACGTCGAGCTCGCTGTTGAGCGCGATGATGTGCCAGTCGCCCAGGTTGTAGCTGTAGTAACCCTTGGATGGATCGCCCGCGATAGCGCCGAAGTAACCGAAGTAGCCTGGCGCGGCGCCGTTCGAGTACTCGTGGTTACCGGGTACGGGCCGGGTACGCGCCTTATGCCGGCCCCACGTAGGGGCGTAGTAATTCGTGTAGTCGCTGGCGGCGCCCATCGGGTAGGCGTTGTCGCCGAGCGTAAACACGGTCCCCCCAATGCCGTCCAGCAAGTTGGCCGTGAGGGAGTCGCCTTTGGTGGTGCCGTCGGCGACGTCACCGGCGCCGACGAGGATCGGCGCGCCGGGCGTATTGGCCTGCACGGCGAGCACATCGCTCCCGGACAAGCCGAAGGCGTTGGTGAGCGTGACGCGCACGCTGTCCAGGCCGATGGTGGTGTAGACGTGCGCAGCCGCGATCGGGGCCGACTTGCTCGACGCGGCGCCGCTCGTCGAGCTGCCGTCGCCCCAGGTCACCGTGTACGTCCAGGGGGCGTCGTTCGGGCCCGGATCGGTGAATGTGGCCGTGACCGTGACCGTGTCGCCCGTGGCGGCGGTGACGTCGGGGCCGGCGTTCACAGCGGGCGGCGTGGGGCCCGCGCCGTAGCAGGTGCCGCTGCCCGCGTCGGTCGCCGTTTGCCCCGCTACCGGAACGAACTGCCAGGAATACGAGCCGTCGTACAGCGTGAGGTTGAGGACGCCATAGACGCCGCTGATACGCGCTTCGCTGTTCGGAATGATCAGCGTATTGGCGCCGTCGAGCCCCTCGCCGGCCGTGCCCACGACGATCTCACGGATCCCGTTCACGGGATCGGCGACCCCGGCCGTGGTCTGGGGCGCGAAGCGCTCGTAGTCGCGCATGTGCGCGTTGATGATCAGCGTCGCGTGCGCGGCGGAGAGGTCGTCCCAGAACGACTTCACCGTCGCCGTGGGGGTGAACGAGCTCGACGTCGTCGAGTAGAAGCGCGGGTGGTGCCACATCGCGACGATGCACTGCTTCGTGTTCGCCGCGAGATCGGCCTTGAGCCAGAGCTCTTGCGGTGAGCCCACGGCCGTCGAGACGAACGTGTTGTTGCTGTTCAAGACGATGACGTGCCAGGCGCCGAGCTCGTAGCTGTAGTAGCCCTTGGTCGGATCGCCGGCGGCGGCGCCGAAGTAGCCGAAGTAGCCGGCCGCGGTGCTGCTCGAGTCGTATTCGTGATTGCCCACGGCGGGGTAGGTACGCGCCTTTTGGCGCCCCCACGTGGGGTTGTAGCAGTTCGTGTAGGTCGAGGCCGTGCCGCCGGGATAGGCGTTGTCGCCGAGCGCGAAGACCGTTCCGGGAATCGCGTCCAGCAGGTTCGCCGTAGCCTCGTCGTTGGTGCGGTCGCAGCGCGCGATGTTGCCGGCCCCGACCAGCGTCACGGCGCCCGGGACCGTGCTGAAGCTGGGCCGGGCCCCCGTAGCTCGCTCGATCGGGGCCTCGGGTCCCTGGTCCCCACGGCAGGTGGTCATGGCCAGCAGCGCGATCAGCGTGCGGGCCGCGGTGGCGACGGAGCGCGCACGGATGGGCATTGTGTGTTGCTTCTGCATGTTGCGTGCGCGCAACGGTCCGGCGCTAACCCGCTCGCACGCGGCAGCTTGCGCGCGCACGCCCGCCGCCGCGCCAGCGCCGTTTGTGGCAGCTCCCTTACAACTGGGCTGCAGCCGTACGACGGGACGTCCCTCCGTCCCGGGGCTCGGGCGTGGCGGGGCGCGGCGGTCGGGGTGCCGCCAGCAGGTGCCGCGCCTGGATCAGCTCCGGCGGATCTTCCGAGGTGCGGCGCCCCAGCACCGTCGCGGCGATCATGCGCACCGTGCGGGCGACGAGCGCGGCATCGTAGGCGAGCGACGCGCGGCGCACGTACACCAGGTCGAGCGCGAGCCGCAGCGGTAGCAGCCGCTCCACGTAGCCGCGCTCCGGATCGCTGCGACCGACGATTGCGTCGCCGTGGGCGTAGTCGTACAGCGTGCCGGGACTCGTGAGCCCGGGGCGCACGTCCAGCAGCTCGCGGTGCTCCGGCTGATAGTGACGGGTCACGATGTCGGGGTGCTCGGGCCGCGGTCCCACGATCGACATGTCACCACGCAGGATGTTGATGAGCTGCGGCAGCTCGTCGACCTTGGCACGCCGCAGCCAGGCCCCGAACGGGAACACGCGGGGATCCTGATCGGCGGTGATGACGCTCTGGAACGCGCCGTGATTCACCCGCATGGTGCGGAGCTTGTACATCGTGAACGGCCGGCCGTTGCGCCCCGTGAGGCGCGCGCGGTACAGGATCGGGCTGCGGTCGGAGAGCCAGACGCCGAACGCGGCGAGCGACAGGATCGGGCTGAGCACCACCAGCGCGATCAGGGAGAGCACGACGTCGAGCACCCGCTTGAGGACGGCGCTCATGGGAGGACCACCCGCGCACCCTCGACGGTGGGACGCGCCCATGGGACCACCTGCCCGGGATCAGTGTCCGAATGGCGGCGGGCCGGAGACGAGGGCCGCGTCGCGCCGCTCTCCCGTAACACGGCGGCGAACCGGGCGCTCAGCGCCCCTGCGGCCCAGGCGAACATCATCGAGGCGAAGTCGAAGCGGTTCCAGACGTAGGCCGCGGGGATGGTGGGTGGCTCGATGCCGAAGAATCGCTTGCGCACGAGGTCCCACGCGCGCACGAACGGGAACACGCAGCGGTTCACGGCGCCGTGCAGGTAGACGAAGGCGCCGGAGCAGCGGCCCTGCGTCTGCAGATACGCGAAGAAGTCGCGGCGCAGCGCCCGGTTGGCGGGGTAGGTGCGCCGCTCCACGATCGCTTTCTTGCGCCCGCCGAACAGCGCCCCGGGGACCCCCGCCGTCTCGAGGATGCGTCGCGGGATGGGCCGCTCGTAGCCCGAGTCCCCGCGCCACGGCGCCATCTCGTCCGACAGCGAGATCGCCGAGATATCCCGCACCGCGCGGGCGAACAGCGACGGCACCGCGACGTTGACGAAACCGGCTTTCAGCCGGATCTCGGACAGCATCAACGCGGTCGTGTCGCCGCGCACCAGGCCCGCGTCCTGATAGGCACGCTCCCAGCGGTTCACGTCCCACATTTCGTCCCCCTGGAATCCGGTGAACAGCACGGCTGGCCCGCCGCGCTGCTGCAAGTGTCTCGCGAGCGGGTGCAGGACCGTCATGGTCGGCGCGCAGCCCGGCGCGAGAAAGTAGAGCTCGTCCCCGTCGACGGGGGCCCGGCGGTCGAGATAGACGGTGCGCAGGCCGAGCAGGTCGGCGATCGGCTTGCCGTCGTCGATGGCCGCGCGCCGGCTGAGCCACGCCGGGATGTGAGAGTTGGAGCGCCGGCTGGTGAAGCACGTGGCGATGCCGAGCGGCGCCACGAGCGCGGCGCTGGCGGCCGAGTCGTAACCCGAGGAGATGGTCGCGAACGCGGTCATGGGCAGGCGGCGCGCGGCACTGGCGTAGTTGGCCCGCAGCCGGCCGAGCGCCTCCCCGAGCAGCGCCCGGTAATGCTCGAACGACGTGATGGGCGGCGCGCGCCGCAGCGACTCGAAGGCGAGGTCGCCCGAGCCGAGCACGAGGCACTCGTCGTACAGCTGGTAGAACGAGCGGATCTCCGGGTGCGTCACGGTGAAGCTGCGGGGGTAGCGCCCGACGCCGTGTCGGAGGGCGTACGTCTCCGCGCGATACTGGTGCGCGGGATTGAGGGTGGCGCCCGTGAAGCCGAGCAGCAGCGCCAGGCTGTTCGAGACCACGATACGGTCCCGGTAGCGGCAATACACCAGCCGGTTCACCAGCGCGCTCGAGGGAACGAAATAGAGCCGCCCCTCCGCGACGCGAATACCGCTGCCGAAAAAGTGGGGGCTCGTGTGAAACCCGCCGGCCGGGAACTCGTCGTCCCACACGCCCTCGACCAGCCACTCGGGCGAGCGCTCGACGGCCGAGCCATGGTACACGACCACGTCGTCGCCGGCGGGCGCCGCACTGGCGATCCACGCGAGCTGGGGCAGCCCGGCGAGCTCGCGAAACCGGAGCGGGGCCTGCGTCATACGGGGCCGCCCCCAGTCCCGCGTCCCGCCATCGCCCGCACGCGCCCGATGACGCCGCGCCGCGCATCGGGCGACAGTCCGGCCGCGAACGCGAGACCCGCGGCGAGCGCCGCGCTCAGGGTCACGCCTCCGACCCACGCCAGCCACCCGGAAACCACCACGCGACTGCCGAGCGCCGCGGCGGCGCCGAACAGCAGCGCCATCGCGACCAGGGGCCGCGCCGCCGGCCAGGGCCTCTCCGGCGTCGCCCCGTCGAGGCAGGCGTGCGCGAGCCCCGGGTAGGCCAGGGTCTGCACCGCCCGGCCCGTGACGATGCCGAGGCAGAGCCCGGGGAGGCCGAGCCAGCGGGTGAACGCCACCATGGCGACGAGCGACACGGCCGCCGCCACGGCGCCGACCCGCACCCGGCGCCAGGGATGCAGCGCGGCGTCGATGATGTTCGAGTCCGTGCGGATGAACGCGGTCTGTACCGCGGTGACGACGATGAGGAGGTCCACGAGCGTCCCCGCCCACTGGCCGCCGCCTACCCACAGCGTCACGAACGAGCGGTTCCACATGAGAATCGTCGCTCCCGCCGCCGTCACGAAGAGCCACGTCAGGGCGAAGATCTCGCGGCGCACCAGCGCCGCCCAGGCGAAGTGTCGCTTGCCGATGAGGCCGCCCAGGCCCGGCATGGCCGCCGTGATCGCCGCGCTGTGCAGGGTCACGGCGGCGCGCGCGGCGTAGCTCGTGAGGACATAGGTCGTGACCACCGAGGGCGACAGCATGAACCCGAGGATGACGAGGTCGCTCGCCAGCAGCAGCTTGGCGATCACGTCGCCCAGGGAGAGCCAGCCGCTCATCGCGAACAGGGCGCGCAGGTCGACGCGCGTGGGGCGCGCGGCCCCGAACCACGTGACATAGGCGCGCGCGATCCCCCAGTAGCACAGGCCGGTGAGCGCGGCGACCAGGAGCTGCGCGGCGCTCACGCCGGCGAGTCCCAGCCCGGCGTAGGCGGCCGCGGCGGTCAGGACCCCGCCCACGACGCTCAACCCCGCTTGCAGCTCCATGCGCTTGTAGCCGAGGTTCGCCCCGAACAGGACCGATTCCGGCACGGCGAGCAGGCCGCCCAGGAGCACCGCGCCGACGAGCGCCGCGCACGCGAGCCGCACCGTGCCCGCGAGCGCGGGCGCGACGCCCGCGAGCGTGGGCGCGAGCCAGGTGACCACCGCGCCGGCGGCGGCGGCGAGCGGCAGGAAGAGCAGCCAGACGACGAGCGCGCCGCCCACCGCCCGCCGCTGCGCCGCGGCGTCGTGCGCCGCCTGGCGGTTCGCCACCACGAGGCGCAGCGCCTCGGGCGGGCGGCCGCTCACCGGCGCCACATAGCTGGTCAGGCGGCCGAGCATCTCGAACACGCCGTACAGCGCCTGGCCGAGGCGGCTCACCAGGATCGGGGTGAGCACCAGGCCCACCACGATCTTGGCGCCGTACTCGAGCCCGTAGGCGGCTACGGTGAATGACGCCTTCTGGGTGAGCGAGGGGCGGCGCGCGCCGGCGAGCGTCAGGACGGTCATGACGCCGCCGCCACGACGTGAAGCCGCTCGCCGATGCGCTGCACGAGATACTCTGCCAGGGAGAACGCGCAGGTGAACGCGGGCGACACGGCATTGAGGACGTGGAACGAGCGGTCGTCGCCCTCGTAGCGGAAATCCATCTCGAGGCGGCGCTCCCGCACGTCGACCAGCTGCGCCCGGATCCCGGTGGATCCCCAGCGGCGGAACGCTGCCGGGCGGACGCCGTCGACCAGGGCCGCCGCCCGGCGGATCAGCGCGCGTCGCCCGTAGCTCTTCAGCTCCGCCAGGGCGAGACGCCGGAATCCGCAGTCGTCGCGCCACAGCATCCCCAGCTCCCGGGTGGCGATCGTGAGGCACTCGTCGAGCCGGAAGTTGCGCCAGCCATCGTACTGCTCGCGCCACAGCGCGGGTGACGCGGTGGGCCCGATCTTGACGCTGCCGCCGCCCACCCCGCGGGTGACGTGGACGCCGAGGAACGGGTTGGCGAGTGCCGGCACCGGATACACGTGGGTGCGCACGCCCGGCGCGCCGGGCTCGGCCAGGAGGTAGCGTCCGCGAAACGGCAGGATGCGATAGCGCTGGGAGAACCCGAAGTCGCGCGCCACGTGATCGGCGTACAGGCCGGCGGCGTTCACGAGATAGCCGGCGTCGATGGTGCCGGCCGAAGTGCGGACGGCACTGCCAGAGGGCTCCCGCCCCCGATACGCCACACCGGTGAGCACCGCGATACCGGCGGCGCGCGCGTCGGCCACGAGACTCGTCACGACCTCGGCCGGCTGCACGGTTCCGGTGGAGGGAGAGAACAGCGCCCGCTCGTACGTGCGGGCCCGAGGCTCGAGCCGGCGGACGTCGTCGGCCGACACGACCGTCAGGGGCACCCCATTGGCCCGGCCCCGGCGCTCGAGCTCATCGAGGCCGGGGAGGTCGGCGGCGTCGCGCGCCACCACCAGCTTGCCGCAACGGTCGAGCGGCAGCCCGCGCTCGACGCAATAGGCCGCGAGCTGGCGGTTGCCCTCGCGCGTCAGCCGCGCCTTGAGCGTGTCGGCCGTGTAGTAGAAGCCGGCGTGCAACACGCCCGAGTTGCGCCCGCTCGCGTGCAGGCCGCAGGCGCGTTCCTTTTCGAGCAGTGTGACCGAGCAGTCACCAAGGCGGCGCTTGAGCTCGAGGGCGAGGGTGAGGCCGAGGATGCCGCCCCCCACCACCAGGAAGTCGGTCGTTCGCGCCGCTGCGAGCACGGTCGCGCCTCCCCTTACCCGGGGATCGCGGGGGTCGGCTCGCGCGCGGCCGTCCAGTCCCCACGCCGCCGGCGCGGCATCGTGAGCGTCTGCCGCAGCGCCTGGACGTTGTGGTACACGGGATTCTGATAGTCGCGGAGCGCGGGCTGCGCGCGCACGGCGGCCGCGACCTCACGGATCCCCGCGGCCACGGTCCACTCGGGCTCGAATCCCAGCACCCGGCGGATCTTGGCGAAGCTGACGCGATAGTCCCGTAGGTCGGTCCCGTCGCGTTGCCGCGCGATCTGGACGTCGCCCACGATCTCTGCCACCATGTCGCCCAGCTGCGCGATCGTGTGGTTCAGGGCGTCGCCCCCGACGTTGAAGATCTCGCCGGCGACGCGCTCGGCCGGAGCTTCGAGGGCGGCGATGAACGCCCGCGCGGCGTCGCGGCAGTGCACGTTGGGGCGCCACTGGTTGCCGCCGTTGATGGTGATTCCACCGTCCGCCACCGCCCGCACCGTGAGCGTGTTCACCACGAGGTCGAAGCGCATCCGGGGCGAGAGCCCGAACACCGTGGAGAGCCGCAGCACCACGGGCTCCACGTCGCCGGCGCGGTCGAACAGGATGTTCTCGCTCAACACCCGCGTGCGCGCGTACAAGGACACCGGGTTGAGCCGGGATTGCTCGGTCAGGGCGCCGCCGGCGCTGGCCCCGTACACGCTGCAGCTCGAGGCGAACACCAGCCGCCGCACGCGGTGGAAGTTGCACGCCTCGATGAGGATCTTGGTCGCCGTGTAGTTGAGATTGATCGTCTCTTCGGGGTCCAGGTTACAGGCGGGGTCGCCCACGATGGCGGCGAGGGCGATCACGCCGTGCACGTCGCGCAGCGCGCGACCGACATCGCGGCTCGAGCAGACGTCGCCGCCGAGCACTTCGAGGCGCGGATGCCGCAGTCCCTCGATCCCGGCCCGCCCGTAGTCGAATCGGTCCAGCACCCGCACGCAGTAGCCCCGGTCGAGCAGCATGCGCGTCAAGTGCGAGCCGATGAACCCGGCCCCGCCGGTCACGAGCACGCGGCGGCTGCCGTCGGTGGTGGCATGCGCGGTCGGAGCCACGGGGACGGGGGCTCCGTCGAGCAGCTCGTGCAGCGTCACGCTCCCGGGACGGTGCACGTCGCGCCCGCGCACGAACCGGTCGATGCCGCCGATCGCCCGCACCCGGATGCCCACCTGCTCGAGGCGCCGGCCGAGCGCGCGCACCACGGCGCGGGTGGCCGAGGGCATCGCGACGATCACCTCATCCACGTCGTACCCCTGCGCCAGCGCGACGGCGTCACGCACGCCGCCCAGCACCGACACGCCGTTCAGCAGGGCGCCGTGCTTGGCGGGATCGTCGTCGAGGAAGCCGACCAGCTGCACGCTCGGGGCGGCGCCCTCCATCAGCTCGCGCCCGATGGACAGACCGTGCTGGCCCGCCCCGGCGATCAGCACGCGGTGGCGTGGAGCGACCCCCGCGCGCGCCGGCCGCGCCCGCTGCTTCGCCTCGGTCACCGACCAGCGGCGCAGCGCGCGTACGCCCACGCACAGGAACAGCATCAGCAGCACGACCAGGAGCAGGGTGGCCACCGACATGCCCAGCGTCCCGAGCCCCCGCAGCGCCAGCAGCGCGCCCAGCACGATGGCGCTCGACACGCTGAGGGCGAGCGCTTCCCGCATGCTGGTGTAGCGCCAGATAGCCCGGTAGCTGCCACCCAACCCGTCCGCCACGACCAGGACGAGTCCCACCAGCAGGGCGAGCGAGGCAGTTTCGCCGACGCCGACCGTGCGGATGCCTTCGCCCACGGCCACCGCCGTGACGACGGCGGCCGCGCCGCAGGAGAAGTCCACGGCCATCTTCACGGCCCGGCGCACCCCGGCGTGGCGCAGCTCCCTGTCGAGCGCGCGCACGGCGGCGGCGAGGGCCCGCACGGGCCAGAAGAATCCCTGGGCGACCTGGTCCAGCTCGAGGCGGATCGAAGTCATCTCAGCCCTGGTTGAGGGTGGCGCGAGCCTGCCGGGCGTAGGTGCCCGTGGCGCTGGTTATCACGTCTCGTGCCGAGACTGCGCGAGGCGGCGTCGCGCCGCGGCGCGCGCCCGGCTGCTACTCAACGGCGACACTTTAGTCACACTCGTGTATCAGACCGCCGCCCCCGCGCGCAGCGTGCGCCGCACGGTCATGAACACTTCGGCGGCGTCCATGCAGCATTGATTGCCCCAGGCGCGGGCGCGATGGCGCAGCGCGTCGAGCGAGCGCGGGTGCGGATAGGGGCGCACCTCGCTCTCGTAGCAGGCCATGGCCGCGATCTTCTGCTCGAGCGTCGTCGAGATGTCCACCCACGTGTCCGGGACGAAGCTGCGCGGGTAGCCCCACTCGGTGCTGCTCGCCGTGTCGAAGGCGTACACCGCCTCGATGAACGGCTCGATCGGACGCGTGGCGACGAGCGCGGCCCGGAACAGCAGCGCGTGATCCTGGTTGGCGTCGCCCCCGAACTGACAGTACACGACGGCCGGGCGCAGCTCGCGGACGGTCCGCTCCAGCGGCACGATGAGGTCGAGCAGCGACTGGGTGTCGAGCCGCTGATCCGGAAACCCCAGCGGTCGCGACTCCACCAGGCCGAGCGTGCGCGCGGCGCGCCGCATGTGCTCCACCTGGCCGGCGCCGCCGGGCCCGTAGCGCAGCGACTCCCCCTCGCACGCGACCACGGCGGTGACCTCGTCCCCGGCGCGGGTGTGCAGGGCGAGCGTGCCGCCGCACCCCAGCAGCTCGTCGTCGGGATGGGCCGCGATCACCAGAACGCGACGGCTCACGGGGCCAAGGCCTCAGCGCCGGTGCCGGCGCACGACATCCAACACGGCCTCGATCACATCGCGGGCATCGGCGTCGCTCAAGCCGGCGCTCAAGGGCAGGCTCAGCATCCGCTGATAGTTCGCGTGCGCCACCGGGAAGCTGTCGGGCCGGTAGCCGTACTTGTCCCGGTAGTAGGGATGCAGGTGGATGGGGATGAAGTGGACCGAGGTGCCGATGTTGCGCTGCCGCAGCTCGTCGATGAACGCATCGCGGTCGATGCCGAGCACGCCGGGCACGAGCCGCAGCACGTACAGGTGCCAGGCGTGCTCCACCTCGGGGCGTCGCGCCGGCAGCTCGAGCGCGTCCTCGGCCGCGAACGCCGCGTCGTACATCCCGATCACCGCCCGGCGGCGCTCCTGGAAGCCGGCGAGCTTGCGCAGCTGCCACAGTCCCAGCGCGGCCTGGATGTCGGTCATGTTGTACTTGAAGCCGGGCACCACGATGTCGTAGTGCCAGTGCCCGCCCTTGTCGTAGCGCTTCCAGGCATCGCGGCTCATGCCGTGCAGGCTCACGATGCGGGCGCGATCGAGAAACGCGGCCTCGCCCGTGAGCATCCCGCCCTCGGCGGTCGTGAGGTTCTTGGTCGCGTAGAAGCTGAAGGCCACGGGGTTGTCGCCGGCGCCGATGAGACGGCCCCGGTAGCGGGCCGCCACGGCGTGCGCGGCGTCCTCGATCACCGTGAGCCGATGCGCCGCCGCGAGCTCACCGATGCGGTCGAGGTCGGCCGGGTGGCCGGCGTAGTGGACGGGGAGAATGGCGCGGGTGCGCGGCGTGATCGCCGCGGCGACGAGCGCGGGATCGATGTTCAGGGTGTCCGGCTCCACGTCCACCAGGACGGGCCGGGCGCCCACGTGCTCGATCACGTTAACGGAGGCCGCGAACGTCGTGGGCGTCGTGATCACCTCGTCGCCCGGACCGATGCCCAGGGTCACCAGCGCGGTATGCAGGCCCGCGGTGCACGAGTTCACCGCCAGCGCGCCGGGCGCGCCGATGTAGGCGGCGAAATCCTGCTCGAATCGCTTGGTCTTCGGCCCGGTCGTGATCCAGCTCGACCGCAGGGTGTCGACGACCTCGGCGATCTCCTCCTCGCCGATGAGCGGAGGCGCGAACGGCAGGAAATCCTGCCGTGGCACTGGCGGGGGAACCGAAGCGGTCGCAGCTGCTGGAAGCGTCGTCATGCCGTCCACGTGGTGAGTGCGCCGCCGGACAAAGCAGGTTGTATGCACGCGGCGGCGCGCGCGGGCGGCTTTGCGGTGGAAGGGGTTACGCTGCGGACGGTGGAGCGGCGCGCGCCACGTTGCCGCGCACGACTTACAACTCCGCTGGCGTTCTGCGACGCCGCGCCGCGCTGTTACCCGCCGTACGGCCGCGGATCACCACTGCGCGCGCGGTACTGACCTTGCCACGCTGCATCGCTCATGCGAACGCTGCACGCGTGGTGGGCCGTGATCGGGGTCGTGCTCGGCGTGGCCGCCGGCGGAACGTCGTCCGGCGGCAGCGCCCTGCGCCCGTCCTCGTGCCTCACGCAGCCGCCCACGGTCACGCTTCCTCCCGGCAAACAGCCGGCGCCCTACGACCGCGACCATGTGGCTGCGGGAACGGCCGTGGCGGCGACGGGCGCGCAGTTCCTGCTGCCCACGACCAGCCATATCGTCATCCACGTCGCGGGCGGCGCCGGCATCTGCTGGAGCGGTGGGGAAGCGCTGGGGGCGTTTCCACCGGCGGCCTCGTGGAACACGATCCACGAGACGTACGGCATGGTGGCCGGTTACACCAACCGCTTCGACGCCCCCGCGTTCACCGTCGAGAACTTCACGAGCTTCGCGTACGGAAAAGGCGTCAGCCTCGATGCCGGCGGCGACCGCGACTGGACCATCCGCAACGTGCACGTGGTGTACGGGCGGGACGACTGCATCGAGAACGACTGGTACAACAGCGGGCTGATCGACTCATCCTTCTTCGACGGCTGCTACGACGTGATGAGCTCGCTCGAAGACCGGGGCCAGACGGTGCCCGACGGACGCGCCAACGTCGTGACGATCCAGAACTCGCTGTTGCGTCTGCAGGTGATGGACGGGATCTACGAGGTGCGCGAGGCGCCGCCGCGCCACGAGGGGTTCTGGAAGTGGAGCGTCACGCGCGGCCCGCAGCTGAGGCTCTCCCACAACGTCTTCTTCGCGGACGATTCCTCGATCGGGTCGAACCACGCGGACATGTACATGGCGCCCCCGCCGGGACGCCTGAGCGAGTGCGCCGACAACATCATGATCTGGGAGGGCAACGGTCCGTTTCCGGAGCCGCTGCCGGGCTGCTTCACGCTCGCGACGGGCGCCCGGGGCCTGCAGCTGTGGGACAGCGTGGTCGCCCTGTGGAAGGCGCGCCATCCCGATACGACGCCCGACGTGGCTCCGCCCGTGGTGTCGCTGTTCCAGCCGGGAGCCACCGGCTCGCGCGCCCTCGACGGCACCGTCGACCTGATCGCGACGGCGGTGGACGACCGGGGCGTCGCGGGCGTGCAGTTCCGCGTGGACGGCCGCGACATCGGGCCCGAAGTCGCGGCTCCCACGCTGGTGCGGAAAGACCGATTCACCAAGTACACGCTGCGCTGGGATTCGCGTGCCGTGCCGAACGGGTCCCACGCCCTGACCGCGACCGCGCGCGACGCCGCCGGGAATCGGGCGACCGCGGCGGTCGTGATGGTGACGATCAGGAACTGAGGCGGTGGCTTAGAGCGTGCGCGAGGCCAGCGGCATGCCGCTGAACGTGGCGGCGTGCGGCGGCAGGTCCAGCTCGAAAAAGAAACAGGTGCCCCAGCCGGGGCGGGTCTCGAGCTCGAGCGTCGAGCCCTGCGCCCGCACCAGCTTGCGGGTGATCGCGAGGCCGAGGCCGGTACCCGAGAAACAGTAGGCGTCCCGGCCGCGGGCGCGCCGGAACGGCTGAAACAGCGTCGCGAGCGCGTCCGGGTTCACGCCCGGCCCGGAGTCGTGCACGGAGAAGCGCACGCGCCCATCGGGCCGCTCTTCGCAGGTGATCTCCACGAAGCCCTGCTCCGTGAACTTGATGGCGTTCGTCGTCAGGTTGAGCAGCACCCGCGACAGCGCCACGGGGTGGCCCAAGCGGCGGTCGCTCGTGGGCAGGCCGAACCGCAGCGACAGGCCCTTCTCCTCGGCCAGCGGCCGCACGATGCTGCGGATCGACTCGAACAGCTCCGTGACGGAGAACGGCGTGACCTCGCGGTCGGCCAGCTCGTCGCCGCCGCGCGCCAGCTCGATCGTGTCGCTCACGATGGACGAGAGGCCCAGCGCGGCGCTGTAGATCAACCCCAGCTGGCGGTGCTGCACGGGATTCACGCCGCCGCTCTGCCCCCGCTGCAGCGTCTCGGCCAGGAACAGGATCGACGTGAGCGGCGAGCGCAGGTCGTGGATCACCTCGACCAGCAGATCGAGACCCTGCACGCCGTTGAGATGGGATTCGAGCTGGCGCAGGTCATGACGGTCGATCGCCTGCCGCACCTGCTCCAGCGCGTTCAAGGGGCCGAGCATGGCGGCGGGCGACACCGGCGGCGTCCCGTTCGACCAGGCGCGCAACAGATGTCGACCAGGCGCTGGCCCAGCCCGGCGGCGGGGCGGGGGAGCAGCTCGGTGACGTAGTCGGGTCGCTCCTGATCGACCGCGAGGGCGAGCGCCGCGAGCAGACCGGCGACGACTTCCTCGTCGGCGGCGGGCAGGCCATTGCCGGCCGCCTCCTCGCGCCAGCGGCGCGCCACGCGCCGGGTGGCGGTGGTGACCACCGCCGACGCCACGCCCGCCAGGGGCGTATCGAACGCCAGCGAGGTCAGGGCCGGTGGGGAGGGCGGGAGCGGCGGTGACAGCGCGACCGGCGGAGTCGCCGGGAACACGCCGCCGCGCCCGGGGCTCGCTCTCACTCCGCTTCCGATTCCGAGCCGGGCAGCAGGTTGCGCTGCAGGCCGTGCCGGCTCATCAGCCGGTAGAAGGTCGTGCGGTCCACCTTGGCCAAGCGCGCCGCCTTGGACAGGTTGCCGCCGGCGCGGATCACCACGCGCGTCAGGAAGCGGCGGTCGAAGCGCGCCAGCAGGCGGTCGCGCGCCTCGTAATAACTCTCGCCCGTATCCGCGGTCTCCTCGAGGTCCCCCAGCTCGGGGTCGGAGCCGTGGTCGCTGATGAACGGGATGTGCTCGGGCTGCACGTCGGCGCCGGGCTCGAGCAGCACGACCGCGTGCTCGATGACGTTCTGCAGCTCGCGCACGTTGCCGGGCCAGGAGTGGGCCCGCAGCGCCCAGATCGCGGCCTTGGAGAGCTGCGGCACCGGCTGTTCCCCCGCGCGATGGCGGTTCCAGTAGAATCCCAGGAAGTGCTCGGCCAGGAGCGGGATGTCGTCCACCCGCTCGCGCAGCGCCGGCACGTGGATCGGCACGACGCGCAGGCGGTAGTACAGATCCTCGCGCAGCGCACCCGCCGCCACCGCGTCCTCGGGGTCGCGATTGGTGGCCGCGATGAAGCGCACGTTCACGACCGCGTCGGTCGTCTCACTGCCCACGCGCCGCACCACGCCGTCCTGGATCACGCGCAGCAGCTTCGCCTGGATCGGCTTCGACATCTCGATCAGCTCGTCCAGGAACATGGTCCCGCCGTTGGCGGTCTCGAGCAGCCCGGGCTTGTCGCGCACCGCGCCCGTGAATGCGCCCTTGCAGTGCCCGAACATTTCCGACTCGAGCAGCATCTCGGGCAGCGCGGCGCAGTTCACGGCGACCACCGGCCGGCTGGCGCGGCGGCTGCGATGGTGGATGAATTGCGCGATCAGCTCCTTGCCGCTGCCGCTCTCGCCCGTGATGAACACCGACGCATCGGTGGCGGCGACGCGCCGCGCCAGGGCGATCGTGTCGCGATACTTGGGCGCGTTGCCCAGCACCGCGATGCGGTCGCCGGGCTCGGCCTCGCCGCCCTGCTCGCGCAGCGCGCGCGACTCGCGCGCCACCGCGACGGCGTGCGCGGCGCGCCCCACCAGCACCTGCAGCTGGCTGCCCGTGAACGGCTTGGGGAGAAAATCCCACGCGCCTGCCCGCAGCACTTCGAGACTCGCCTCGACGCTCGGCTTTCCGGTGATGACGATCGCGATCGTCTCCGGATGGGCGGCGAGCGCGGCCGCGAGCAGCTCGCTGCCGCTCACCGGCGTCATGTAGAGATCGAGCAGCACGATGTCGAAGGGACGCCGCCGCAACAAGTCGAGCGCTTCTTCGCCGCGCCCCGTGACCGTGACGTTGTAGCCCTCGACGCCGAGTACGCTGGCGCAGCTCTCGCGCAGCGTGCGTTCGTCGTCGGCGATGAGAATACGGATGCTGGGTTTGGTCGCGGGCTCGACCGGCACGAGCTGCGACAGCGTACGCGCTTGTGCCGGCGATGCGTGACGCGCGATCGCCAGCGAACTGTCGGAAAACTTCGACATCGGAGTCTCCACGGACCTATGGTGCCGCGACGGCGAACGCGATGAGGTGACAACACCGCACGTGAGCGAGCCTCATCTCAACCGGCGCGAGTTAAGGAAAGTAGCATGCTCCGGGCGTTTGCGTGAGAGGCATGACGCAAGTCGCGTGCACGCGCGCGCGGAAGGCACACGACGTTCCGTGACCACCATCTTGTATCAGGTGTGATACAGACCACGGGCGGCGTCCGAACCGGGCCCGTCTCCGGCACGCTATCCGGTCATCGGGCAATGAGTTGACCTGAGCGGCGCCGCCGGGGGTCACGGTATCGCCCTTGCGGTGTGCCCGGGCACGATCGTGCAGCCCCGCTCCGTACTGCCCCAAGGAAGCGACCCGACCATGGCCGGCGACTCGCTCACGCTCAGCCGCAGCCCGGTTCCGCTCACCGCGAGCGGCGAGCCCGAGCAACCCCCGCAGCCCGAATGGCTGCGTTACCTCGGCGCGGTGCGCCGCCGCGGCTGGCTCGTCCTCGCGGTGACGCTGGCCGTCACGGGTCTCGGCGTCGTCGGCGCCATGCTCATGCCGCCCAGCTACGTGACGCAAGCCATCGTGTGGATCCGCGTGCCCAACAAAGAGCTCCGCAACGAAGGACCCATCTGGCAGGGCCAGCTGCCGATCTCCTCCGGATGGATGGAGCTGCTGCAGTCGTATGCCGTGCTCGACTATGCCGTGCGGTCGCGGCGCTTGTACCTGCATCCGGCCCTGCCCGGTGACTCGGACGTGCTGGGGACGCTCGGGGTCAAGGAGCACGTGCTGCCGGGCGAGTACCGGCTGGTGGTGGACGATTCGGCCTCGCGTTTCACGCTGTTCGCGGGCTCGGCGCGCCAACCCGTGGCGCGAGGCCTGGTGGGCGATTCGGTGGGCCCGGACGTGGGGCTCGCGTGGGTACCGCCCGCCGCGGCGCTGGCGCGCGGCCGTGAGGTCAAGTTCAAGCTCGACGCGCCCTACGAAGCGGCCCTGAAGCTGGCCGATCAACTGAAGGTGAGCGCCGACCTGGACGGCAACTTCCTCCGCATGCAGCTGGGTGGCCGCGATCCCGTGGCCGTGGCGGCGACCGTGAACGCGGTGGCCGAGCGGTTCGTGGCGGTGGCGGCGGGCCTGAAGCGCGACAACCTGGGCCAGCTCACCAGCATCCTGGGCGCGCAGCTCGCGCAGGGGCAGGCCGCGCTGCGGCGCGCCGAAGACGCGCTCCGCGCCTTCCGCGTGGGGGCGGTGACGACCCTCGCCGAGGGCGCCGGGTCGGTGACCCAGAACACCCAGTACCAGCGCGACCCGTTGTTCGCGGGACTGGTAGAGATGAAGGTGAGCCTCGACGAGCTGCGGCGCGATCGCGAAGCGATCGAGCGGCTGCTGCGCCAGGGGCTCGACTCGGGCGTGGCGGTCGACGCGCTGGCGATGGTCGGCGCGGTGCAGCGCTCCACCGAGCTGGTGCAGGCGCTGCGCGATCTCACCGCCAAGCAGGCCGAGCTGCGCGCCCTGCGCGGGCATTACACCGACGACAACCCGCCGGTGCGGCGGGCCGCGGCGGAGGCGGACGCCCTCGGCCGGCGCACCATTCCGGCCCTGGCGTCGTCGCTCGCCGCCGAGCTGCGCGTGCGGGAAACCGAGCTGGGGCAGCGGGTGGCGACCGCGTCCACCGGTCTCAAGCAGGTGCCGCCGCTCGCCGTGGAAGAGGCGCGGCTGCAGCGCGACGTCACGCTGGCGGAGCAGACCGTCACCAACCTGCAGCAGCGCTACGAGGAGGCGCGGCTCGCGGAGGTGAGCAGCATTCCGGACGTGCGCCTGCTCGATCGGGCCATCGCGCCCAGTCTCCCCGTGGGGCACATCGGCGCGATCCTCATCGTCCTGGCGATGATGGGCGGGCTGGGTGTCGGCGTGACCGGCGCGGTGCTGCTCGACAGCACCGACCGGCGCGTGCGCCACCCCGACGACGTCACGCGGGCAATGGGGCTGACGATCCTGGGCGCCGTGCCGCACGTGGACTGGCGCAACGGCAAGCGCGACGCCGCGGTGGCGCAGGTGGTCGAGGCGTTGCGGGGCATCCGGCTGAACGTGGTGCACCGGCACGGCAGCGCCGGGCCGGTGCGGCTCACCATCACGAGCCCGGGCAAGAGCGACGGCAAATCGTTCGTCGCGTCCAACCTCGCGCTCGCCTTCGCCGACACCGGCCTGCGCACCCTGCTCGTGGACGGCGACGTGCGGCGCGGGCGGCTGCACCGGACGTTGGGCGCCACGCGGCGGCCCGGTCTCACCGACTTGCTCGAAGGCACGGTCGCGTGGGAGCAGGCCGTGCAGACGACCCCGTACAAGAACCTGGCGTTCATCTCCTGCGGCTTCCGCAGCCAGGCCGGACCGGCCCTGCTCAGCTCGGTGACCATGGCCCGGCTGCTCGACGGCGTGCGGACGAGCTACGACGCGGTCGTGGTCGACAGCCCGCCGCTCGCCGCGGGCGCGGACGGACTCGCCCTCGCCACCGTGACCGGGAGCCTGGTGCTGGTGTTGCGGGCGGGGGTGAGCGACCGCGAGCTCACGGAGACGAAGCTCGGCGTGCTGACCCACCTGCCGGTGCGCGTGCTCGGCGCCGTCCTGAACGACGTGCGACCGGGGGGCGCGTACCGCTACTACTCGTATTATCTCGAGGGGTACGAAGCGCACGATGAGCCGGATGCGGCCCAGGCGCGAGTGCTGCGGGGCGTCGAGGAGCCCGCGGCGCGCTAGCTACTAGGGCGTGGGGCGGCTCACGAACGGTCGGATCACGCCCGCTTCGCTTCCTTCTTCTTCCGCGGCGCGCAGCGCATGCAGCGCGCGCGCCAGCAGCACGGCGGGATCGAGCGCCGACGTCCGAAATCCCGAGCGCGCGTCGTAACCCGCTCGCAGCCGCAGGGGCCGCTCCGCCGCCATCATCAGACCCCCCTTCAAGGGTGCGGCGAGGGCATCGCCGAGGCGATGAAACAGCCGCACCGCGCCGGCGGCATCGGTGTCGGGCGCGAGCACGGCGAACTCGCGGGGGCCGAGCCGGCCGGCCGTGTCGGCCGTCCGGGCGGCGGCCCGCAGCGTCCGCGCCAGCGAGTCGACCAGCGCCGAGCCGTTCGTCTCGGACGCGAACACGACGCACGCGAGCGACGCGTCGCGCCGGTCGACCTGCGCCGCCAGCTCGCGGGCGCGGCGCTCGAGCCCGCGCGCGTTGTACAGGCCGGTGCGCGGATCGAGCAGGCCGCCCTCGCGCGCCGCGTCGGCGTCGAGCTTGGCCCGCACGTGCCCCTCGAGCCGCAGCAGAAACTCCTCCGTGTCGAGTGGCTGCCCCCACACGCCGTTCGCCCCCGCCCGCAGCGCGTCGATCACCTGCGCCCGGGCGAGCGGGCCCGGACTGGTGACGAGGATGGGAGTGCTGGGCGTGATATAGGGGTCGACCCGCAGCGCGCGGCACACCGCCAGGACATCGGTCTCGGGCAGCCCGCTGTCGAGGACCACGACGTCGGGCGCCGAGCGGCGCGCGCCCTCGAGCGCATCGCGGCCCGTGTACGCCTTGAGGACCGCGTAGCCGGCGGGCCGCAGGACGCTCTCGAGCGATCGGGTCACCCATTCCTGGGCGTTCGCGATCAGTACCAGCGGGGCATGGGAGGACGTCGCAGGGACCGGCATGCGCCCCGTTCTTGCATACCGCGTGCGCGGGAGGACGGGCGGCAAGTGCTTGGGACGGGGCCTGTTGGGATGGAAACCCGCGCGCGCCGGCGCCACGTCGCGGTGATCTGCCAACAAGGGTGTAACGCACCTGCGGCGTTTGCCCGGTGTGCGCCGCGGTCGGGGGGGCGGGAACCGGCGGCCCCAAACTTGATAGTGCCTGGGGGCACGATGCGGTGTCGGCAATGCAGCGAGCTACAGGCGGAGGCGCGACGGCCCGAGCTCAGCCCGCCCACGGTCGGTGTGGTGGCGGGCGTGGTGTGCGCGCACTGCGGCGCCATGATCGGACCGGTGGACATCGCGTCGCGCCTCGTCGCGAAGCTGGCCGAGCTCCGACGGTTCGGCCTGACGGGCCGGGACGAAGTGCTGCGCCCGCCCTCCCCGCGCCCCTCCCGTACGCGGAATCGTTGAGTCATGTGCGGCATCATCGGATACGTGGGAAAGCGGGAAGCGGCGCCGATTCTGGTCGAAGGGTTGCATCGACTGGAGTACCGCGGCTACGACTCGGCGGGCGTCGCGGTGCAGAACGGCGCCGGTGTGGTGGTGACGAAGCTCGCCGGGCGCGTGGCGGGGCTGGGAGAGCTCCTGGGGCGCGAGCCCGTGCACGGGACGAGCGGCATCGCGCACACCCGCTGGGCCACGCATGGCGCGCCCACTACGCGCAACGCGCATCCGCACACGGATTGCAGCGGCACCGTGGCACTCGTCCACAACGGAATCATCGAGAACGCCGACGCGCTGCGGGCGATGCTCGAGCGCGGCGGCCACCGCTTCACCACCGACACCGACACGGAGACCCTGGCGCACCTGATCGAGGAGGCGGTGGGGCAGACGCTCGAGGCGCGGGTGATCGCCGCGCTGGGGCTGGTGGAGGGAACGTACGGGCTGGCGGTCGTGTCGGCGACGGAGCCGGGAAAGATCGTGGTGGCGCGGCAGGGCTCGCCCGTGCTCCTGGGGATCGGCGACGACGAGCTGTTCGTGGCGTCGGACGCATCGGCGGTGCTGGAGCACACGCGCTCCGTCGTGTATCTGGACGACGGCGACATCGCAGTGCTCACGCCCGAGGGATACTCGGTGCTCGATCGCGAGTCGCACGTGCAGCTGCGCGCCGTGGACGACGTCTCCTGGGACGTGACCCAGCTCGAGCTGGGCGGCCATGCCCACTTCATGCTCAAGGAGATCATGGAGCAGCCCGAGACGGTGCGGGCCACGCTGCGCGGGCGGCTCCTGCCCGATGCGGGGAGCGCGCGCCTGGACGGCCTCGACCTCACCCCCGAGGACTGTGCCGCTATCCAGCGCATCGTCATCGTGGCGTGCGGGACGTCGTGGCACGCGGGACTGGTGGGCCGCGACCTGATCGAAGAGCTGGCGGGGATTCCGGTGCAGGTGGAGTACGCCTCGGAGTACCGCTACCGCCGGCCGCTCGTGGCGCCGGGCACGCTCACGCTCGCGATCTCGCAGTCGGGCGAGACGGCGGACACGCTGGAAGCGCTACGCGCGGCACGCGCCGCCGGGTCGCGCGTGGTCGGCGTCGTCAACGTGGTGGGCAGCACGATCGCGCGCGAGTGCGCGGGCGGCATCTACCTGCACGCGGGACCCGAGGTCGGAGTGGCGTCGACCAAGGCGTTCACGTCGCAGATCGTGGCGCTGGCCCTGTTGGGCCTGTATCTCGGGCGGGCGCGCGGGATGACGGCGGAGCGGGGCCGGGAGCTGGTGTGCCGTCTGATCCAGCTGCCGCAGCTCGTGACGCGCGCGCTGGCGCTCGAGCCGGAGGTCCGGGCCCTGGCGCAGCGCTTCGCCGACGCGCGCAATTTCCTGTATCTCGGGCGGGGCGTGAATTTCCCGGCCGCGCTCGAGGGCGCCTTGAAGCTCAAGGAGATCTCCTACATCCATGCCGAGGGCTACCCGGCGGCGGAGATGAAGCACGGGCCGATCGCGCTGATCGACGCCGCCATGCCGGTCGTGTTCGTCGCGCCGCGCGACGCCGTGTACGCCAAAGTCCGCTCGAACATGCAGGAGGTGAAGGCGCGCGGCGGGCGACTCATCGCCGTGACGACCGAAGGAACGGACGACCTCGGAGGCCTGGTCGCGCACCAGCTGCGCGTGCCGGCCACCGCGCCGCTCCTCTCCCCCGTGCTGACGACCATTCCGCTGCAGCTGCTCGCCTACCACATCGCCGTGCAGCGCGGCTGCGACGTGGACCGGCCCCGCAACCTCGCCAAGAGTGTCACCGTGGAGTAACGGACATATGCGACGAAACACCGCCCTCACCGCCCTCGTCGGGGCCGCCGCGCTCGCGTTCGTGTCGCCGCCCGCACGGGCGCAGCAGCCGAACGCCGACGCCCATCGTATGCAGGCCACCCGGCCCGAGCTCGAGGCGACGCTGGAGCGGCTGCGCGCCCTGGGGCAGGCCGATACGAGCGACGTCCGCTCGCGGCTCGAAGACGGCGACTTCCGCCCCGGCGACCGCGTGCTGCTCGCCGTGGAAGACCCGATGCTCGGAGCCGACCGGCCGCCCGTGGGCGGCAAGTCCCAGGAGCAGCAGCTGTCCGACACGTTCACCGTCGGCGTCGGGCCGGAGATCATGCTGCCGGTGGTGGGAGCGGTCTCGCTGCGGGGGACGCTGCGCTCGGAGCTCGAGCCGGTGGTGACGCGCGCGATCGGGCGCTACCTGCGCGATCCCGTCGCCCACGCCCGCTCGCTCGTGAGCGTCGGGGTGACCGGCGAGGTGGCGCGGCCCGGGTTCTACGGCCTGGCGCCCGACGCCGTCGTGTCGGCGGCGCTCAACGCCGCCGGCGGCCTCACCAAGGACGCGAAGATGGACAAGCTCAAGCTGGAGCGGGACGGACGCGCCCTGGTCGAGGGCAAAGCCCTGCGGCGCGCCATCGAGCAGGGGGCGACGCTCGACGCGCTGCACGTGCGCTCCGGGGATCAGCTGGTCGTGCCGTCGAAGCAGCACGGCGACATCTACGGCCCGCTGCGGTTCGTGGCCGTGCTGCTCGGCATTCCGGTGACGGTCTACACGCTCACGCACCTGCACTGAGCGCGCGGCGGGCAGAGGGTGACTACGGACCAGATGACGCGAGCCACCACGCGGAAGCTCCCCAGGACCGCGGCGGCGCGCGACGAGCTCGACATGGCGGTCGCTCAGGAGCTGGGCGATCGGTACCAGGTGGAGCGGCGCGAGCGCTGCGGACCGCTCTCCTGCGTCTACCGCGCTCGGGACGTGGCCGCCGGGCAGGTAGTCGCCCTGAAGGTGCTCCCGCACGCCTGGAGGCAGGAGCGAGCCAGCGAAGGGTTTGAGGCCGCCATGGCCGCGTGGGCGACGCTCGATCACGCCCACATCATCCCCGTCCGCGGATTCGGCCGTACGTCGCAGCTGCTGTGGTACGCGATGCCGCACATCGACGGGCGATCGCTGGACGACGTGCTGCGCAACGGCGGGCCGTTGGAGCCGCGAACCTGCCTGCGCCTCGTCGAGCAGCTCGCAGCCGCCCTGCACTACGCGCACGGCCGCGGCGTGACGCACGGAAACGTAAAGCCCGCGAACGTCATGGTGGCGTCCGCAGGGTTGGCCCTGTTGAGTGATTTTGCCCTCGCCCGTGCGCTCGAAGCCGGCGTCCCGCACGACGCCGCCGCATCGCGCTCGCGGCTCGCGCACTACGTGACGCCCGAAGAGCGTCATGCGCGCCAACTCGGGCCGGCAGCCGATCAATACGGTCTGGCTGTGCTGGCCCTCGAGTGCTTGGAGGCGGCGGCATCGCCCGGCCCTCGCCCGCCCGTGCCCCGCGGCGTGCGCGAGGCGCTCACCCGGGCCCTCAGCCCGGATCCGCAGGATCGGTATGCCACGGTCCTCGATCTCGTCGCGGCGCTCGCCGCGGGAGCGGCACCGGCGCCGGCATCAGTGTCGCCACCGGCGGCACCGCTCGCGCCGCCGCCGGTCGCCCCCCCGGTGTTGTGGGACGACGGGTACGAGCCGGGGGGGCCACGCGCGCGGATCCTGCGGCGGCTCGCGCTTGGCGCAGCACTGGTGATCGCGCTCGCGGCCGCCGGGCTGATCGGCTTCCGGCTCGCGTCGCCGCCGCCCGAGGTCGCGACCATCGTCGCCGACCCCCCGCAGCCGGTGGCTCCGGTGCCGCCGCGGGACACCGCTGCTGCGGTGGTGGAGCGGCTCGCGCCACGCCCGCCAGTGCAGCGTGCCACGCCCACCGCTCCCCGGCCGGCGCCACGACGCCCGGCCGTTGTGGGCGTGGGGCGCCTGTTCGTCGGGGCGACGCCGTGGGGTGAGCTCCACATCGACGGTCGCGTGGTCGGGCACACGCCCATAGTGGCCCTGCCGTAGCACCCGGCGAGGATGTGCGCCTTACCAGCATCGTGCTCCAGCCCTTTCATCTATAAGGGGCAGAACACCCCGCCTGAGGCGCCTGCGCCACAGGTGTTGGAAGCCGCCACGGCCCCTTTTTTGAACACCCTGTCGACACGATGCTATGTCGACCCTGCAGCGGAGTTGAATCGGCGCCGCAGTTCCCTCCGGCCCGCCCGCCCACCACGCCGAGCGTGTTGCCGGTGCTGTTGTGTGCGCGCTGCGGAGTCGTGCTCGGCCCCGACGATCTCACCGCGCAGCACGTCGCGGTGCTGGCCGAGCTGAACCGGTTCGGGCTCACCGGCCGGGATGGGCTGTTGAAGGACCCTCCGCCGAAGACAGCGTAAACACCGCCA
>WNGJ01001263.1_pt1 | contig 24632 bp, 19 predicted proteins | sample 5400611 | NCBI WGS metagenome assembly WNGJ01 (sample SAMN13153375, study PRJNA577476) | soil metagenome | isolation source: 40 cm soil or saprolite under Garry oak tree replicate 1 | place: USA:California | collected 2016-06-15
CCGGCCCGCAGAAACTCCATGGCGACTTCCGCGTGAAACTCCTGGGGGACGGCGACGATCGCCGCGTCCGCCTCGCGAAGCACCTGCCGGTGGTCCGTAGCGGCCCGGCTCGCCCGGAACTCCTGTTGTGCGGCGGCGAGCCGGCCGGGATCGGGGTCCACCACGATCAGACGGTCCGCCACGCCCGGGATGGCGGCGAGCGCCGGAAGGTGAAACGACCGGGCGATGGCTCCACATCCCACGACGGCGATCCGTGCGCTCACTCCGTCCTCCCGTTCCGCGGGGCAACGAACTGCACGCGTCCGGTCGGGCAAGAACCGTGCTCGTCGCAGAGTGCTGCGTCGCCGCCACAGCGCGGTTCCCCGCCGGGGCGGCGCTGGTTGGCACCGTTCATGCCTCATCGCAGCGCGGCGCAATCCCAAGGGTGTTCTCACACAATGTGCGGCCTAGTCGTGATGCTCGGCCTTGCCGGTCGTAAGGCGGACCCGGCGATCCTGACCCGGATGGCGCAGAGCCTCGCGCATCGAGGCCCTGACGATTCCGGCCTGTACCTGGATGATCACGTGGGGTTCGGGTTCCGCCGCCTGTCCATCCTTGACCTCAGTCCCACGGGCCACCAGCCCATGGCCTCCGAGGACGGCGAGCTCGTCATCGTCTTTAACGGCGAGATCTACAACTACATCGAGCTGCGCGACGAGCTGCGGGCGGCCGGATACTGCTTCCGCTCGACCAGCGACACCGAGGTGCTGCTCGCTGCCTACCGGCACTGGGGCCCGGAATGCCTTGCCAAGCTGAACGGGATGTGGGCGTTTATCATCCACGACCGGCGCCGCGGCGTGCTGTTCGGAGCGCGGGATCGCTTCGGGGTGAAGCCCCTCTTTGTGCACCGAGCCAAGGAATGCTGGCTCCTTGCCTCGGAGATCAAGGCCATTCTGGCGTCGGGTGCCTATGTGCGAGAAACCAACTGGCAGGTCGCCGCCGATTTCCTCCTCTACAGCAAGCTCGATGAAACTCCGGCGACCTTTTACGCCGGCATCGAGCAGGTCCCGCCGGGATGCGCGTTCGAGCTCCGGCTCGATGGCACATGGCGGCAGTGGAGTTACTGGTCGCTCTCAGGCCTCGAGCCGGAACCGACTCCCAATGTCGAGGAGGAACTCGCAGCACTGCTGGAAGACGCCGTCCGCATCCGTCTAAGGAGCGATGTACCCGTGGGCGTGTGTCTGTCCGGAGGACTCGACTCCACGGCGATCATCTGTGCCATGGCGCGAAACCGGCAGCCTGACGACGTGCGAGCGGCCGCGCCACTCCTGGCCTTTTGCTATCACGACCCCGCGTTCGACGAACGCGCCCTCATCGCCGACACCCTCGCGGAGACCGGAGCGCTGTTGCGACGCATTTCGCTGACGCCACGAGAAATGTGGGAGAGCCTGGGGGAGGTGCTGCGGTTCCAGGACGAGCCAATCATATCGGGGTGGCCGGTTGCGGGCTTCTACCTGATGAAGGTGGCAGCGAGCAACGGCGTCAAGGTTGTGTTGAACGGCCAAGGGTCGGACGAGGTATTGGCCGGCTACACGGGCTACTTCCGGGACTATTGGTACACCCTGCTGCGCAGCGCGCGGATTATCAGGGCATGGCACGAGATTCGAGAATACGCCGCCGCGCACCGGACCCCCCCGGGGCGACTGTTCCTCCACTCCGTGGGCCGCGTGCTCCACCATGAGCTGCGGCGTCTCGAGCCGTATCGCGAGCTCGTGCAACGACGGCGTTGGCGCCGCGCCGAGCACCGCCGCTGGTTCACCCCTTGCCTGGTCGAGCATCTTGCTCCAAACGGTGCGGCCTACGAGGAAGCCGACTTGAACGCCGCACTCCGGCGGGCGGTGCAGCACTCGCCGTTACCACAGAATCTCAGGGCGGAAGATCGCAACTCCATGGCCCATGGGGTGGAGGCACGCCTGCCCTTCCTGGACTACCGCTTGGTCTCCCTGGCGTTCCGCATGCCCGCCCATCGCAAGATGCAGGGTGTGTGGAACAAGGCGCTCCTCCGTAGCAGTCTCCGCGGCCGGATACCGGACTCGGTGAGAACGCGTGTCGAGAAAATGGGCTTTCCTACGTCGCTGCACACGTGGGTGACTGGGGCCCTCGCCGACCCGCTGCGTGACATCCTGACGAGTCGGGCGGCCCGTGAGCGGGGCATCTACCACGTGGAGGAAATGTTGCGCGTCTTGCAACGACGTGGTCCCATCGAGCCCTGGGACGCGCTGAGGCTATTCCACGTTGCCGAATTCGAACTCTGGCAGGCCATCCATCGTGACCCGGAGGTCGTGCCCCTGGCGGAGGTGAGTTGAGGGTGCGTGCGAACTCGGGGCTCGGGGGCGCTGACCGAGATCGGGGGGCGGGGCCTGTTCGCATCGGCATCATTGGTTGTGGCGCTATCGCCGAAGGCGCCCACATTCCAGCCGTGCTGTCGTCTCCCCAAGTAGAGCTGACGGCGCTGAGCGACCTCGACGCCCCGCGCCTCCAGTACCTGCGCGGTCGTTATCGCCTCGGCCCGGTCGCGTTTCGCGACTATCGCGAAGTCGTACGGCGCGTCGACGCCGTGATCCTAGCGCTCCCCAACCACTTGCACGCGTCGGTCGGCGTCGAACTGCTGTCGCGGGGGATCCACGTCCTGTGCGAGAAACCGCTTGCCTTTACGCAACGCGAATGCGAGCAGCTTTGCCAGGCGGCGCGCTCCACGTCCTCGATCCTCGCCGTTGGCTTCGTCGCGCGCTTTTGGCCCAGTACCGAACTCACGAAACAGCTACTCGAGTCCCGGTTTCTCGGGGAGCTAGAGTCGTTTGATTATGAGTTCGGCTCGCCAGGGGGGTGGTCGCCCCTCTCCGGGTACAACCTGGCGCGCTCGACGTGCGGCGGTGGGGTTTTGGTCGTGAGCGGCAGCCACGTTCTCGATCAGATGATCTACCTGTTCGGGGACGTCAACGTCGTCAGCCATGCCGACGACGCTCGGGGCGGCATCGAGGCGAACTGCCAGACCTGGTTCGCGGCGACGGTGGCGGGTCGCCCGCTGCGAGGCCACGTGGCGCTCTCGAAGACTCATGCGCTGTCGAATCGCCTCCGGATCGTGGGAGAGCACGGCACACTGGAGGTCCGGGGCGGCCAGACCCGCTCGGTGACCTACCTGCCGTCCCGCTCGACGTTGCGGCACGAGCTCACGGCGGCCGCCCTTCCCGCGGCGGACGCGGAGCCGGACTACTTCAAACTCGAGCTACACGACTTCGTGAGCGCCATTCGGACCGGTACCGCTCCGCGGGTTGACGGCGAGCAGGCCACCAGGTCTGTGGCGCTGACGGAGCGTTGCTACGCAATCCGTACGGCCCTCGAAGAGCCGTGGTCCGAGGCCACGCTCGAGCGCCTGGCACGCGCCAGGCCGCAGCCGGTGCACGATGCGGACGTGAGGCGGCTGCTCAGTCACGCGAGCGCATCGTGAGTGCTCAGCGTCCCTGTCGAGTCCTCGTGACCGGCGCGACCGGGCTCATCGGCGGCCGCCTGTGTGAAGTGATGGCGCTGACCGGTGCGTTTGAGCCGCGTCCGTTCGTGCATTCCACAGGATCGGCCTGGCGAATCGCGCGGTTGCCGCTGGACTTCGCCGTGGGCGACCTGTGCGACCGCGCTTCCGTAGATCGGGCGATGAACGGATGCGACGCCGTGGTTCATCTGGCTCGCGGCAACGACACCGTAATGCGAGGCGGGCTCGAGAATGTCCTGCGCGCCGCCGTCACGCATCGCGTCGCCCGCTTCGTGCACGTCAGCAGCGTCGCCGTGTACGGCAGTCAACCGCGGTCCGACAGCGTGTCGGAGGGCGCGCGTATCAGGCGATGCGACCTGTCCTACGGCCGGGTGAAGCTCGAGCAGGAGCGGCGCGTCTTTCGGTGTCACAGGCGCCACGGTCTCGACGTCGCGATCCTCAGGCCACCCAACGTCTACGGGCCTTTCGCGTCATTCACGCTGGGGATGATCAACGCGGTCCGTTCTCGCGAGATCGCAATTGTGGACGGAGGCCGCCACCCGTGCAACCTGGTTTACGTCGACAACCTGGTCGAGGCGATCTTGCTGGCACTGTCGAAGCGGGAGGCGTCGGGCCAGGTGTTCCACGTGACCGACGGCGAACCCGTTTCGTGGGAGCGGTGCATCGTCGACCACGCGGCGCTCGTGGGTGTCGATGTTCCAAGAATCGCCGCGGCGGAGCAGGTACCTCCCCCGCGGGAGCGCGTCTGGCGTGACTCGGTGCGGGCGCTGCGGGGGATGATGGCCGATGCCCAGGTCCAGCGGATGCTCGCCCACATCCCTGTGGTCAAGCGGTCGTTTCAGGCGCTTCCTGAGCCTGTTAAGCAGGTGATCCGCCGGCGGCTCCGCCGCTGGGAATCGGTGCGGGTCAACGGCTGGCCGGAGCAGCGGTTCCGCGCGGATCACCCGCTCATCGCCGGGCAGAAGCGAACGATTGCCCACTCCAGCGACAAGGCAAGCAGGCTGCTCGGCTACACGGCACCCGTGTCGTACGAGGAGGGGATGAGGCTCACGGCGGCCTGGCTGCGCGAGGCGCAGATGCTCTGAGTGGACGCGAGCGACCGGGCGAGTGCAAAGCGCTGCAGACTCGCGACACCTGTTGCGCGCGGGAGCAGGCCCGCCGCGCTTCAGGGCTCAGGCGAGGTCCGCAGGCACGGACACGCAACAGGTGCGGAAGTTGCGCACGAAAGGGGCGTCATACCCTCCGGGGGCACCCATGCTGTGTCGTGCCGGGTCGCGCTGGGCGCCAGTGGCGCTCGGCCTTTCGCTGCTCTTGGTTTCCTGCGCCGACGACGACGTCGTCCAGCCCCGTGCCGGCACGCCCGGGCTGAGCGCCGAGTTCGTGGCCGGCGCGGAGTTCTACGCCTCGCCGACCGGTTCGCCCTCCGGCGACGGATCGCTCGGGAACCCGTGGGACTTGGGGACCGCGTTGAGCGGCCCCGCCGCGGTGACGCCGGGGAGCACGATCTGGTTGCGCGGCGGAACGTATACGAACGCGGTAGACCCGAGGGGCTTCCCGAGCACCCTGATGGGTACGGCCGACGCTCCCATCGTGGTGCGCCAGTTTCCTGGCGAGCATGCCACGGTGACGAACACCCTCCTGGTGAGTGGTCCGTACACCTGGTTTTGGGGATTTGAGGTCACGAACCCCGCCCAGGTGGGCCCGTTTCACGGTGTCAACGTCCACGGGCCCGGGACGAAGCTCATCAACCTGGTCGTCCATGACGCCACGGACGACGGCATCTTCATCTGGCCGCAGGCCGCCGGGTCCGAGGTCAACGGCTCCATAGTTTACAACAACGGACGCACTAACAATCTGACTCACGGGATCTACTGCAAGAGCGAGACTGCCACGTTGCTGTTGAAGGACAACATCGTGTTCGACAATTGGGCGTTTGGTTTAAAATGCTTCGCCAACGACGGACCGTATATCCAGAACATTGATCTCGAAGGCAACGTGGCGTTCAACAACTACGTCTGGGGCGTGCCGTGGGATGCCGACATTCTCGTTGGTGGCGAAGTTCCCGCGTCCGGCATCACCGTCAATGAGAATTACACGTACCGGACCGACAACACCAACACGATGACCGCCGACATCGGCCAATACAACGTTACGAACCAGGATGTTGTCTGCACCAACAACTATTTCGTCGGCGGGTTCTGGCGGATGGGCGCTTGGACCACGGCTACGGTGACGGGGAACACACTCTACAACTTTACGACCGGCGGCATGGTGTGGACCCTTGGAACGGTCAGCGGCGAGAGGTGGAGCGACAACACGTTCTTTGGCGACCCCACGGTCGTGGCGTGGAAGCACGATAGCAACGACGTCACCACGTTCCACGGCTGGTTGGTGCAGACCGGGCTCGTCGATCCGGGGACGTATGCAAGTGACGCCCCCACAGGGGTCAAGATCGTCGTGCGCCCGAACGGCTATGAGCCGGGTCGAGCCAACATCATCGTCTACAATTGGGCGCAGCAGAGTACGATTAGCGTGGACGTCTCTGGCGTCCTCCATATGGGTGACCGCTACGTTGTACAGAACGCCCAGGACTTTTATGGCCCACCGGTCGCGAGTGGCGTTTACACGGGTGGACCGCTCCAGCTGCCCATGGTCCGCTTCACACCGCCGAGCCCGATCGGCGTCGACACGGCGGGGCCAGCGCCCGTCACGGGGCCGACCTTCAACGTGTTCGTGCTAATGAGGACGAAGCCGGGCCTCTGCACGCCGGATGATGGGAGTGTTCGGGGTTGCCTTCATTGGCATGAACACGGCGACCCACCGTCCCGTGCTCGTGCTCCACGAGCTGGGCGCTAGGGCTTGGCTCTGGCAACCGCGTCGTCGGGCGCGATGGTAACGTTCTTCGGGCTTCGGGCCCTTTACCGGTTTGGCGGCCTTGGCGCTCCCCTCCGTTCGTGGCAACGTGCATCCCAATCACGTTGACCAAGGGAGGGGTCACAATCACGCCGGAATCATCCCGTCCCAGGAGGGAAACCAGGGCCGCCGCCACCTACCGACTGTGGGGAGCCGTCATCGTGCTCGTTCTCCGTTCACGCCCTGGAAGTGCCATGGCCGCTACTTCCAGAGCGCCAGCATCGTCAGCCACGCGAGCCTCCGCGACCGGGGGAAGAGGCGGAAGAGACCGTCGTCAATGGTCTTGAGGCGCCGCGTCGTCCACCGGGCGGTCCCGGAGCCGAGGAGGCTCAGCGGCGCCGCCATTGGGGTGACGAGATAGATCTCCGTGTGCTCGACGGAGCGGAAATGCCTCCGGATCCGGTCGATGTCGCCCCACGTCAGCGGCCGCTCGTCCGCAGACCTGGCGCGGGGCGTGAGACGCCGCACCAAACGGACCCACGGGTGCCCCGCCAGGGGCTCCTGGAAGAACGCCGATCCACCCGGTCGGAGGACCCGCGCGATCTCCGAAAGCGCCGCGTCCAAGTCCAAGTGGTGGAGGATGCCGTTGCCGAAGACGTGGTCGAAGAAGCCGTCGGGGAAGGAGGTCGCGTGGGCGTCCATCACCTGGAAGACGGGTGCCGGCCGGGCGTCCTGCGGAAAGCTCGTCTCCGCCTGCGTCACCAGCCCCTCGCAGATGTCGATCCCGTGGACCCGCGCGCCGCGCTTCCAGAGCGCCCCGGAGAAGTCGCCGACGCCGCAGCCGTAGTCCAGGACGCGCTTGCCGTGGAGGTCGCCGATGGAGCGCCACACCGGTTCCCACAGGATGTCCTTGTCGTAGAGGCCGGCGCTGAGCATGTTGAGGAGACGGCGCCCCCGGAAGCCCGACTCGGCGAGCCCGTCGTGGAACGCCTGCTCCCGCTCGGTTCTGCCGTCCGGTTCAAAGGCACGCGAATGCACGGTCAAGCCACCTTGACGGACTGCCCGCCCCATGCTCGCGTCAGATCGGCCAAGCCTCGAAGGGACACGTCGCACCCCTCCCTCTGTGTACGCCCCCATGCAGACCCTGCCAAGTCGGACAGCGCAGCGAGCTCATGCACACCCTACGACGGGAAGCAAGAGCGAGACCAGCCTGAGCGGCAGCCCTTCGCCGCACGAATCACCGGTGCCGGGAGGTGCTGTGTTGCGCGGGCGCTACATCTTGGCCCTGCTCGCCCTCACCGAGCTTACCGATAGGCTGCGTCGTCCTGCGCACAGGTCTTCCGGAGCAGGTCGTCGACGAGAGGCGCGATGGCTTCGTACGTGATCGGCACGGGACACGATGATCGCTCCGCCGCTCCATCCCGCCAGAGCTGGGCGAGCACGCCGGCAATGCCATCGATGTCGTCGGGATCGCGCACGATAGCCCCGACGCGGCTCCCCTCCAGCGCGGCGGCGCTGCCTGCCGGCGCCACGACCAGGGTCGCGACGCCCAGCGCGACCGATTCGTACAGCTTGGCGGGGACCTGCAGCTCCTGCTCCTGGGCCAGGACCACCGCCAGACGGGAGCGGCACACCACGTCCAGCGCCTGAGCCCGCGGCAGCGGGCCCAGCAGTTCGACGTATCGATCGATCCCCGCAGCGGTGACCGCCGCGGCCAATGCCCGAGCGTGGCGACCTTCGGCCGGACCGGCCACTCGCAACCTGGAACCGGCCCGGGCGGCGTCCGGGTGACGCTCCAGGAAGAGCCGCAGCGCCCGTACCACCGGCCCGAGATCGCGGCCGCCGTACAGCGTGCCGGCGTACGCGATGCCCACCCCCGCATAGCGCGACGGCGCCGGTGACGGCAGGCACTCCGGATCGACGCCGTTGGGCACGCATGCGACGGGCACGGCGGCATAGCGCGCCGCGAGCGCCTCGGCGAGCTGGTGCGCGTTGGTGATGATGCCGTCGGCTGCTCTGAAGGCCAGATGCTCCAGCGGCCGCGAGAGCACGCGGAAGGTTCTGGAGCCAACGCTCGGGTCCGCGTCCCAGGCCTTGGTATACGGTCCCGCCCACGGATCCCGCAGGTCGATCAGCCAGCGCACCCTGCTCCCGCTGGTCGCCAATCCCGCGACGAGATGGGCGGAGTGCGGGGGGCCGCTACTCACCACCACCTGCGGCCGAAATCGCCGCAGCACCGCGCGCGCGCGCAGCGCGGCCCGACACACCCAGCCGCGGCCCTCGTCGGGAAAGGCCAGCAACGCCACGGCCTCCCGGCGCAGCCCGCGGAGCAGACCCCGAAACTCCTCCCCGGCCGCAGCACCCGATCCGTTGCGAGACCAGCCGCGCGAGGGGCCAAGAGTCAAGCGCCGGAGCCGCCGGGAACCGTCAAGCAACGTCGGGAAGCGCGGACACCACTCCACGGATGCGCCGCCGGGCTCACCATTTGCGCCAAGTGGCGCGGCGGTGACCACGCGGACCTCCCAGCCCAGCCGAGCCAGATATTTCGTGATGCCCGCCCAGCGCAAGCCTCCGACGGAGCCATCGGGACCGAAGTAGTAACTGACCACGAGGAGCCGGCGGGCGTCGCTCACACGCGTCCCTCCGATCCCTCGCGCGCAGCCATGACGAGGTCGCGGAACGCCTTGAGCCGCTCCCGGTGCAGCACGACGCAGGCGAGCCCATAGGTCACCGCTCCGGCAGCGACTCTTGCGGCCAGTCGCAAACCGGGCCACGACTGTCCGCTGCTCAGCACGCCGACCGCGAGCACGACTATGGCCATCAGCGCCGTCCCGCTCACCGCGGGCCACAGCGCCATGACGTACTCCCGCAGCGACAGCTCGATCCTGGAGAACACCCGCCGGTACAGAGGCACGGCGATGAGCGGATCCGCCAGCACCCAGGCGATCGCGAGGCCGACGGTCCCCCAACGCTGTGCGCCGATGTAGAAGCCCGCGGGCATGACCACGGCAGCGACGACCATTCTCCACATTTCGAACCGCGCGTCCCGCGTGATCTGGAGCACCTGGGGCAAGAGCGGCGTGATCGAGCGGAAGGCCGCGTAGGCGGCGAGGAGCTGCAGCGGCGCGATCGTTGGCTCCCATTTGGGGCCGAGCACCGCTCCAACGAAGTCACGGGCCACGAGAGCGAGCCCGAGACCGAGGGGGAACGTGATCAATGCAATGCCTTCCGTGATCCTGAGGACGTAGCGCCGGAGCGCTGCGCGGTCCGCCTGCACGGCGGAGAAAAATGCGGGCGTCACCTGCCCGACCAGAGTCGCAATCCGGTCCACAGGGACGCTGGCCATGGTCCAACCGACGTTGTAGAACCCGAGGGCGGCCTTGCCCAGAATCCGCCCGGCGACCAGGAAGTCCGCGTTCGCGGACAGATACCAGCACAGCCGGGAGATGAGGACGCTGGAGCTCAGCGTGATCGCGGCCTTCAAAGATTTCGGATGCGGCCAGGCGAACGGCAGGCGCCGCACCCTCAAGACGGCTCCCGTCGACACTAGGGAACCCAGCACCGCGCCACATACCAGCGTCCAGTAGCGAAACCCGGCGACCGCAAGTCCGATCATGCTGACGGCGAGGATCAGCGCTTGGCCCAGGTCGATGAGCGCGAGCGCCTTGAAGCGCAGCTCGCGTTGCAGGAGCGCGAGTGGTAGTGTCTTGAACGAGGCGATGACGAAAGTCGTGCTCATAGCCACGACGACGAGTGGCAGCTGGGGAGCGTGGAAGAAACGGCCCAACGGGATAGCCAGGGCGCAGGATGCGAGCAGGCTGGCCAGCCCCAGCAGCACTGCAAGTCCATTGAGCTGGTTGATCTGCTCGACGCTGAGCTCCCGGACGGCCAGCACGGCGGTGCCCAGGCCGAATTCGGACAGGAGCGTGATGAGTCCGAGGTAGATCGCGGCCATCCCCACGAGGCCGTAGTCTTCGGGGGTGAGCAAGCGGGCGACAATGAGCCAGGATACCCAGCTGAGCGCTTGGCTAGCCCACTTGGCCGCCGCGGTCCAGGCGACGCCGCGCAGCAGCGAGCGGTCGAGGAACCGAGCCTCGACGTGCGTCGGGGAACCTGTCGAGTCGGAGGGCGCGGCGACGTCATGCACGGCCTGCGAGGGAAGCAAGAGCGAGACCAGCCCGAGCCCCCTCGTTCGCCGCACGAATCACCGCGTCCAGCAAGTGCCGTGTGGCGCGGGCGCTACAACCTGGCCACGTCTACCTCAGTGCCCAGCGAGGGTTGAGCCCGGCGGTGTACGCGCGAAATGCCGCCGCGCTGATGTTCGCCGGGATGGTGACCCTGCGAAGCGCCCAGGGATCGGCTCCCACACCGTTCAGGCCAGGGTCGACCGTCACGGCAGCCCGATATCCCGCGGCTCGGACGGCTGCCTTCACGCGCTCGTCCCACATCCCGTACGGGTACGAGAAGAAGGCAGGCGCAACCCCCGTCTCGCGCTGAATGACCTGCCGGCTCATGATCACTTCACGCTCCAATTCGGTATCCGTGAGCCGCGGCAGGCGACGGTGTGTGGCGGAATGGACGCCGATCTCCACGCCCTCGCGCGCCGCCGCCGCGATCACCTGCCAGCTCGCGGGCTGAAACCATTGTGGCACGGGCGGGCAGTTGTCGGGTCGGGGCGCACGCGGGATCTGGTGCTCATCGTCCCACAGCTCCTCCAGCATGTAGCGGAGTCTGGTCGGTGCGATCGACGGTGGCACGTCTGGATGGTCCCACCAGAACGAATCCCAGCGGCCCGGCGCCTCCGCGACCACGAAGATCGTCGCAGGTATGCCGAGGCGCGCCAGAAATGGCCATGCGTGCTGGAAGACGCCAAGGTACCCGTCGTCGAACGTGAGGGCGGCCACCTTCGAAAGCCGCTCCCCACGCGCGACGCGTTCTACGAGTTCCCGCAGTCGCACGATCTCGTAGTGCCGCGCCAGCCAGCGCACATGGGATTCGAAATGCGCGAGCGGCATATGCAGATCGGGTGTGACGCTCGCGGCGCCTGCGCCGTCCGGCACGATGTTGTGATAGCACAAAATCGTCGCGGCACGGCGCGACTGCCGCGCGACCCGTGGGATTCCGACGGCGTCCAGGCCGACGTAGAACAGGGAACTGAGCATCCGAGGAGACTTCACCGGCCCGTGCAGAGCGCAACGTCCATACCACGCCAATCATGGGCGAGTTGTGCTCAGCCCGGCACCGGCCGCGCCGGCCGCTGCACCAAAATGCAGCGCGCGCGCCGCAGGTGATGGCTCGGATCGCCGGCGGACAGACGCTGCCTCCACTTGTATCCCGATGCCGGCCCGGTTCTTGCCCCGCAGTCCCCCAGCGATGCGATTCGACGCGCTGGTGCTGAACGCAGCACTGCGGCAGTCCCTGGTGGCTGTGCGATCCCTCGGCCGGCGGGGGCTCCGAGTCGCGGCGGGGGCGCACCGCCGCACACCGGCGCTTTGCTCCCGTTGGTGTCGGCAGGGCTTTGTGTTCCCGCCTGAGGAAATGGTGGGCGCCTACCTTGTCACCCTCGAGGAGTGGCTGGAGCGCGCTGGTGCGCACGTGCTCATTGCCTCACACGACGCCACGATCGCCGTGCTGCGGCTGCATCGCGTGCGACTCGAGCGACAGGTCCGCCTGGCGCTGGCGGACGAACGGGTGCTGCAGGTCGCGATCAATAAAGAGCGGACGCTGCAGGTGGCGCGACGCCTGGGGCTCCACGTTCCGCGCGAGGTGGTGGTGCGCAGCGTGGCGGACGCACCCGCCGCACTACGGGAGATCGGGTTGCCGGCAGTGATCAAACCGTGCGAGTCGTGGCTGTGGAACGGACGGGAGGGAGCACGGCTCGGCCCCGAACTCGTCGTCACACCCGCCGAGGCGTATGCCGCCGTCGCGGCTGTGACGCGCTTCGGCGAGGCCGCGCTGTTCCAGCAGTTGCTGACGGGACGACGCGAGGCGGTGAGCTTGCTCTACGCCGGCGGGGAGGTGTACGCGCGGTTCGCTCAGTGGGCACGGCGCACCAGTGCGCCATTGGGGGGGGACTCGGTGCTGCGCCAGAGCATCGCCGTTCCGGCTGATATCGGGACCCAGGCCGAGGCGCTGGTGCGGGAAATCGACCTCGAGGGCTACTCCGAAGTGGAGTTCCGCCGCGATACGGCCGGCGTGCCCTACCTGATGGAAATCAACCCCCGGCTCTCGGCGTCGGTCGAAGTCGCGGTGCGCGCCGGCGTGGACTTTCCGTATCTCCTGTATCAGTGGGCGAGCGGCGGGCCCATTGAGCGGGTCGCGGGCTATCGGGTCGGCGGCTGGATACGCCATCTGGGGGGGGACATCACGACGACGATCGCCGCCCTCCGGCAGCGGGGCAGGCCCGGCGTCACCTCTCCGATCCGTTCGCTGCTGGACTTCGGGCTTTCGTTCCTCAAACCGATGGCCTACGACTACCTGACGTGGAACGATCCGCTTCCGGCGATCAGGGCCACAACGGACTTCACCCGCCACGCGGTGAGCCGGCTCGCGTCCCGTATGAGGAAGGATCTTTCATGAATCCGGTGTACGACGTTGCCGTAGTCGGCGCCGGGCCCTACGGGCTCTCCACGGCGGCGTATCTCCTCGGAAGGGGCCTGCGGGTCGTCGTCTTCGGGAGGACATTGGAGATGTGGCGCGAGCACATGCCCAAAGGCATGCTGCTCCGATCTCACTGGTGGGCCACCAACCTCTCTGATCCGCGCAGGGAGCACGGGATTGCGCGCTTCTTCGCGGAGTCGAGGCACGACAATGCCTATCCACTCGCGATCAACAGGTTCATTGACTACGGTCTCTGGTTCCAGCGACGGGCGGTCCCGCAGGTCGACGAGACATACGTCGTGTCAATCGAGCGCCGGGACGACCAGTTTCTCGTCACGCTGGAGGACGGGCGCGAAGTCACAAGTCAGGTGGTCGTGGTGGCGACCGGACTGTGTCACTATGCCAATCGACCGGACCAGTTCAACGGGCTCCCCGCGGGGCTGATGTCTCATTCCTTCGACCACCGGGACTTCAGCCGTTTCGCGGGGCGGGACGTCGTCGTGATCGGCGGCGGACAGAGCGCGATCGAGTTTGCGGCGCTACTGCACGAAGCCGGAGCGGCGGTCGAAGTGGTGGCACGGCGGCCCATCGTGTGGTTGCCGCCCGATCGCATGCACGTGCGCACGCCGCTCGAACGGATTCTGGCTCCGAACGCGAGCATCGCGCCCGGTTGGGACAACTGGGTATTGGACCACATGCCCTACCTGTTCTATCGCGTTCCCCAGGAACGGAAGGACTCTTATAACGCGAGCTATCACTCCGGGGCGACCGACTGGTTAAGGAGTAGAGTCATCGGCAAGGTGAAGCTGCGCGAAAGCCGGACGGTGACCGCGTTGCGAGTCGGGGACGGGAAGGTCGCCGCGACCCTCTCGGATGGCGCGCGGCTCAGCGCCGATCACATCCTCCTGGCGACGGGGTACCGGGTGGACATCGAGAAGTTGACGATGATCCATCCGTCCCTACGGGCTGAGATCGCCACCGACCGGGCGTCTCCAGTCCTCAGCCACTGGTTCGAAAGCAGTGTGCCGGGGCTCTACTTCGTTGGGCTCACGTCGTTGCGCGCCTTCGGGCCGCTGTACCGTTTTGTCGCCGGATGCGGCGCGGCGGCCCGGCGTGTGGCGACTGCGGTCGCTCGGCAACACAAGGCACGCTCCCGGGCGGTATCGCGGCGCGCCGCCTTCGCAAACGCAGCGGGCTGAGGTGGCGTCGGCGATCACAGCAGGTCTCACTTCCGCCGCCGCCGCGGCGCTCCCGCCTGCGGTCAAGCGCCGCCTCAAGCAGCTCGTGCGCGCCTACCATCGAATGTTCTTCGCATTCACGCCGGCGGATCTCAAGACCGCCCTGCGGGACCTCGGTGTCGTCCCGGGCGACGTGCTGATGGTGCACAGCGCGTTCGACCGGTTTTTTGGGTTCCGCGGAGGCCCGGTCAACGTCATCCGGGCATTACAGGAGGTGGTCGGGCCCAGCGGGACGCTGCTGATGCCGACTATTCCGTTTCAGGGCACTGCGGTCGATTACGCCGGTAGCGATCCGGTCTTCGACCCGCGGCACACGGTGTCCCGCATGGGACTCATCACCGAGCTGTTCCGCCGATCGCCGGGAGTAGTGCGCAGCCTCCACCCCACGCACTCCGTCGCCGCTTGGGGCTGCCGGGCGGAGGTGATCATCGCCGGCCACGAGCACGCCGAGACCCCGTGCGGTCGGTTCACGCCCTACGGCAGGCTGCTCGAGTACGACGGCAAGATTCTCCTCGCGGGCGTGCCCGCGAATACGATGACGTTCTGCTACTTCGTGGCGGAGGAGCTCGAGCCGCGGCTCGCGGTTCGGGTGTTGACTCGGGAAACGTATCCGATGCGCTGGAGGGGCCCCGACGGGACGGTACGGGTCTCCAACCTGCGGCTCTTCTCACAGCTCCTTGACCACGATCTGAGCCCGCTTGTCCGCGAGTTGCAGCGACGCGGAGCGTGGCGCGAGCGGCGAGTGGGACGCGTGCCCTTCAATCTCTTGAGGGCACGCGATGTCTATGACGCCGCCTTGGGGCTGGCGGACAGAGGGCTGTTCCTGCGGGAGCGGCCGATAGACTTGATCCCCCCACGCTGGTCGTGACGTCGGCCAGCTTGGCAGCAGCCGAAAGCACGGCGTTCAACGTGCTGGCACCTGTGTCCCTGCCGTGATGTACCGCTAGGCTAGCCCTTCAAGAACGAGAACATCAGCCAGCAGCCGACGCCAATCCAGCCGACGAGATTGACGATGCGAAGGCTCCGACGATAGGTGTCGTGACTACGCCTGATGAACGCGAAGAAGAGTTCTTGGCTGAGAAATACGACGAGCAGCAGTAGCGTCACCTTCGTGCGACGGCCGAGAAGATCATCAAATCTCGGGTACGCTCGCCGTGCTTTGGCAAACGCCGCGTCAATCCGAGCGACCTGATCGCTCACCTCGGGCGCGGGCGTTAGCTCCAGCGCCTCGATCACTCTGTTTCGCGCATCACGAAGGGTAATCCGGCGCTGCTCACGTCCTACCGTACGAGCCGCCGATTCCGCGCCGAGGTCAACGTTCCAATCGTCTGGACCCTTCCAGGACAACACCTGGGGCGCATTGGGCGGACGGGTCGAGTCGACCTGACCAGCCTCAAATGACCAGACGACAACCGACCAGGAATCTCCAGCGCGCTGCTCGATGACGAGAGCTGGGGCCGGCCTCGGGTCTCCGTTCACTACATGCCATCCAGCGAAGGGGGACAGGCTCCCTTCAAACTCCTTGACGGTAGTAGATGGAGACCCGAAGACGAACGTCCGAAGCCGAACCGGACGCTCTCGGGCCGCTAGGACGTAAGAGCCTGGGATTCTGCCCTGTTCCAAACTCACATCCGGCGATGTCGTCCACGTGGTGGTCGTCTTGAGGCTATCATTACCGGAGACGTGATCAACCACGAGCCACACATCGGGCTTTATGTGCACGACCTGTCGACGTGCCAAGTACCGCCCGGGTCCACTTCGCTCCAAGTCAACCATTGCAAAGCGGTCGGACCACCCAGACGAGAGCAACCTCGTCCTTCTGGGGCTCTCGGCGCTCTCCTGGACCAAATGGGGGGCGTCACTACCATACCATGACTCCGTTTCCGATCGGCCGACCGTCGCATAAGGCCAATAACCCACGTTCGTCCGCCAGAGCTGGCCACCGGCCCACATCAGCACGCTCATTTCATCCGCGTGCTTGTGTGCGTGTCCAGGAAAGTACGACCACTGGATCACGGTTTGGCGCAACTTCGCCTCGTTCGGCCAATCTGCGAGGCCGTCCCACCAGACTGCGTCACCGGCAACGGCGTCTAAGGTGAAAGACCGCTCCGGAACCCAGCCCGCCGGGTGGCGCACGGTCTCGGCGCGCCCCTCCGTGTCGAAGACAGCTACCAGTGGACCGACAGAATCCCTTGCGCCGTCCGTGTCGCCAAAGCTGGGCAGCGTTCCGTCGGGCCGCCGCAGAGTGGCCAACATCCGCTCGGCGCGCTCCTGTCTCGTTCGCCAATCCTGCGGAATCGTCACGTGCAATAGCGTCAGGTAACGGCATGCCATGGCCATCAATTGCAGTCCCCATGCTTGGTATTCCGCCGAATGCTCCAGCACCATCCCTTCCTGGTCGATGTAGAACGGGAGCTGGTCACGCAGTCTCGCGAGCCCCAGCTCCCTGTATCGCTGGGCATCGGGAAGCATAGGGAAGGCAATGCTGACATGAAGCAACGCCAGGTTCTGCAAGACGCCGTGGTTGGTAGCGAACGTGAACAGTCCTTCCCCGGCGAGCAACTTGGCGCCCCGGTCCACCTGCTCCAAGACCGCCCTGGCGACGTCCGACCGATAACTGGGGTGCTGCCGGTAAATGCGCCAGAACTCCGCAAGCACGCTGATGCGGACGGCAATAGCGTCGTCAGTCCACACATATCCCGTCGGGAGTAATGCGCGACGTTCGTGCCGTCCCCACGCGACGATCATGTCCTGAGCGGACAGGAGGAATTCATCACGTTGTGTCGCGTCGTAGGCGTCGAGGAGGATACGGGGCACGACAAAATAGGGCTGCCAAGCGAGAGGGACTTTCTCAAGGTCGTGAGGATCGAGAGGAACTCTGATTCCTACAGGAGGATAGCCGATGCTTACAGAGGGATGGTCCCTGCCATCGGCACTCCCTCTCCGCAGTTGCTCCGCGACCCGCACCAGCTCCTTCCTAGCTGGGCCCAGCTTCAAGAGGCGCAATTGGTTCAATTCCCACAGCACCGAATCCGGCGGCGACTGGCGCGCTTGCCGGAGAAGGTCTTCTGTGATTGTCGCCGCGCGAACGTGATAACGGCTTACCAGGGGAGCCCAGACCGAGACGAGAACTAATGCTGGAACTGCGAACGCCGTGGCCCTTGCAAGGAAGGTCGGGCGCATCCAGCTCCTAGGCCAGCACGGGAACCGTTGATGCCGCACCGAGGCCGCCGGTCTCGATGGCCTCGTGCCGCATCAGCGCGTCGGCAAAGAACTTGGTCGCCCAGCTCAGGACCTCGTAGGCTCCGTACCCGCCGCCCACCGGCCAGGAGCCTTTGATCCCGCCCCGCACGCCCGGGTCACGACTGCGCCGGTTCTGCGTACGCTTGAGGAAGCGCAGCACAGCGGGCACCGGCTCGAGCCACGTCGGGTCTTCCGTGATTTGGGCGACCCGGATCCAGTTGTTCGCCATCTGGGCCTGGCCCGTGAGACAGGACCAGCGGACGGCAGGCGACCAGTCGGAGCGGTAGCGACCGGGCATCCAGCCATCCGCCCGGACCGCTGCGGCCAAGGCCCGCGCTGCGCGCTCGGCCGAGCGTAGCAGACTCGCGTCGCCGAGTACCCGTGCCCCTTCCAGCAGCCCCCGGATGGCGTATGCGAGCGTGTGCAGCAGCGGGTGCTCGGGATCGGTGAGGCAGCAGTGAGGCAGCCACCCGTTCTCGGCTTGCTCCTTCGCCGCAGCACGCAGGCTGCGCGCGGCGGCATCAGTGAGCCTGCGATCGTCCAGCCGGGCTCCCGCTTCCGCGAGCGCCCAGGCAGTGCGGGTATTGTACAGCGTCGCGTCCGCTCGGGCGAAGCGGGAGTTGTCGCTCCACCAATGTCCGTCGGAGTCGAGTGTCGCGACCAGGTAGCGGGCAGCGCGGCGGGCGGCGTCGGCGAAGCAACCCTGGCCCGTCTCCTCAAGCGCGGCGAGCCAGCCGAGCAGCACCTGTCCGGTGTTGAACACGGCGGGGGATTGCGGCGCGCCGATCACGCCCCCCAGGACCGCGCCCGTCGGCAGCTGAATCTCGATCTCCCACCGTGCCGCCGCCTCAGCGCGTGCAGCCAGCTCGGCACGTCCCAGGCGCCTTGCAGCGGCATAGAGCGTCGGGATGATGTAGCCCGTGGTCTCGGGATAGGACGGCTGCCAGCCCCCGCGTTGGAAATAGGGGTGCCATGCGAGGCTGTAGGCGCGCGAGATGCCGCCGTCCGGCGTCGCGTCATGGGCTCGCACTAGCCACGCGATCGCGGCCACCAGGTGGGGCTCGTGCTCCGGGTCGGCGGGATGGCCGCCAAGCCACTCGCGCGATCTCTCCACAAGAGCCGTCGGATTGAGGAGCGGATGAGCGCGGATCCTGCGCCGCTGACCCTCAACCGAGGCTAGGAGGCGCGCGACTAGCGACGGCTGTAATCCCGGATGCGGGGACGTCATTGAACGCGTCATTGAACCCGAGAGCGCTGGACGCATCGCTCAGATAGCAAGCCTTGTACCCTGGCGCAACGCTTACCCGTCCGCGATGGGTCGCGTCGAGGCTATGCAGCACGGGCTGTTGCCCGGGCGCAACAATCCGGGTTTCACCTTCGCGAAATGCCAGGCGCGCGGCGCGGCGTCCCGAGGCAACCCGGACGCGCTCCATGGCACCGACCATGCACTAGCCTCCGTCCGGCGAGGGGGATCGAAACGTACGCAGCACAGTCATTCCGACGTCCACCGGAGCCTATCGCCCTTGGCCGTTCCCTCGGTCGCGAGATGAGCAGAGAGGAGCGCGTGGAGCATGAATAACAGCTCGGACGCTATGCCTGACGTGAGTCTCGAAGTGTTCTCGACCTGCGCCCAGTCCAGCGACGGAGACCGAGAGACCTACGTCCGGAGGGTGGCCGATGTCGCGCGCTGGAGCGAGCAAGCCGGGTGCAAGGGCATTCTCGTCTATTCCGACAATCGCCTCGTCGATCCGTGGCTGGTGTCGCACATCATCATCCAGAGCACGACGCGCCTGTGTCCGCTCGTCGCCGTTCAGCCGATCTACACGCACCCGTACGCCGTCGCGAAGATGGCGGCGTCCTTCGGTCATCTGTACGGGCGACGCATCTATCTGAACATGGTGGCGGGTGGATTCAAGAATGACCTGGTCGCGCTGAATGACCCGACCCCACACGATAAGCGGTACGATCGCCTGATCGAGTACACTCTGATTATCCGCGAGCTCCTGAACGGGACCTCCGCCTTGTCTTATGATGGCGAGTTCTATCAGGTCAAGAATCTCAAGCTGACGCCGTCGCTCCCGAGCCACTTGTTTCCCGGCATCTTCGTGTCCGGGTCATCGGACGCCGGGCTGGCCGCCGCGAAAGCCATCGGCGCGACGGCGGTCAAGTATCCCAAGGCGCCCGGCGAGGAGGTCGCTCCGGACGAGGGGGTGGGCGCGGGCGTGCGGGTCGGGATCATCGCCCGTGAGGACGGCGACGAGGCATGGAAGACGGCCCGCGAGCGGTTCCCCGAAGACCGCAAGGGACAGCTGACGCACCAGCTGGCCATGAAGGTGTCGGACTCGTCCTGGCACAAGCAGCTCTCCGAGCTGGCTGCCGCCACGGCTTCGGCCGAGAGTCCCTACTGGCTCGTCCCCTTCCAGAACTACAAGACCATGTGCCCATACCTCGTGGGGAGCTATGAGCGAGTGGGAGAGGAGTTGGCTCGCTACCTCGGGCTCGGGTACCGGTCGTTTATCCTCGACATTCCTCCCGCCGAGGACGAGTTGCACCACGCAACCCAGGCCTTCCAGCGGGCCGTGGATCTGGTGACGCGATGACCTCCCTGCTGCAGCACTGGGTGATGGAACAGGCGGAGCGCCGCCCCGACGCGACGGCCCTCGTGATGGGCGGCGACTCGTTGACCTACGGACAGCTGGACGCTCTGAGCAACCAGTTGGCGCGTACCTTGAAGGCCGCCGGGTGCGAGCGGGGCGACCGCGTCTGCTTCTTGCTCCCAAAGTCTCCCCTGGCCATCGTGAGCATGCTGGGGATCCTGAAGGCCGACTGCATCTACATCCCGGTCGATCCGTCGAGCCCAGCCCCGCGAGTCGCAAGAATCGTGCAGTCGGCAGAGCCGCGCGTGATTCTTGCGGGTTCCCGCGCGACCCCGCTGCTCGACGAACTGCTGGCGGACGAGCGGCGGCGCGCGTCGGCTGCGGTCGGGTGGCTGGATGGAGAGGGGGCGGCGGTCGGCGAACACGTCGTGCCCGCGTTCTCACTCGCGGACGTGCGCCGCGCTCCGACCGGCCCGCTGGACTCCCGCAACGGGTCGCAGGACCCCGCGCATATCCTGTTCACGTCGGGCTCGACCGGCACGCCGAAAGGGGTGGTCATCACGCATGGTAGCGTGATCCGTTTCGTGGAGTGGGCGAAGCGCTACTTCGGGCTCGGGCCCACGGACCGGATCTCGGGCCACCCGCCATTGCACTTCGACTTGTCGACATTCGATGTGTTCGGGACGTTCGCGGCCGGCGCCCAAATCCACCTGGTGCCGCCCGACCTAAATGTGCTCCCCACCGCCTTGGCGCAGTTCATCCGCGCCGCGGAGCTGACGCAATGGTTCTCCGTGCCGTCGCTGCTCAGCTACCTGACCAAGTTCGACGTCGTGAAGTTCAACGACTTCCCCACCCTGCGACGGCTGCTGTGGTGCGGCGAGGTCTTTCCCACACCCGCGCTCCGGTACTGGATGACGCGGCTGCCCCACGTCACCTTTACGAACCTGTACGGGCCTACCGAGACCACGATCGCCAGCAGCTACTACACGGTGCCGAGCTGTCCGGAAGACGACCGGGCAGCGATCCCGATCGGCTCCCCCTGCGCGGGTGAGGAGCTGCTCGTGCTGAACGAACGGTTGGAGCGGGTGCCGCCGGGTGAGGTCGGAGACCTGTACATCAGCGGGGTGGGCCTGAGCCCGGGGTACTGGAGAGACGCGGAGAAGACACGCGTCGCGTTCTTGTCCAATCCGTTCTCGTCCGTTCCTGCCGATCGTATCTATCGGACCGGAGACCTGGCCAGGATCGGCGAGGGCGGGCTGGTCTACTTCCTCGGCCGCGCCGACTCGCAGATCAAGAGTCGCGGCTATCGCATCGAGCTCGGCGAGATCGAGACGGCGTTGAACGCACTGACGTGCATGCGGGAGTGCGCCGTCGTCGCCGTCGCGACGGACGGCTTCGAGGGCACCGCTATCGGCTGTGCCTATGTCCCGTCGCCCGGGGTGACGGTCAACCCCGGCGAGTTGCGCCACGCACTCGCCAAGGTATTGCCCGCTCCGATGCTGCCGTCCCGTTGGATGGCGTACGAGCGACTGCCGCGGAACGCGAACGGCAAATTCGACCGACGTCTACTACAGGAGGCGTTTGCAAGCAATGAAGCTGTTGCCGCTGGATAGCCCCGAGCTGATCGAGCTGGTGGCCGGCTGGCTCGGCAAGTACGACAATTACAAATGGCTGGACTTCGGTACCGGCGTCCAGCAGATCACTCCGATCACGCTCAAGATCATGAGCCAGCGGAACATCCATGTGTTCCGTGTCTACACGGCGGACGATGACGATCTGCCGATCGGCGTGGTGGGACTGACCAATGTGGACCGCAACTTTAAAACGGCTTCCTTGTGGGCAGTGCTGGGCAACAAGCGATACGGTGGGTCCACGCGTCACGCGTGTCACCAGATGCTCACGCTGGGGTTCACGGAGCTCGGGCTCCGGGCCATCAACGCCTGGACGGTCGAGACGAACACCCCCGCGCAGCGATGCCTCGAGCATCTCCACTTCCGCTACATCGGCCGCCAGCGGCAGTGTCACTATATCGACGGGCGCCCGCTCGATCACCTCCTGTTCGACCTTCTCGCTACCGAGCACCAGGACGTGTCACATGCCGGATACCAGCACGCTAACGCATCAGATCTCCGCCCTGTTCGCTGAGAAGTTGCACCTTCAGGTCCCCTCGCTGGAGACGGACCTGATCGACACCGGGCTGGTGGACTCGCTCACGTTCGTCGAATTTCTGGCGCATCTGGAACAGGACTTCGGCGTTCACGTGTCGCTCGAGGATCTCGAGATCGATCACTTTCGAACGATCGCGCGCATCGCCCGCTTCGTTGCAACCAAGTCCCAAAACGGCACCAGGCTCAGCCTTCGAGAATGACCACCGCAGCGGCCAGCCCGGGGTGCGGCCGTCTCGCCGGACCACTTCGACCTGTTGAAATGAGATGCCGCGCGCCGAGCCCGTGCCCAACGCCTTGAGAAAGGCCTCCTTGGCGGCGAACCTTCCGGCCAGCTTTCCACCACATCCAGCCCCACTCCGAGGATCATCGGCCGCTCCTGGTGGCACCAAGCTAACCGATCGCGCGCTCTGGTTCACGGGCCCGCACCGCTCGATCCGCGCGGATGTCTCCTCGAACACCGCCTACGGGGATGATGTCCTCGTGGGCCAGACATCACAAAGCCCCGGCAACCACGCGATCGGTTACCGGGGCTGTTGTTGAGCCGTGTGGGCCTGGAGAGCGGAGTGCCCTATCGCATTCCCGCCCGTCGGTCGCGCGAGTGCGGATTGCGCTCGCGTCGACTGGGGATCACCGCTTCACGATGTCCCCGCTCGTCACCGTGCCAGAACTTCCGTATCCCGCCGAGGTGGGGTGATCGAATCCATTCGTGACCAAGATGCTCCAGAAGTCCGAACCGCTCCCCGCCGGCCCGTTGTCGCACGCTTGCACCGTATACCCCTCCAGGAAGCCCTGGTCGTCCCGGCCTACGGCGTCGAACTCCACGCCGCGACTCGGGTCGGTGCAGGCGCTCGAGCTGTTGCGATACGCCGTGATCGACGTCGCGGGGTCCGTCGACGGATCCGTAGTCAGCCGGGCGGGGCTCCCGTCCGGCCGCGTGTCGTTGTAATCGGTGGCGGTGAACCGCCCCGTCAAGTCGGCGCGCACGTCGAAGTCGAAGGTCAGGACGACGTTCCCGGGCGTCGGAGATCCCATCCCGATCTGGCCTTGCCCGATCACCTCCGCGGGCGGCAGCTGCGCGCTGCACGCAACCGAGAAGGTCGTCGTGCCCGTCCCCCCGGCGGGGACCGCGACGGTGCGAGGATTCGCCCCGCTCACCGTGCAGTTCGCGGCGACGCCCGATAGCGCGACCGGGTGGTTGCCCGCCGGTCCGGTGAAGGTGACGCTGCCGTTCGTCCCGATCGGTTGGCTGATGGAGCCGTCGATGGTGATGGTATAGCCATCGGGATCGAGGTTGGAGCCAGTAGTCGAGGTCGTCACCGTCAGACTGCCGCTGCCGCTCCCGGTCGGGGCGCAGCTCAGCGAGAAGGGCGCCGAGGCCGTCGCCCCGGAGCGCACGGTGACCGTCTGCGGATTGGACCCGCTCACCGTGCAATTCCCGGCGACGCCTGAGAGCGCGACCGAGTGCGCGCCGGCCGCAAGCGCGGTGAACGTGACACTGCCATCCGTCGCGATGGCCTGGCTTGCCCCGCCGTCCACCGTGACGGTGTAGCCGTCGGCGTCGAGGTCCACGCCGGTGCTGTTGGTCGAGACGAACAGGCCGCCTTGCGACACGCAGCTCACGGTGAAGGCCGTGGCCGCCGCCACCCCGTCAGCGTCCCAAACCGTCCGCGGGTTGAAGCCGCCCACCGTGCAGTTCGCGGCGACTCCATAGAGGGCCACTTCGTGCGGGCCCGGCGGCACAGTGAAGGTGACGACCCCGTTCACGCCGACGGGCTGGCGTTGGGAGGCGTCCACCCAGATGGTATAGCCGTCCGGATCGATGTCAGAGCCCGTGGTGGTCACGGTGACAACGAGTGGGTAGCCCGGCTGCAGCAAGAGGGCCGTAACCGACTCCGGACTCTGCGGCTCGTTACACGCGCTCGCGATAGCCAGCATCGCGGCTGCAACTGCCCACCAGTTTCGACCAACGGTGCGTACCACGAGGCTCCTCCAGCTTGGCGTTCACAGGAGCCGAGGTGCAAGAACCGGACCGCCTGCAGGTAGCGGAACGCAACCGACCCAGCACCGTATCGCGACGCCTTCACCAACATGGAGCACTAAATCGCTGCTGCTGCTCCGTCGCCACGGTGCGGACACGCCCCAGTCCGGCGTTGCGCCGGCCTCACACAGACATCAGGGTGGGTCACGCATCACCTCCCGCCGCCGTTATCGCACGCGCCAACTCCCGCACGCAGCGCTCGATGCGGGCATAGGTCTGCTCGAACACCGCCAGCGGCTGCCTCACGGGATCGCGGATCACGCGGGTCTCGATCGGCTGGGGGTCGAGGTCACCCAAGACCAGCACGTCCCGTTCGCTTCGCCCGAAGCGGATGCAGATCTCATGGCGCTGGGTGAGGTCCATGACAAC
>WNGJ01006464.1_pt1 | contig 24629 bp, 23 predicted proteins | sample 5400611 | NCBI WGS metagenome assembly WNGJ01 (sample SAMN13153375, study PRJNA577476) | soil metagenome | isolation source: 40 cm soil or saprolite under Garry oak tree replicate 1 | place: USA:California | collected 2016-06-15
CACCATGTTGGGGCTGCCGAAGGCGCGGATGAGCCGGTTGATCCACGGGAAGCCGTCGGAGACCGCGGTGCCCGACGGGGTGGTGACCGCGAACGCCACCGCCTCCGGCCCCTCGCGGTCGGCGAGGGCGCGCATGCGCTCGGCGGTCCAGTCGAGCGCCTCGTCCCACGTGATGCGGACCCAGCCCGGGTCCGGCTCGTTGCGGGGCCGCGTGCGGAGCATCGGATGCAGCAGCCGGTCGGGCGCGTAGACCAGCTCCGGCGCCGCGCGGCCCTTCACGCACAGGTGCTGGCCGGTGGGATGCGACGGGTCCGGCTCCACCGCGACCAGCCGGCCGTCCTCCACCACCGAGACGCAGCCGCAGCGCGAGCGGCACAGCGCGCAGAAGCCCGCGATTCGCTCCCCCGCGATTCCCTCCATGGTCATGGGCGCCTACGGTAGCAGACTCGGCGGCGCCGGGCGAGCGCGCGGCCGCGCCGGGTCAGGGCAGCAGGTCGGCGATCGGGATGCGGGAGAGCGGCGCCCCGACCGGAAACACCACGTCGACGCCGGTCAGGATGCGGGTGCGGGCGTAGCGCCAGCCGTAGGGCGCGGTGGGGGCGGCGACCGGATCGCGGAGGACCTCGAGCACGCGCGAGACCAGGTTGACGATCCAGTAGTCCTCCACGCGGGCCCGGGCGTAGAGGCTCGCCTTCTCTCGGCGGTCGAAGGTGAGGCTCGACTCCGCGACCTCCACCACCAGGTCCGGCCGCGAGGGCAGGGTGCGGTCGGCCTGCGTGAGGCTGCCGCGCACCACCGAGACGTCGGGCTCGGGCTCGGAGTCGTCGTCGAGCGCCAGCGGCAGCTGTACCCGCACCCGATAGCCGAAGCCGAAGGCCTTCTGGAGCGCGGCGGCGGCCAGATCCGCGCTGGTGGCGTGGGTGTCGCGCTGCGGGGCGCGCGCGATCAGGTGTCCGCCGATCAGCTCGAACCGCTCGTCCGGCCCCAGCGTGCCGCCGTCGACCAGCCGCTCGTATTCCAGTCGGCTGAAGTGGCGGGTCCGGACCTCGGTCTCGTTCATGGCGGCAGCCTAGCGGAGGTCCAGCGGCTTGACAAGCCTCACGCGTCCGCTTACACCTTGGCCCATGAAAACCCTCACCGCCCCAGCCGTGGCCCAGTTCCGGCGTGACGGATTCTACTTCCCCATCCGCGTGCTCTCGCCCGACGAGGCGGCCGGCTACCGGGCCCGCCTCGAGACGGTGGAGCGGGCGCACGGTGGACCGCTGGGCGGCGAGCTGCGGCACAAGAGCCATCTGCTGTTCACGTGGCTCGACGCGCTGATCCGGCACCCCCGCATCGTGGACGCGGTGGAGGACGTCCTCGGGCCGAACCTCCTCTGCTGGAGCTCGAGCTTCTTCATCAAGGAGGCGCGCGATCCGGCCTTCGTCTCCTGGCACCAGGACTCGACCTACTGGGGTCTCAGCGAGCCCGACGTGGTGACGGCCTGGGTGGCCCTCTCGGAGAGCTCGATCGAGAGCGGGGCGATGCGGATGGTGCCGGGCACCCACCGGGAGCAGGTGCCCCACCGCGACACCTTCGCGCCCGAGAACCTGCTCTCGCGCGGGCAGGAGATCATGGTGGAGGTGGACGAGTCGCGCGCGGTGGACATCGTGATCCACCCGGGCGAGATGTCGCTGCACCACGTGCGGATGTTCCACGGCTCGCCGCCCAACCGCTCCACCGACCGCCGCATCGGCTACGCGATCCGCTACATCCCGACTCACGTCCGGCAGATCTCGGAGGTGCGGGACACCGCCACCCTCGTGCGCGGGGTGGACGACTACCACCACTTCGACCACGAGGAGCCGCCCGCCGCCGATCTCGATCCCGCCGCGCGGGAGCGCCACGCCGCGATCATGAAGCGGCAGGGCGAGATCCTCTACCGGGGCACCACGACCGAGCGGTTCAGATAGCCGGCCGGACGCGTGGACTTTCGCGCCGCGGTCCTGCACGAGGTCGGCCGACCACTCGTCGTCGAGCGCGTGACGCTCGGGCCCCTCGGCCCCCACGACGTGCTGGTCCGCCTGCGCGCGAGCGGGCTCTGTCACACCGATCTGGAGGTGATCGAGGGCTCGCTCGCCTATCCGCTGCCGATCGTGCTGGGCCACGAGGGCGCCGGCGTGGTCGAGGCGGTGGGCGCCCAGGTGACGCTCGCCCGGCGCGGCGATCACGTGGTGTGCTCCTGGAATCCCTCCTGCGGCCACTGCTTCTACTGCGACACCACTTCTCCGCCATGTCCTCCCACGCGGAGTGCTGCGTGGTGCACGAGTCCAGCGCGGTGGTCGTCCCGGACGAGATCCCGTTCGACCGCGCCTGCCTGATCGGCTGCGGGGTCATGACCGGCGTCGGCGCGGCCACCCGGGTGGCCGCGGTGTCGCCCGGCTCCTCCGTGCTGGTGATCGGCGCGGGGGCGGTCGGCCTGAACGCGGTGCAGGGGGCGCGGCTCGCGGGCGCCGAGGTCATCGTGGCGGCGGACGTGGACGACCGCAAGCTCGCGCTCGCGCGCGTCTTCGGCGCCACCCACGGCGTCAACGGCGCCCGAGAGGACGCGGCGGCCGCGGTGCGCGCGCTCACCGGCGGCCGCGGCGCGGACTACGCGATCGAGGCGGGCGGGCGCGAGGCGACCTTCCGGCTCGCCGTCGAGGCGGTGCGGCCCGGCGGCACGGTGGTGTTCCTGGGCAAGGTCAACGTGGACCAGCCCGTCTCCTTCCGCTGGGGCTCCCTGATGGGGGAGAAGCGCATCGTGCGCTCCAGCTACGGCGGCGCCCGCCCGCGCCGCGATTTCCCCTGGCTCGCCCGCCTCTATCTGGAAGGCCAGCTCAAGCTCGACGAGCTCATCACCCAGCGGCTCCCGCTGGCGCAGGTCAACGACGGCTTCGCCGCCATGACGAAGGGCGAGGTGGTCCGTGCGGTGCTCGGCCTCAACTAGGAGGCAACCATGAGCGTGTTCCTGGGCGTCGTCATGCTGCTGGCCTTCCTCATCGCGGTGTTCGTCATCTTCCGGGGTGTCAGCCCCATCATCGTGCTGCTCCTGCTGGCCATCGCGTGGCCGCTGCTGGCCGGCTCCTCCTTCTGGGACCTCCTGACCAATGTCCTCCAGAAGGGCGGCGAGCAGTACGCGAGCACCATCGTGATCATCGTGTTCGGGGCCTGGTTCGGCCAGGTGCTGGTGCAGACCGGCATCGCGGAGAGCATGATCCGCACCGCGGTCGAGCTGGCCGGCGACCGGCCCATCGCGGTGGCCTGGGCAGTCTCGCTCATCACCGCGCTGCTCTTCACCTCGATCTACGGGGTCGGCGCCGCGATCTCGATCGGGGTCATCGCGATCCCGATCATGCTGTCGCTCGGCATCCCGCCGAAGGTCGCGGCTCCCGCGTTCACCATGGCCATCGGGGCGGGCAACTACCTGAACCCGGTCGAGTTCGGCATCTTCAAGAACTTCTTCAAGGGCATCGAGTACGGGCCGCCCTACTTCACGTTCTACCTGATCGGCTTCGCGGTCTATCTGGCGTGCGCGCTCGCGATGTCGGCCTGGAACCTGCGCGGAGTCCAGGTGCGCCGGGCCTCCGCGGTGGGGGTGGCCGCCGCGCCTCGGGTGCGGGTGCCGTGGATCTCGTACCTGGCGCCCGCGATCCCGGTCGTGGTCATCATCGCGTTCAAGTGGCCGCTGATCCCGGCCTTCCTGCTCGCGATCGTGTTCGCCCTCGTCACCACCCAGGGCAGCCGCTCGCTCCGGGACTCGGTGGCGGTCTTTCACAAGGCGTTCTACGACGCCTTCCCGGACATCGCGACCATCGCCGCGTTGTGGATCATCTGCGGCATGCTCATCGTCGCCGGCCAGCTCGACGCGGTGAAGGCGGTGCTGAACCCGGTGTTCTCACCGTTCATCCCCCACGGCCCGTTCGGAGCCGCGGTCTTCTTCGCGCTGCTGGCCCCGCTCGCCATCTACCGCGGGCCGTTCAGCGTGGTCGGCACCGGCGCCGCGCTGCTCGCGGTGATGCTCAACGCCAACTACGTCTCCCCGATCTTCCTGTACCTCTGCTGGCGCGGACCGCTCTGCCTACAGGGCAGCCAGGATCCGACCAACTCCTGGACCTTGTGGACCATCGGCTATACCAAGATCTCCCACGCCGAGTTCCTCAAGACCGCCCTGCCGTGGGGCTGGCTGATGGTCGCGATCAACGCGTTCATCGCCTACTTCATGTTCGGCTCGATGTTCGCCAACTAGGAGTCGGCGACCGGTGGGACGGCTCGTCCGCATCGGCATCGACGTGGGCGGGACCTTCACCAAGGCGGTGCTGCTCGACGACGACAGCCACGAGATCATCGGCCAGGTGGTGGTCCCGACCACGCACCGGGCCGAGGCGGGCGTGGCCGAGGGGGTGATCGACGCCTTCCGTCGCGCGCTGGGGGCGGCGGGCATCACCGCCGCCGACGTGGTGTTCATCGCGCACTCCACCACCCAGGCCACCAACGCCCTCCTCGAAGGCGACGTGGCGCGGGTGGGGGTGATCGGGATGGGCCGCGGGGCGGTGGAGTCGCGCCTGGCCCGGAGCCAGACCGTGATCGGCGACATCGAGCTGGCCGCGGGGCGCGTCATCTCCTCGACCCACACCTTCATGCGGAGCGACGAGGCGGGGGCCGACACGGTGCGCGCCGCGGTGGCGGCGGTGCGGGCCCGGGGCGCGCGGGTGGTGGTGGCGAGCGACGCGTTCAGCGTGGACGACGCGCGCGCGGAGGAGCAGGTGATGGCCGCCGCGGTCGAGGCCGGCCTGCCCGCCACCGGCGGGCACGAGATCAGCAAGCTCTACGGGCTCACCATCCGCACCCGCACCGCGGTGATCAACGCGAGCATCCTGCCCAAGATGATCGAGACCGCCCAGCTCACCCAGGAGGCGGTGCGCCAGGCCGGCATCGCCGCCCCGCTCATGATCATGCGCGGCGACGGGGGGGTGATGGACCTCGGCGAGGTACAGAAGCGCCCGGTGCTGACCATGCTCTCCGGCCCGGCGGCCAGCGTGGCCGGCGCGCTCATGTACCTGCGCGTCTCCGACGGCATCTTCTTCGAGGTGGGCGGCACCAGCACCAACATCGGGGTCATCCGCGGAGGCCAGCCGACCATCGCGTTCGCGGAGGTGGGGGGGCACCGCACCTACATCAGCTCGCTGGACGTGCGCGTGCTCGGCATCGCGGGGGGCAGCATGGTCCGGCTCGAGGGCGATCGCATCGTGGACGTGGGCCCCCGCAGCGCCCACATCGCGGGGCTGCCCTACGCGGCCTTCCAGCCCGCCGGGTCCATCGTCGACCCCGCGGTCGAGCTGATCCAGCCGAAGGCGGACGACCCCGCGGGCTACGTGGCGATCCGCCTGGGCGGCGGCCGGCGGGTGGCCATCACCACCACCGACGCGGCCAACGTGCTCGGCCGGGTGAAGGCGGGCGACTACTCCCACGGCGACCCGGAGGCGGCCCGCCGCGCGATGGCCCCGCTCGCCGCGCGGGTGGGGCTCTCGGTGGAGGACACCGCGCGCCGCATCCTGGACGTGGCGGTCGGCAAGATCATCCCGACCATCGAGCGGCTGATCGAGGAGTACGGCCTCGAGCGCGAGCAGATCACGCTGGTGGGCGGCGGGGGCGGGGCCTCCGCGCTGATCCCGCACGCAGCCGCGCGGCTCGGCCTCGAGTACCGCATCGCAAAGAACGCAGAGGTCATCTCCTCGATCGGGGTGGCCCTGGCCATGGTGCGGGACAGCGTCGAGCGGGTGATGCCGAACCCGAAGCCGGAGGACCTGCTGGCCATCCGCGCGGAGGCGCGCGAGGCGGCGATCCGCGCCGGCGCGCACCCGGGCACGGTGCAGGTGCACATCGAGGTCAATCCGCAGACCCAGCGGGTGCGCGCCACCGCGTGGGGCGCGACCGAGATGCGGGCGCGCGACCTTCGGCAGAGCCTGGGCGAGGACGAGGCGCGCGCGATCGCCGCCACGTCGCTCAGGATGGACCCGGCCGCGGTGCGGCTGGCCGGCCAGACGAGCGGGCACTATGTCTTCAGCACCGACGTGGTTGAAAAGAGCTTCTGGGTCTTCCGCACCACGCGGCACCCGGTGCGGGTGGTCAACCGGGGCGGCTTCATCAAGGTGCAGCGCGCCGACGCCCTGGTGAGCCAGACCTCCGCGGCCCAGGCGCTGGACGAGCTCAGGCGCCTGTGGGGCATGGCCACCGGGTACGACGGCAACGGCGTGCTGCCGCCCGACGCCTACCTGGTGCTGGGCGGCCAGGTCGTGGATCTCTCCGGCATGATGGCGCTCGACCACGCGCTCTCGGTGGCCTCCAGCGAGCTGTCCGGCCGGGGGGCCGAGGAGTCCCTGGTGCTGGTGGCGGCCAAGCGAGTGCAGGCGCGGCTATGAGCGAATACGGCTGGATGGGGCCGGCGCTCGGTCGGATCGAGCAGGATCCGCTCGCCCGGCGCATCGCGCTCGGCGCGCGCCCCGCGCTCGCGTGCGCGGCCCGGCAGGCGGGTGCGACGATCGCGGCCTGGGCGAGGGGGCGCGGGTGGGTCACCGCGGAGGCCGCGCTGCGCAGCGAGGGCGTCGCCATCCGCGAGAGCGCCGAGGAGGCCGCCGCCGGGCCGTTCGTCCATCACGCGCTCTACACCGCGCCCCCGCCCCGGGTGACGCTCTTCACGCGGACGCTGGGCGCGCTCGACCGGCACCTGGACGCGAGCGGCCTCCGCGTCCGGCTCCACGGCGTGACGGTGCGCGAGATCGTGCTGGCGCACGAGCTGTTCCACCATCTGGCCGCCACGATGCCGATGCCCGCGGCGGTGCGACCCGAGGTCGACATCATGCAGATCGGGCGGTGGCGGCGGCGGGCGGTGGTGCGGGCCGCGGAGGAGATCGCGGCCGCCGGCTTCGCGGCGGCCTGGTGCGACGTCGACGAGGCGCCGGCGCTGCTGGACGCGGCGACGCTCGAGATCCAGGCGGTGCTAGGCTCGACGGCATCCAGGACCGGGAGGCGAACCGAATGACCGGATCGGACGGACGCGAGATCTACCGGGTGGTGTGGCTGCGCGGGGCCGGCACCGTGAAGGCGGCCGACGTCGCCCCTCGCCTCTCCACCCTCGAGGGCAAGACGATCGGCCAGCTCTGGGACGATCTGTTCCGGGGCGACGAGATCTTCCCGATCCTCGAGGAAGAGCTGGCGCGCCGCTTCCCGAGCGTCCGCTTCGTGCGCTACGACACCTTCGGCTCCACCCACGGCCGCGACGAGCAGCGGGTGCTCGCCGAGCTGCCCGCGCGGCTGAAGGAGCTGAAGGTCGACGCGGTCATCTCGGGGATGGCCTGCTGAGGGAGCTGCACGCCCGCCGTGTTGCGGGCCAGTGCGGTGGCGGAGCGGGCGGGGGTGCCGACCGCGTCGCTCGTGTGCGAGGGCTTCCGGGGCCAGGCGGCCACCACCGCCACCGGGCTCGGCCTGCCCGGCCTGCCGACCGCGCTCGTACCCGGCCACGTCGACGTGCAGAGCGTGGAGGAGCTGCGGCAGAACGTCGCGACGGTGACCGTCGACGCGGTGATCCGGAACCTCACCGAGGCGCCCGCGCGCGTGGGGGCCGCGGCGGTCGAGCCCGCTCCCGGCGACGTGGTCTTCGAGGGCACCCTCGACGAGGTCAACCGCTTCTTCTACGAGAACGACTGGAGCGACGGGCTGCCCATCGTGCCGCCGACTCCGGACCGGGTGGCCGAGTTCCTGCGCTTCTGTGATCGGCCCGGCGAGACGTCGCTCGGCGTGCTCCTGCCCGATCGGCGCCGCGCCACCATCTGGAACGTGGCGGTGAACGGGGTGATGGCGGGCTGCCGCCCCGAGTACATGCCGATCCTGGTCGCACTCGTCGAGGCCATGGCCGATCCGCGCTACGGCGTGGAGCACAGCGGCAACACCCCGGGGGCCGAGACCCTCATCATCCTGAACGGGCCGCTCATCAAGGAGCTGGGCTTCAACTACGAGCAGGGCGCGCTGCGCGACGGCATCCAGGCCAACACCACCATCGGCCGTTTTTGGAGGCTGTATCTACGAAACATCGCCGGCTTCCTCCACCACCGCACCGACAAGGGCACCTTCGGCAACACGTGGCGTGTGGTGCTGGCCGAGAACGAGGACGCGCTGCGCCGGATCGGCTGGAGCACGATCGCGGAGGACGAGGGGGTGCTGGCCGGAAACGCGGTCACCATCTCCCGGTATACCGGCGGCGGGGTCATCGCCTCGGTGTTCGGTAACACGCCGCAGCGGATGCTGCCGTACCTGGCCGACGCCATCGTCACCAAGGTCGGCTGGGAGCTGCTCTTCACGGTGGGCATGGGGGTGGGCAGCCAGCGGCCGCTCCTGATCCTGAGCCCGATCCTGGCCGAGACGCTGGCCAAGGGCGGGCTCGACAAGGCGGCGCTCAAGGAGCGGCTTTTCGAGCTGGTCCGCATCCCGGCCGCGAAGCTCGAGCACTACGTGGGGGAGTGGACGAACCTGGTGCCCGGCCGGCCCACCCTGACCGGCCTCGTGAAGGCGGGGCTGATTCCCGCCGTCTTCGCCGAGTCCGACGATCCGGAGCGCCTGGTGCCGATCGTCTGCCGGGCGGAGGACCTCATGATCGCGGTGAGCGGCGATCCGCTGCGCACCAACGCCTACGCGTTCGCCCACAACGGCATCCTCGGCTATCCGACCACGAAGCCGATCCGTCTTCCCGCGGAGTGGCCGCGCCTGCTCCGCGAAGCCCGCGCCCGCTAGGATCCGTGAAAGGCTAGTGGAGTCGCTCTGGGTGCTGGTGCCCGTGGGCCAGCGCGCCTCGGGCGAGTGGATCGACGACACCCTGCGGGCCCGCGCGGAGGAGAAGGGCCTGCTCGACCGCAGCCCGCGCGCGGGCGAGTTCCCGCGCCAGCGCGTGGAGCTGATCCGCGACGCCGATCCGGCGGCCGCGGTGAACCGCCTCTATCGTGAGCGCGGCTGGACGGACGGGCTGCCGATCGTGCCGCCCACGCTGGGGCGCGTGGACGAGATGCTGGCCGAGAGCCTCCTCGAGCGGCACGCGGCCCTGGGGGAGGTGGAGCCGCTCGGAGGCGTGGCCACGGTGGAGAAGGTGGCGGCCAACGCGGTGATGGCGGGCTGCGAGCCGTCCTACTTTCCGGTGGTGCTGGCCGCGGTGCAGGCCCTCCTCGATCCCACGTTCAACCTGCGCGGGGTGCAGACCACCGACGAGAACGTGGCGCCGCTGCTCGTCGTGAACGGGCCGGCCGCGGGGCGGCTCGGGATCAACGCGGGATGGGGCGCCCTCGGGCCCGGCTGGCCGGCCAACGCGGCCATCGGCCGCGCCGCGCACCTGGTCATGCACAACCTGGGCGGCGGCTGGCCCGGCGCGGTCTCCTTCGCGGGCCTGGGCCAGCCGGGTCGCTACACGCTCTGCCTCGCCGAGCGCGCGGACACGCCCTGGCCGCCGCTCCACGTCGAGCTCGGGTACCGTCCCGAGCAGAGCACGGTCACGGTCCTGCGCGCGGAGACGGTGATCAACGTCACCGGTGGCCTCGACGAGCTGGCGAGCGTGATGGGCTCGGCCGCGTCGCTCTTCGGCATCCTCCACAGCGGCATGCCGGCGGTGATCCTCTCGCCGTTCACGGCGCGGCGCCTGGCCGGAGAGGGCTGGACGCGGGCCCGCGTGCGCGAGGAGCTGTTCGCGCGCGGGCGGCTCGCGACCGAGACCTGGCGCCGCTCGTGGATCCACGCCACCGTGCGCGCGAGCGACTGGCCCGACTGGGCCCTCGCGGCGGCCGAGCGCGGCTCGATCCCGGCGGTGCGCGAGCCCGACGACATCACGCTGATCGTGGCCGGCGCCGAGCTGCCGATTCCCCAGCACGCCTATTGCCCGTCGTGGGGGCATCCGCCCTGCCGGGTCACGCGCGAGATCGTGTCGCGGTAGCCGCCCTTGACGCGATACCTCCGGTAGGCGCAGCATGGTCTCCGTCCGGAGACCTCTCGACATGACCAGTCCCTTCGTGCCCGGCCCGGTGCTGCGCATCGCCGGCGCTCCGGGCGGCCCGCTCGCCGGCCTGACGTTCGCGGCCAAGGATCTGTTCGACGTGGCCGGCCACTCGACCGGTGGCGGCAACCCCGACTGGGGGCGCGCGTATCCGGTCCCGACGCGCCACGCCTGGGCCGTCCAGCGCCTGCTGGACGCCGGCGCGCGCCTGGTCGGCAAGACCGTCACCGACGAGGTCTCGCTCGGCATCCTCGGCGAGAATCCCTTCGACGGCACCCCGCTCAACCCGAAGGCGCCCGACCGCGTGCCCGGCGGCTCCTCGTCGGGCTCGGCCTCGGCGGTGGCCCAGGGGCTGTGCGACACCGCGCTCGGCACCGACACCGGCGGATCGGTGCGCGTGCCGGCGAGCTTCTGCGGCCTCCACGGCATCCGGCCGACCCACGGCCGGCTCGATCTGACCGGCATGATGCGGCAGGCGCCGGGCTCCGACACCACCGGGTGGTTCGCGCGCGACGCGGTCACGCTCGCGCGCGTCTCGGAGGTGCTACTGGGCGAGCCCGCCGCCCCGGAGCTGCCGGCCCGCCTCGTGGTGGCCGCCGACGCGTTCGGCCTCGCGGACGACGAGACCGCGGCCGCGCTCCAGCCGATGGTGGGCCGGCTCTCGGAGCTGGTGAAGGACGTGCGCGAGGAGATGCTGGCCCCGCCCGGGCTGTCGGTCTGGGCGCGCGCGCAGCGCATGCTGCAGTCGTTCGAGGCCTGGACGACCTTCAAGGACTGGATCGATCGCGAGAACCCGCGCATGGCGTGGAGCGTCGCGCGCAACCTGGCGCTCGCGGCCACCATCTCGGAGCCGGAGCGGCAGTGGGCCGCGCTGACCCGCGCCGAGGCCCGGGCCCGGCTCTCCTGGCTCCTGCCGCCGGGCACGATCCTGTGCCTACCGACGACCCCGTTCCCGGCGCCCCGCAAGGGCCTGCCGCTCGCGACCCTCGACCCGCTGCGCGCGCGCATCACCTGCCTGGCCGCGCACGGCGGGCTCACCGGGGTGCCGCAGGTGACGCTGCCCGGCGCGCAGGTCAACGGGCTGCCGGTGGGGCTCTCCATCCTGGCCGCGCGCGGCGCCGACGCCACGCTCGTGGCGGTGGCGAAGGCCATGGAAGCCGGCGCGTGACCGGCGACACGAAGCTGACCCCCAATCTTCCGGACATCGTGGCCGAGGTGCGCGCGCGGTTCGAGCGCTACGAGCAGGCCCTGATCGACAGGGACGTCGACGTCCTCGACGCGACGTTCTGGGACAGCCCGCACACCATCCGTTACGCGCTCAACGAGAACGGCTACGGCTTCGGCGAGATCCACGCCCACCGGGTGGCCCGGCCGCGCGGGCCCGGCATCAAGGAGCGGCGCATCCGCCTCGAGATCCTCACCCTGGGCCGCGACCTCGCCACCGTGAACCTCGAGTTCAAGGTGCGGGGCCGCGACCTCGTCGGCCGGCAGAGGCAGACCTGGGTGCGCTTCCCCGCGCTCGGCTGGAAGGTGATCGCCGCTCACGTCTCCACCATGAACGAGGCCCCGCTCTGGCCATGACGACTCCGTCCCCGACTCGCGCCCTCGCCCCCGACGTTGACCCGGTCCGGTTCGAGGTGATCCGCAACGCGCTCCTCGCCATCACCGAGGAGATGGGGGCCACGCTCCGGCGCGCCGCCTACTCGACCAACATCAAGACCCGCGGCGACTTCTCCTGCGCGTTCTTCGACCGCGACCTGCGCACCATCGCCCAGGCCTTCGCCCAGCCCTCGCACCTGGGCTCGCTCGCCCACATCGTGCCGCGGGCCATCGCGACCTACGGGGTGGAGCGGCTGGCCCCGGGCGACGGCATCCTCATCAACGACCCGTATCTGGGCGGCGTGCACCTGAACGACATCACCCTGATCACCCCCGTGTTCCACGAGGGGACGCTCTTCGGCTACGTGGCCAACATCGCGCACCACGTCGACGTGGGGGGCGGCGCCCCCGGCAGCATCGGGGTGTCGAGCGAGATCTACCAGGAGGGGCTGGTCATCCCGCCGGTGCGGTTCGTGAAGGGCGGCCAGATCGACCGCGACCTGTTCGCGATGATCCGCTCCAACTTCCGCGGCACGCGCGAGATCTCGGGCGACTTCCGCGCCCAGACCGCGGCCAACCGCCTGGGCGCGCAGCGGATCGAGGCCCTGGCCACCCAGCACGGCGCCGGCACCCTGACCCACTATCTCGACGAGCTGCTGCGCTACACCGAGCGGCGCACCCGCGCCGCCTTCGCCGAGTTCCCCGACGGCCGCTTCACCGCCGACATGCTCATGGACGGCGACGGGGTCACCGACCAGCCGGTGCGCCTCGAGGCGACCGTCACCATCGAGCAGGGACGCCTGGCCGTCGACCTGACCGGCTGCGACGACCAGCGCAAGTCGCCCACCAACGCGACCTCGTCGCAGACCTACTCGGGCGTGGTGTACGTGCTCAAGTGCCTGATCGATCCCGACATCCCGGTCAACGACGGCTTCTATCGCCTGATCGACATCCGCAGCCGCCCCGGCTCGGTGGTGCACGCCCAGCATCCGGCCGCGGTGGCGGCGGGCTGGGAGATCGCGATGCAGCTCTGCGATCTGCTCTTCAAGGCGCTGGCCCCCGCGCTGCCCGATCGGGTGGTGGCGGGCACGAAGGGTTGCGTGTGCAACATCGCCTTCGGCGGCATGAACCCGGGCACCGGCGAGTACTTCACGTACTACGAGACCATCGCGGGCGGCTACGGGGCCACGCTCACCACCGACGGCATGGACGCGGTGCAGGCGCACTTCCAGAACACCGAGAACGCCCCGGTCGAGGAGACCGAGGCCAACTACCCGGTGCGCATCCTGCGCTACGCACTCATCGAGAACTCGGAGGGCGGCGGGCGGCACCGCGGCGGCCTCGGGGTCCGGCGCGACTACGCCTTCCCCGGGCACGCGCCGAGCTTCTCGATCCTCTCCGACAAGGCGCGCTACGCGCCGTGGGGCCTCTTCGGCGGCGGCGCGGCGCGGCCGGCCCGGTACGTGCTGAATCCGGAGACGCCGGCCGAGCGCGAGCTGCCGTCGAAGATCACCTTCCAGATGGCGCCCGGCGACGTGGTCAGCGTGCAGACCCCGGGCGGCGGCGGGACCGAGGGGCCGCTCGCGCGCGATCCGGCGCTCGTGGCCGCGGATGTGGCCCAGGGCAAGATCGCTCCGGAGCGCGCCCGCGCGATCTACGGCGTCGTGGTGGATCCCACCACCCAGGCCCTCGACGCGGCGGCCACCACCGCCGCGCGCGCCCAGGCGCGGCCATGACCCGCTGGCGCGTGGGGATCGACATCGGCGGGACCTTCACCGACGCCGCGCTCGTCGACGAGGAGACCGGCCAGGTGCGGGTGGTCAAGGTGCTCACCACGCCCGAAGACCCGGCCCGCGGCTTCATGGCCGCGCTCGAGCGGGGCCTCGCGGAGTGCGGGGCCGGCGGCCGCGACGTGGCCGCGGTGGTGCACGCCACCACGGTGGCGACCAACGCCATCATCGAGGGCAAGACCGCGCGGGTGGGCATGCTCGTGACGCGCGGCTTCCGCGACATCCTGGAGATCGGGCGCCAGATCCGCTCGCGCCTCTACGACGTGCATCTGCAGAAGCCCGTCCCCCTCGTGCCACGCCGATGGAGTCTCGAGGTCGGCGAGCGCATCGACGCGGACGGCCGGGTGCTCGAGCCGCTCGACGAGGGCGCGGTGCGCTCGGCGGTGCGCCGGCTGCGGGCCGAGCGGGTGGAGGCGGTGGTGATCTGCTTTCTCCACTCCTACCTGAATCCGGCGCACGAGCGCGCCGCGGCGGCGATCGTGCGCGAGGAGATGCCGGAGGCGTGGCTGTCGGTCTCCTCGGAGGTGTGCCCCGAGTTCCGTGAGTACCTGCGGGGGAGCACCGCGGCGGTGAACGCGGCGGTGATGCCCATCGTGTCGCGCTACGTGGACGCGCTCGAGTCGCGCCTCGCGGCCCTGGGCGCCACCGCGCCCTTCTACGTCATGCAGTCCAACGGCGGCGTCATGACGTCGGCCTCGGCCAAGGAGCGGCCGGTGTACATGGTCGAGTCGGGGCCCGCCGCCGGCGTCATCGCGGCCGGGGCGGTGGCCGCGCCGTACCGCTACGCCAACGTGCTCTCGTTCGACATGGGCGGCACCACCGCCAAGGTCGGGCTGATCCAGGACGGGCGGCTGCGCCTCTCCACCGAGATGGAGGTGGGCGCGCAGGCGGTGACCCCGCTCGGCGAGGGCCGCGGCGGCGGCTATCCGGTGCGCACTCCGGTGATCGACCTGGTGGAGGTCGGCGCGGGCGGGGGCAGCGAGGCGTGGATCGACGCGGGCGGCGCGCTGCGGGTCGGCCCGCGCAGCGCGGGGGCCCGGCCGGGGCCGGCGTGCTACGGCCTGGGCGGGACGACCCCGACCATCACCGACGCGAACCTGGCCCTGGGCCGGCTCGACATCGCGGATCGGGTGGCCGCGCCGCTCGGCCTCGATCCGCTCGCGGCGGCCAGCGGCATCGTGGAGATCGCCAACGCCCACATGATCGGGGCCATGCGCCTGGTCTCGGTGCAGCGCGGCTACGACCCGCGCGAGTTCGTGCTGGTGGCCTTCGGCGGCGCCGGGCCGCTCCACGCCAACGCGCTGGCGCGCGAGCTGGGCATCCCGACCGTGCTGGTGCCGCCGAGCCCCGGCATCGCCTCCGCGCTCGGCATGCTCGCGACCGACATCCGCCACGAGTTCGTCGCCACCCGGCGGCTGCGCCTCGACGGGCTCGCGCCCGCCGCGCTCGAGGCGCTCTTCGCCGACTTCGTGGCGGACGGGGAGGCACGCCTCGAGCGCGACGGGGTGCCGCTCGCGGAGCGGCGGATGCACCGGAGCGCGGATCTCCGCTACCACGGCCAGTCGTTCGAGCTGCCGGTGACCGTGCCGCCGGGCCCGCTGTCCGCGACCGACGTGGAGCGTCTCCGGGAAGACTTCCACGCCATGCACGAGCGCGCGTACGGCTACGCCGCGCCCGAGGATCCGGTCGAGCTGGTGAACGTGCGGCTCGCCGCGGTCGGGGTGACGCCGAAGCCCCGGCGCGCGCCGCTGCCCGAGGGTGGGCCGTCGGCCGCCTCCGCCCTGAAGGGCCGTCGCGACGTCTGGTTCGCCGAGGTGGGTGGCTTTCGCCCGACCCAGGTGCTCGATCGCGGCAAGCTCCTGCGCGGCAACGTCATCGACGGCCCCGCGATCGTCGAGGAGCCCGACGCGAGCACGCTCGTGCACCCGGGCTGGACCGCGGTGGTCGACGAGCACGGCAACCTCGTGCTCCAGCCCTCGGCGAGCTGAGCGGACGGGCGACCCGCGAGATCGCCTTGCGGCCCGCCGGCTGACGATTTCCTACAACCCCGCCGGGAGGCGCCCCGTCTAAGCCGCCGAATCTCCTGGTCGCCTCCGGTGGCGCACGGCTTGCAGCCCTCTGACCTGCCTCAGCGGCAACCACCCATCTCTCGGTCAGGAGGCTCACATGGGATTCTCGGGTATTCGCGCGGTCATCCTGCTGGTCGTGCTCGTGGTGCTCGTGCTCGGGGTCAGCCGCCTCGACCTGCCCGGCTGGATCGTGCCGGTGGGTCTGCTCGGCAGCGCGGCGCTCCTCCGGGCCTGGGAGAAGCGCGTCTCGTCCTGACCTCGTCCCGCTGACCTCGCCCCGCCCTTGACGACGGGCTCCTCCGGGCGCAGCATGGCGCGACCGGAGGAGCCCACGTCATGCCCGTCACCCTCGTCACCGGCACCAGCACCGGCATCGGCCTCGCCACCGCGCTCCACTTCGCCCGCCACGGCCACCAGGTGGTCGCCACCATGCGCAACCTGGCCAAGGCCGGCCCCCTCGAGACGGCGGCCCGCGACGAGAAGCTGCCCGTCGTCGTGCGGGAGCTCGACGTCACGCGGCCGGAGTCGATCGATCGCGCGGTGACGGAGACGGTCGCGCAGCAGGGCCCCATCGAAGTTCTCGTCAACAACGCCGGCATCGGCGGCGCCACCCCGCTCGAGCTGACCCCGGAGGACGAGCACCGGGCGATGTTCGAGGCCAACTACTGGGGGCCGATCCGGATGATCCAGGCGGTGCTGCCGTCGATGCGCGAGCGAGGAGCCGGCTGCATCGTGAACGTGACGTCGATCGCGGGGCGCATCGCGACCCCGAACCAGATCGCGTACTCGGCCTCCAAGTTCGCGCTGGGCGCGGCCAGCGAGGCGCTCGCCCACGAGGTGGCCGCCTTCGGGGTGCGGGTGGCGATCATCGAGCCCGGGGTGATCCAGACCGCGATCTTCGAGAACTCCGCGGGGGCCACCCGCTACGACAAGAGCTCGCCCTATCGCCAGATCATGCGCCGCAACGGCAAGCTCTTCGCGGCCGGCTTCCGCAACCCGGGGCGGGCTGAGACCGTCGCGGAGGTGATCTTCGAAGCGGTGACCACCGAGCGTCCCCGGTTGCGCTACCTGGTGGGGACCGACGCGGAGGGCATGGCCGCCGGCCGCGCCCGCATCAGCGACGAGGAGTGGGTGGCGATGGGCGGCGGGCTCGACGACGCGGAGTACAACGCGCGCTTCAAGCGCTACTTCGGGATCGAGCTGATCTGAGCTTCGCGCGCGAAACCTCAGTAGGTGCCGGAAGGGAAGTAGCAGCCTCGCGGCTCGTGATATTCGCCCATCGCCATCAGGGTGAGCGGCTTCTCAATGCGGAATCCCTGCTCGAGGCACCACCGGAAGAGCCCCTCCTGCCTGGTCGGAAGGTGAAGGGATAGCGGATCCGGGACCGCGGCCGCGATGCCGAGCAGCAGCGCGCGCATGTCGGCCTCGGTCTCCGCCACACCCCAGGCGAGGATCCCGCCGTGCACCGCATAGGTGTAGGCGGTGATCCGCCCCTCGCGTCGGGCGGCGAAGGGGGCGAACAGACGAGCCGCGTCGCGTAGATCGTCGGCGCGGGTGATGCCGTGCACTGTTCGGCAGAGTTGCTCGCACTCTGCGATGTCCGCGACGGTCCACGGGCGGATCTCCACGCCCTCGGCCGGGGCGTCGCGGGGGCGGCCACTGACGCGGACCAGCGGCTCCTTGACCGCGAAGCCGAGCGAGAGGTAGAGCCCCATCGAGCCGGCGTTGTAGGCTTCCTGGACCAGCCGCACGCCGGGAGCGCCGTGCGCCCGCTCCAGCGCGGCCTGCATCAGGGCCCGGCCGATTCCACCGCGCTGGGCCGCGGGGTCGACCGCCACGATCGCGATGCCCCGTATCGGGTCGCCCTCATCGAGAAAGATCACGCCGACGGGGGCGTCGCGCTGGATCGCCACCAGGCTGTAGAGAGCGGGAAGACCGATGAAGAGCGTCGCGACCCGCCGCGCGACGTCCATCGACGGCAACGCGGGAGGGAAGCGGTGTCGATCGGCCACGTCCTTGAATGCCTCGTACATGATACGGGCGCAGGTTTCAGTGTCACCCCTCACGGTACGACGGAGCTCGATGGCCATGTCTCGACCCTCGTTCTCCCGGATACTACATCCCGAGATAGGCCCGGCGCACCAGGTCGCTGTCGAGCAGGGTCTGGCTCGGGCCCTCGGCCACGATCCGGCCGGTCTGGAGCACGTAGCCGCGCTCGGCGGCGGCCAGGGCGGCGGGCACGTTCTGCTCGACGAGCAGCACGGTCAGACCCTCTTGGCGATGGAGCACCTGCAGCACGTCCAGGATCGAGTCCACGATGCGCGGCATGATGCCGAGGCTCGGCTCGTCGAGCATCAGGAAGCGCGGCCGCGACATGAGCGCGCGCGCGATCGACAGCATCTGGCCCTCGCCGCCGGAGAGCGTGCCCGCCCGCTGGTCGACGCGCTGCCGAAGCACCGGGAAGAGGCCGAAGACCCGCTCGAGCATCTCCTGGCGGCGCTTCAGGTCGCGGTCGCGGAAGGTGCCGAGGCGCAGGTTCTCGGCCACCGAGAGGCGGCTGAAGAGGCGCCGGCCCTCGGGGACGAGCGCGATGCCGAGGTCGACCCGGTCCGGGGCCTCGACGTCGTCGATGCGGCGGCCGTCGAACCAGATCTCCCCGCTCACCGGGGTGAGCAGGCCCGCGATGGTCTTGAGGAGCGTGGTCTTGCCGGCCCCGTTGGCCCCCACCAGAGCGACGGCCTCGCCGGCGCGGACCTCGAGCGACACGCCGTGGAGCGCGACCACGCCGCCCGGGTAGGCCACGTGGGTGTCCCGCACCGAGAGCAGCACGCCGCTCGAAGCAGGGGCGGGGCTAGGCGCGGCCACGGTAGCGGTCTCCCAGGTAGGCGGTGATCACCCGCTCGTCGCGCGCGACCTCGGCGGGCGGGCCCTCGGTGAGCTTCTCGCCGTGGTCCAGCACGACCACGCGGTGCGAGAGCGGCATCACCACCTCCATCACGTGCTCGACCACGCAGATGGCGAGGCCCAGCTCGGAGTGGATGCGGCGCACCAGCTCGACCGCGGCGGTGGTCTCGTAGGGGGTGAGGCCGGACATGGCCTCGTCGAGCAGGAGCAGGCGGGGCGCGGTGGCGAGCGCGCGGGTGATCTCGAGCCGCTTCTTGTCGGCCAGGGTGAGGGCGGCCGCGACCACGTCCTCCTTGCCCGCGAGGCCGGTGAAGGCCAGCAGCTCGAGCGCGCGGGCCCGCGCGGGGCCGATCCGGCTCGTGCGCCGGAGCGCCCCGCAGATCACGTTCTCGAGCACGGTCATGCGCCCGAAGCTCCGCACCACCTGCCAGGTGCTCGCGATGCCGAGCCGGCGTACCCGCTCCGGCCTCGCGCGGGAGATGTCGGTGCCGTCGAGCACGATCCGCCCCTCGTCCGGGTGGAGGGAGCCGCTGATGCAGCTGAACAGCGTGGTCTTGCCCGCCCCGTTGGGCCCGATGAGGCCCACGATCTCGCGCGGCTCGATGGTGAGCGAGACGTCGCGATTGGCCACCAGGCCGCCGAAGCGCTTGGTGCACCGCTCGATCTGCAGCAGGGGGGCCACCGCGGTCAGCCCCTCACCGGAGGCGTGGGCGCGCGGCCACGGAAGCGGGCGGCCCACGCGGCCCACGGCAGCGAGAGCAGCCCGTTGGGGCGCCAGCCCGCGATCAGCATGATCACCGCGCCGTAGATGATCAGGTCGATGCCGCGGCCGGCGAGGGGACCCGAGCCGAGGGTCGCGGTCATGAGCTGCGAGATCGGGATCAGGACGATCGCCCCCAGCACCGGGCCCCACAGCCGCCCGAGGCCGCCCACCACCGCGGCCATCATGGGCAGGATGTTCCAGTTCACCTCGAGGACCTGGTCGGGGAAGACCGCGAGGGCCCAGAAGCCGTAGAGGGTGCCGCCGCCCGCGAAGATCGCGGCCATGAGGCAGCGGGCGATCACCTTGTAGAGCCGGCTGTCGATGCCGATGGCCTCCGCGCCGTCCTGGTCGTCGCGCACCGCGCGGAAGTAGAAGCCCCACTTCGAGCGCTCGATCGCGCGGGCGCCCAGGAGCGTGACCACGAAGAGCAGCAGCGCGAGGTAGTAGAAGCCGAGGCCCTTGCCGCGCCCGGGGAACTCCATCGTGAGCATGCCGTGCACGAAGCTGCCGCCGGCGGCCACCGGGATGAAGAGGCCCTGGCTGCCGTTGATGAGCGACCAGGTGGCCCCGATGGGCTGCGCGATCATCCACATCGCCACGGTGGCGATCGCGAAGTAGTGCCCCCGGAGCCGGGTGACCGGGTAGGTGAGGGCCGCGCAGATGACCACCGCCACCGCCACCGCGCCCGCCAGCGCGAGCCAGGCGTTCCAGCCGAAGTGGATCGACAGGAGCGCGGCGGTGTAGGCCCCGATCGCGAAGAAGATGCTCGGGCCGAAGTCGAACTGGCCGGCCCAGCCGCCGATGATGTTCCAGCCGATGCCGAGCATGGCGTTCAGGAGCACGAGGAAGCCCACCGTCTCGTAGTAGATCTGGCCGCTGCGCTCGAATGGAATCGGGTAGAGCAGGGCCGCGAGGGTGGCGACCACCCAGACCACCTGCTGCGCGCGGCCGGCGCGGGCCGGCGGACTAGAAGCGGCCAAACAGCCCCTGGGGCCGGAACAGGCCGATCAGGATGTAGGACCCGAAGACGAAGGCGTCCTTGAAGGCGGGCGGCAGGTAGGCGGCGGTCACGCTCTGCACCACCCCCATCAGGAGCGCGGCCAGCAGCGTGCCCAGGATCGAGCCGAAGCCCCCCAGGGCCACGATCGCGTAGGCGAGCACGGTGAAGGAGAGACCCGCCTGCGGGTACACCGAGAAGAAGTTGGCCAGGATGACGCCGGCCACTGCGACCAGGGCGGTGCCGAGGCCCCAGGCCACCGCGTACATGCGCTGGGGCCGGATGCCCACCAGCATGGCCGCGTCGCGGTCCTCCGCGGTGGCCTGGAGCGCGAGACCGAAGTCGGTGCGGTCGATGAGCAGGTAGAGCAGCAGGAAGAGACCCAGCGCGATCAGGCCGCCGACCAGCAGGGGGACGCCGACGCGCACGCCTCCCAGCGCGATGTTGGCCCCGCTGAGCCCGGTGAGCAGGCTCTGGTTGATGAAGCGGTAGTCGCTGGTGAAGAGCGCGACCACCCCGTTCTGGATGAAGAAGAAGAGGCCGACGGTGGCGAAGATCTGGGTGAAGACCTCCCCGCGCTGGACCTTCTGCATGAGCAGGCGATACACCAGCACGCCGAGGCCGTACATGACGACCGCGAGGGGGACCATGGTGACGAGCGGGTCCCAGCCGAGCGACACGCTCAGTCCCCACGCCCCGAACATGCCGAGCATCATGAACTCGCCGTGGGCGAAGTTGATCATCTCCATCAGGCCCCAGATGATGGCGAGCCCGACCGCGACGAGCGCGTAGAGCAGCCCCATCTGGAGCCCATCGGCCACCGCCTGGAGGAAGATGGTCACGGTCGGCGGCTACTTCTTGCTGCGCGTCTCCCGCTCCGGCCAGCTCGGGGACGGGTAGATCGGCTTGAAGCCGGCCTGCGCCGCGAGGTCCCACGGCCAGACGGTATGCTTCTCGTCGTCCCAGCCGATCTGGGTGACCACCCCGGTGGCGAGCTCGTTCTGGCGGTTCTTGTCGAACTTGATGCCCTTGTAGTCGATGATCATCTGGTCGGGCTTCATGTCGGTCTCGTTGGCCGCCTTGGCCAGCGCGGCCGGCTCCACCGACTTGGCGCGGTTGATGGTGTCGGCCATCCAGAGCATGCCGGTGATCTCGCGCATGGCCAGCTCGCCCATGTCCTGCCCGCGGCTGTACTTCTTGTAGATCTCGTTGACCTTCTTCCACGACGCCTTCTTGCTGGCCAGGTCGATGGCGGTGGGATCGCGGCCGAGCCAGCCCGCCGCCCCCGCGGTCGGTTTCTGGGCGGTCAGCCAGGTCTGGTCGGAGTAGGCGCCGTTGCTGGTGGCGAGGATCTTGGGCATGTAGTTGGCGCGCTTCATGTCGGCCTGGAACACGGTGGTCTCCGCCGGGTACTGCACCGCGAAGAGGATGTCCGGATTCGCGGCCTGCAGGCGCTGCACCTCGGAGGCCAGCGTGGTGGCCCCGGTCTTGGTCGTGAGGTCGGCCACGATCTTGTAGCCGCCCTTCTCGGACAGGTCGAGCGCGATCTTGCGGTTGTCCTGGCAGAAGAGGTTGTCGCAGGTGAACAGCGCGATCGTCTTGAGGTCGGAGGGGCCGCCGTGCGACGGCCACTCCTTGAGGAACTGGAAGACGCTCGCCACCATGGTGCCGTCGTTGGGCCCGGTGCGGTAGAACCACTTGAAGCCCTTCTCGGTCAGCGTCGGCGAGGCGCAGGGATGGCAGCTCATCGGGATTCCGTAGCTCTCCACCAGCGGCTGGATGATCGAGGTGTTGCCGCTCGTGCCCTCGCCGTTCAGCCAGTGGACCTTGTTGACCGTGATGAGCTGCTCGGCCAGGGTGCGGGCCTGGTCGCCGCGGCTCTGGTCGTCGCGCACCACCAGCGTCATCTTGGCCCCGCCCAGGCCGGGGAAGCCCTTGCCGGGGCCGAGCGGCACCTGCAGATCCGGGTAGTCGTTGTTGACGATGTCCTCGACGGTCTGCCCGGCCCAGAGGTACTGCTGGCCCAGGCTCGCGAAGTTCCCGGTGAGCGGCAGCAGCTCCCCGATCAGGACCTCGCTGACCGGACCGGCGGCCCGGACGGGCCCGAGCTGGACCGCGACGAACGACAGCACCGCGACGGCAACGATGACGCGGAGAATCCGCATGCGTGCCCCTCCTTGCAGTGAGTGCGGGAAACGGACGGCTCGCGACCATGGCGGGCCGCGACCGGAACCGGCTGGCGGGCCCGACTTGCGCGCGCCGAGTCTAGCGCATGGCCCCCGCTCTGTCACTCCCTCTCCCCTCAGGGGAGAGGGCGGGGTGAGGGGTGGCCTAGTACCGCGCCATCACCCGCCGGGCGAACTCCTGGCTGAAGCGCCACTTCTCGTCCACCCCGGTGGCGAACATCAGCTCGCGCAGCCCGCCCCGCTCGAGCTCGCGGATGCGCTCGATCAGCTCGTCGGCCTCGCCGACCAAGCAGGTGGCGCGCACCAGCTCCGCGTCGATCAGTGGGGCCTCGCCCGGGTGGAGATAGGTGTAGTGGCCCTCGTGGGTGCGGAAGTGCCGGTGGGGGCGCGGGACCTCCTCCACCAGCGCGCAGTAGCGCGACCAGATGCGCCGCAGGAAGGGCGGCACCTCGATGCCGCGCTCGTGCACCGCATCGTAGAAGTAGTAGACGCTGGCCATCACGTTCGGGCCCACCGTGCGGATGACCCGCTCGGAGTCCGCCGGCTCGCCCGGGTCGAGCAGGACCACGTTGGTCAGCGCGCACGTGTGGAAGTTCTCCAGGCCGCGGCCGGCCCGCTCCGCCCCGACGCGGCAGCGGGCGAGGGCCTCCGCGGGCGCGATGCCGCGTGGCGGGATCGCGAAGACGACCCCGTCGCCGTACTCGCCGGCCAGCTCCATGGCCCGCGGGCCGAACGCGGAGACGTAGAGTGGGATGCGCGGCTCGAGGCTCAGGTACTTCTTCTCGCGGATCAGCATCTTGATCGGGCGAGTGGTCCCATCCTGGGTGTAGTCCACCGGCTCCCCCCGCAACAGGCCCCGCAGCACCCGCAGGTGCTCCGCGTACTCCGCGATCCGCATCGGCGGCTGCCCCATCGAGCGGGTGGCGGTGTTGCCGGTGCCGACGCCAAGGTGAACGCGGCCCGGGGCGAGTCGGTTCAGGGTCGCCATGGCGGCCACGTGCACCGGCGGGATGCGGGTACCGCAGATCGCGACGCCGGGGCCGAGGCGGATGCGGCGCGTCTGCTGGGCCGCGAGAGCCAGCACCGCGTAGCAGTCGGAGAACAGCATCTGGCTGTCGGTGACCCACACCGAGTCGTAGCCCAGGGCCTCGGCGTGGCTGAAGAAGCCGATCTCGTCCACGTCGGCCATCACGCAGATGGAGAAGCGCACGCCCGGTCCTTTCTCGGTTCCTCAGTTCTTGTCGCGGATGGACTCGAGCATCTGGCGCGCCCGTGGCACTTCCTTGAGGGTCCAGCGCGGACGGTCGGTGGGGGCCTTCTCGGCCAGCACCGCCTGCAGCTCCTGCCGCGCCTCCGGGTAGCGCCCCAGGTTCACGTAGAGCTGCGCCAGCTCGATGCGCACCCCGGTGAGGCGCGGGTCCAGGCGCTGCGCGGTCTTGAAGTGCTCCTCGGACTCTCTCCGGTCGCCGCCCAGCAGCACCGGCAGCTCGCGCGCGATGCTGCCGGCCATGATGTGCGCCTCGATGTTCTTCGGGTCCAGCTCGAGCACCCGGTCCACCTCCCGCCGCAGGTCGCGCAGGGCCAGGGCCGACCCGAGCAGGCCCTTGGCCTGCGACCACGTGCCGAGGGTGATCGCGTACCAGAGGTGCGCGTCGGGGTCGCGGGGGGCGAGCTCGGTCGCACGCTTGGCCAGGTCGCGCGCCCGCTCGTACGCCGCGACCTTGGCCTCGTCGGTCTTCGCGCGCTCCTCGCCGTAGAGAAACCAGGCGCGGGCCAGGGTCAGGAGGGTGGGCACGTCGCCGCTCGCTCCCTTGGCGACCGCCGCCTCCAGCAGATCGCGGGCGCGGTCGATGCGGGTGGGGTCGTCCTGGTACTGCTTCAGGAGGCCGCGCGCGGTCTCCACCGGGGTCTGGCCCGGTGCCGACACGGGGGCGGCCACGAGCAGGACCACGGCGAGGCCGAATAGGAGGAGTTTCACGGGCCGATCAACGCTGGCCGGATGATAGCATCCGGCACCGCGGACCGGCGGCCGGTAGCCCAGGCCCCGGGGTTCGGCTACGATGGCCCGGGTGCCCGGACTCTCGGACGACGAAAGGAGACGAGGCCGACCATGACTCTAGGGATGACGCTGGAGACGTTCACCCGGCTGCACGTCGTGATCAGCCTGATCGGCATCGCCTCGGGCTTGATGGCCGTGTTCGGGATGATGTTCGGGGTGCGGCGCGACGGCTGGACGACCCTCTTCCTGTGGACCACCGTGCTGACGAGCGTGA
>WNGJ01001907.1_pt1 | contig 24621 bp, 18 predicted proteins | sample 5400611 | NCBI WGS metagenome assembly WNGJ01 (sample SAMN13153375, study PRJNA577476) | soil metagenome | isolation source: 40 cm soil or saprolite under Garry oak tree replicate 1 | place: USA:California | collected 2016-06-15
ACCGCTGTCGAAGGTTCCCGCATTCCCACTGCCCAGCAGCAATAAGATCCTCTGCTTCAAATCCTGTTCCGAATCCTGTTCTTCGGGTGGGTCACTTTAAGAAAGCATAGGTGGGTCACTTTTGCCGAGCGCCGAAGATCAGCAGACGCCCGGACTTCCTCCTATAACTCAGCGGCTCAGGAGAACTACGGGATCGATCCCAAGAACGTGACGCTGTGAACGCCAAGAATCCCCACGCGAGTCCGGTTGGCTCGACACGATCCGGCCGAAGGCCATGCATCAGCGTTGGTGTACGAAGATTGGCCCGAGACCGGGATGCATCATTTGTTTCCCACCTCTACTCAAAAATTGATCTTCATCACAACCCACTGGTTAAGCCCGTCGTAGATATCCGGCGTGCCCAATGGTTTCAATGCACCAAGCGAGAGCCCAATTCGCTCCGGATTGGAGTCGGACTTTTTGCAAATCAAAACAACAGGGCGCCGTGGATATTCCCTACGAGACTAGAGACCTCGTAGGCTGTGGCGCTTCCTGCCCGCGTAGGAATTTGGCAAACAGGAGAAATCAAAATGGCACAGCAAGACGATATCAATCGATATCTCACGATGAAAATCGCAGATTGGGTAAGTGTTTCAAATCCTGCATCAGCGGCATACGACCCCGGATTTGTTGCAAGTATTAATGATGCGTGGAATCGAGGTCTAATTCCAATTCTTAATAATCTGAAAGAACCATATGGCTGCGGTTATAAAGGGGCCAGCGGCGGGGTTTACAACGGCCCATCGATCAGTGGGAAGGATAAGGTTTCATAAGAAAGTTTTCGCCTCGATTCGTCGCGCCGAGAGATCAGAGCGCCTGTATACACGCTCTGTTGAAGTACAGCAGTACCTTCGAAGGAGTAGTAAAAATGTCTGAAAAATCAGTAAGTCAGATTGCGAATGAACGTCGTGAAAAGGATCACGAAGCATCTCGCAAATCTGTGTCACCCAACAAGGGAAAGACACAAAACCCCAACATAAATTGTGGGAGAGATGAACAACGTCGGACTAGCGTCGGAGAAGGCAATTCAAATCTTGGAAGCAACGTCAATATGGGGCGCACTTCCGAGCAATCACAGGCACCCGAACAGAAGCTTGGAGGCGGCTTTGGATATACGAAAGAGCAGTTCGAGAGGTCACACGAGAAGGCCCCGGTCGCTTCGGAAGGAAGTATTGACAACCGAAAAACAGCGAAAAGCGGCGCCACACTTGGCCGGCACGTCCAGAGTGATCCCGGATTCAAAATCGCAGAGCGTCGAAACGCAGCCGTGGTCGGGAACAGAAATTCTACGGCCAAAACGTTTGATGAGCGTCGGAAAAAGTCATCGAGCGTCTAAGTCGAATCAAAGGGCCGCTTCTTAAAAAGCATCGGCCACATCGCGGTATCTCTTGAATCTTCGGTAGTTTGGGTAGTGGGCTACTTTGATGGTCTTTTTGCAGACTCGCGTTATGCGAAGGGTCACACGGATGTAGCAACCTTCGATGAGGCAATTCACTGCCTGGGTTCGCTGGTCGTGTGTGTGTGCTTGTTCATGCGACACACTATATACTAATGCCGCTTTAGCATGTCAAGAGGAATTTGCTATAATTGGAGTTAGATGTTGGTGTATTCTCTTGCAACGCAAGAGGTATCACAAGCATCTAACGCGCAGTTCTTAAATTATGGACACGCAAAAGATCATCAAAAAGGCTGCCAAGGAAAATCCAGAGATCGCTTTGGTATTGGAAATTTCTGCCCGCGCACGAGAAACCGAGCAACGAGAACCAGCGAAAGAGCTAAGGCCATCAACCGATGTCGGCATGAATCCAACCACCGCCCAGGGCATCATATATTCAGGGTGCGTCTTGGGTGACGAGTGAAATTTGATTTCCTGATTCGAATAGCTTCGTCTTGATAAGCCCTGGCTGTATGGCAAGATTCATTTGCACCTCACACCGGATGTAATAACTCCAAATCAACGTCCAGAGCGGATCATCTTTTCCGAGTAACTCTACTTGCAATCCCATGTCCTTCGCAGTCTGCCCGTTGATATAGTACCCATGAACCGGAAACAGTTCCTTAGAAAGAAGTTTTTGGGCAATTGCATCAGCATTCCTCTTGCGCTTTGCGGCGTTGCTGTGAACGGGAACGAGCATGTATTTATTGAGGAGGGCAATTGCGGTTTTCTTGGCGAATCCTATCTGGTTCTCCATTTCGTCAGTGAACGGTATATTCAGTCCAGCTAATTGCGTAAGTAAGCCAACGGTTGGCTGTTTCTTTTTTGTTGCTTCCGTGATTTGCTCCATCAACTTATCTCTGGCTTCTACAAATGCGAATGCAGATACCCACTGAATCATTCCCGAGACGGTGATCGGCACTTGAGGGTCAATAGGCCCTAGTTCTGACGTATAGCCCATGATGATTTCATCGGTTCCAAGAGCAAGGATGGTAGCCGCACTCTTAGCGACGTTCGGTACAATTACTCGCAACTTTCGGTTCGTTCCCGCTAAGTGAGAACGGCATATATCCACTATTTTTTCAGTGATCGTCCCGTCCCCGCCTGGACTGTGGATAAGCAGATTAATTTGTTCGGCTCCGGTAATCGAATGAAGCACTGTCTCAATATTCGGTATATCTGAGTTGTGCATGCTGGTTCGGGAGTGCCCGAATCGCATCAGGTAGGTCATCAGGCGGTTAGGACAGTTGTATTTGGCAGTCAGAGATTGCTCAATATCAGCTATGATTTTCTGACGCTTCGTTAATTGGTCTTGATTTACGTTTAGTTCGTTAATAACCTCCATGAAAGCTGGCGTCGTCTTGATTTTCGCAGTCGGGTCTTGCGGAGGAACAGCAGGAGCGGGAGGTGTGGGAGGAGGATTTGTTGCCACGATGATTTCTCCTATCTGAGAAGGAACCGCGCGAGCATACTCCCATTGCGTCTGAAATATCTATTTGATTACGTCTAAAACCAAGTTATTTTGATTTCTTCCAACGTGCTTTAGCGGCCTTCACAGCAACCTTTCGACGTTCCTCTCTGGTCATAGTCTTCATTCTCCGTTTTCCACCAATTTTCCCGCCCTTGCGTCCCATGATGGACATATATTCCGACAGGATGGAAGACAGCACAGGGATGGTTTCCGTTACCGGCTCTTGGGTAGAAAGTTCTCCCAAAAAGTGGGTTAGTTGGTTTACGTCTTTGGGTCGCTTTTTCTGCTTATCCCGCTTTGGCATAGCGGTACGATGCCATGCCAAACGCTCATGTTGCAAGTCAATTTCTTGAGGTGTCCTAATCAAAGTAGCCCACTACCGATTCGCGTTTCCTATTGACAAAGTTGTGCTGTCTTGCTACTCTGTACGGGTAAGGCAACACGGCCATCCTCCCCGGATGGCCATCGCGTGCAGTTTTCAGTCCCGAAAAATCCAAGACCTCACGCGAGTATTGGTGTATGCCTTATGGCCCTTGAAAATATTTATACAACTGAGGAGGCTGCTCGCACTCTTCGTCTGTCCAAGAGGACTCTGCTTTCCTATTGTCGTCAGGGGAGGATCAGTTACGTCAGATTGAAAGGCAAATTCCTTTTTCGAGAAAGCGTGCTGGAAGTTTTTGTTGGTAGGAATTCGGTGCCGGCAAAGCATCTACCTCCCGTCTCTGTGGTTCAACGGAGGGCGGCATAGGTCAGACAAGGCTTCAAACAGGTCATTGCGTGAGCAAGGGCGGCACTTGCTGCCACGCCTGGCAGGGCGCCTGATCGTCGAAGAGCGGTTGACCAGTGATAGTAATAAACAGGTGTTGCGGAATGGGTTCGGTCGTTATCACCGTTGCAGGGGTCGCCGATGCGTTCCCAACTTGGAGTAGATGGTAGCCGTCGATCCAGCAGCCAAGAAGTTGAACGTTTGCCAATTCAAGCCGCGGCGCATGGCAGTTCCCGGTTTGCGCGGTTGACGGGGCTTTTGCGCAAGAAATTGCGCAAATGAAGAGGAAACAAACCAAAACTGCTCTGAGTGATCGATTTCGCATTGCTTACTCCTGTGAGTTCGATCATACGGCTACTTACACCGACTTCAAGAAGGAAATGTAAGCCTAAGGGATTTCATCAGGCAATAAGATTGTGCTGGTTCTATATCAATCTCCGATGCCACTGAACGCCAGCTTCGATCCAGCCGCGGCCTTGTGGCGATCGACACCCAGATAGCGCATGGTGGTTTGCACGTCTTGATGGCCGAGTAGCAGGGAGACAGTCGGAAGGTCAGTCACGGAGAGCATGTAGGTTCCGTATGTCTTCCGGAATCTGTGCAGGCCGACTTCCCCGTTGATTTTGTGATCCTTTTCCTCTTCTGTTCGTTTTGCAACGTCCTGAATGATTTCTACCAGATGCGTACTGAATCGTCCCCCTCCGTTTGGAAAGATCAGCGTGGTTTGTGCTCCAGACTTTTTTGCTCTTTCCTGACGTGCTTTCAGTCTAGCGATGAGGGAAGGAATTTCGACCTTTCGGGATTTTTTGTTCTTGGTACGGAAACCTTTAGGCAGCCAGTTCGAAGCCAGTTTCTTACCAGTGATGATATTTGGGATTGGTTTGTCGTTCATCTCTCGACGCATCTTCCCTGTCCAATCGATATCAGACCATTCCGCAGCAGCGATCTCCCCTTCTCTAAAGCCAGTCTTGAGTGCAAAGTGGATCAGGTCGGCTTCGTCTTCATTCGCCACACTGAGCAGGGCTTTGATGTCTTCCTCGTTGTAAGTTCGAATTCCGTGGGCCTTCTCTTCGTCGGTAATATCTTTTTCTTTTGGAACGTCTCTGCGATCAAGCAATCCCGCATCGTTGGGATCGGCGTTGACGTTCTTCGCCATCTTGATCCCGTTGGCTCTTAGAAAGACATTCAGATACCGGAAGCGATTCGCCAAGGTGTTCTCGAAGTGCCCGCCTGTTCGTCGGACAATGTTTTTGCGAAGCCATTTTTCATGAGAAAGAAGAACTCCCGCGGTGATTTCGTCCATGAACGTTATGCCTGAGTGATCGCGGAAGGTCTCAGCAGCATTGCGGTACATTGAAAGAGTGGCTTCACTTTTCTTTTCATTCTCGACATCCTCTTTCAGTTTGGTGACAAAACCAGACACGGCATCAGCAATTGTCAGCCGCCCGGTATGCGGAGAACGAGGGGAATCAATAGGGGTGATGTTTGAGACCTCAGCAACACCGCTTCCTATCTGGGCTTGTCTTTGACGCAGGAAGGTGACCGCTGCATCGAGGTCTTCGCCAGCGTGTTCGAACTTGCCGGCGACCCGGACGGCGTAGCTTACGACCTTTCCACGCTTCGGTTTGAGGACCAGGGCGCGGCCGTTGCGATCGAACGGCACGGCTAGGCGTGAGAACGATCCGCCTTCGTTGATCCTGGCATAGAGTTTGGCCCGTCTAACCATGGACACCTTCCCTTCACTGACTGTTCCGACTCTATCAGAAGAAAATGTGCCAGTCAAGCCAGAAGATGTGCCATTTTGCTATAAGTTGTTTGTTTTTAACGTCTAGATTAAAATCCCTCCTTCCGCACCAACTTTTTCGATGAGGAAGGGTCGTCCCGAGCGAACATCGTGAGTCGAGGGACTCCTTTCAAGCTCGGGATAAACTCATCCCTTTTGACTTTAGTTTTTTCCCTGCTCAAATCCTGTAATGCTTTAGCCCGATAGAATCTGCCTTTCTGCGTCGAACGGGAGATCCGTCACCGCCCGTAAACCAACACGTGAAATGTTCCTTGAATCGCCGACCGCGGGGGGTGGGGCCGATCTGCAGTAGGGGCGGGAGCCGGAGCAAAGTCCGCCGTATCCAGAAACAGGTTGTGGGTCTTGGTGTCGAGGCCCATGGTTTTAGCGCCGAACTCGGTCTTGATGGTTTCGGCTTCGCTGAATTTGTCGGGGGAGTCTTCGTGGAATGCGTGGACCATGCCTTCGCGCGTAGAGACGAAGATCAGCCCGCTTTCAGGCTCGTAGACGGCGGCGTCTGCTCCGGCAGAGATGGGAAAGGACTGCAGGACCTTTCCGCTGTCGGAGTCGAGCACCACGAGCATCTGGGGATCCCGGCCGGCGCTGAAGAGCCGGTGGTGCTGAACGTCCATGGCCAGAGCTGTGGGCGTTCCGGCGGGAGCGAGCGGCCATCGCGATTTGATCTTTAGCGACCGGGAATCAATGCCGACAAGTTCGCCTTTGTCTTCCAGGTTGACGTAAACCGTTCCGTTGCCATCGGCGACGGCAAACTCGGGGCCTCCGCCAAGATCGATGGTCCCCGCCACGCTCCCACTCTTGGCATCAATCACCGTGGAGCTGTGGGGATCGCCATTCATGACGAACACACGCTTCGAGAAGGGATCGTAAATGATGCTGTCGGCGTCCTTGTCGGCTTTGGCTTCGCCCGTCACCTTAAATGTCTGCAGATCGAAAATGATCGCCTTGCCTTGAGCGCCGTCACTAATGAAGCCCTTGCCAAACTCGCTGGCCACGGCGACCCCATGAGTTTGCTTCAAACCGGTGATGTTGGTGATGAGGGCGCCGCTGTCGGCGTCGATCACCTTGATTTCAGTCCCATGGGAAAGATAGACGCGGCGTGCGGCAGAATCGACGGTGATGTAGTCGAAGTACTCGCGGGTGCTCCCCTCGGCCGCGCCGAAACTGTATTTCTTGAGCAGGTGATAACCGTTCGTGGCTGCCATCGAGAGCGAGAAGGTACCCAGCAGGATCACCAACACGCCAGCAGCAAGACGTCCCCAACGATAAGACTTCATGCGAACCCTCCCTTGCGATTGAAAACCTTTCCACGACTCTATTGATGTCGTAGCGGTTGTTTGGAGAGCTTTGCTCTCCGTCCAGGGAAGAAACTATCGCGTCAAGCCTAAACAGAAGATAAACTCGCTGGAGGTCAGGTCAAATAGGCCGAAGTCCGTTTTCCGCTATAGCCGGCTTACGGGTGCGACCAAGTCTCTTTAATTAAAAGGGGCAGGTCGTGTATCCAATCGTCTTTGCTTACCCCGCCAGGATAGATAACGTGGCCCAGATTGTCTTTGGTGTACGCGACAATAAAATTGGCGTGCGCGGTTGAATAGTTGCCGTTGCGGAGATCCGTTTTTTGGGCCGGAGGAATTCCCGCAGCCTTCTGGACCGCTGCGAGAGTAGCCTCGCTTCCCGTGAGGCCGACAAAATGTTTGTCGAAATTGTCGAGCCACCGGCGCAGTTGCACCGGGGTGTCCCGTGCCGGATCGGTCGTAACAAAAACGAGCTTGACCTGATCGGCGATATCCGGAGGCAATCTCTTCAGCGCCGCGCCAATATTCGCCATGTGCATGGGACACTGATCGGGGCAATAGGTATAGCCGAAAAAGAGGAGCGTGATCGATCCCTGGGTTCTGTTCCAGAAATCAAACGGAGCCCCGGATGTGTCGGTGAGAACAAATCTCGGTTTCGGCAGGGGCGGCGCGACCAAGCCACCGCGGTATGTTGCTTCGGGATGCTCCGCATAGGCCGGGTCGCGTTTTGCTTCTTGCCCCGACACGACAGAGGAATGGGCACTCAATGAGAGGGCGACGATACTCGAACAGAGAAGGCGCAGCTTCATCTTACGGCACCTATGGGTGAACGATGACCGTCCCCTTCATGCCGAGTTGGTCATGCACGGCACAGATGTAATTGAAAGTTCCGGGAGATGTGAAGGTCACCCGAAAACGCGTTACACCCGGAGGCGACTGGGCGAGCCCCGCCCTATCTTGCGGTGCAGGGGACAAGAATCCCGAGTTCACGCTGTCCGCAGGTGAGCTTATTACCGCTTGCCTAGCTCCGTCCGACGTCACTAGCACGTTTGCCGAACGCGGCCGAGGATCCGCAGGTTCCACTCCAAAGGTCACGGTATGGTTTATCGATGGGTCGAGACTCGTCCACTCAACTGTGTCTCCGACCTGCACGGCTATCGTGTCCCGCAGAAAGCGCATCAATGATGCGGTCTGTGAACCTGCTCCGGTCATCGTCACGATTTCGCCGACACCGGCTGCCACGTCGTTGCTCTGCCCTCTATCCTCGTTCTCGTGAGTTCCCCGGCCCTCCAAGCGCGAGGCGTTCGCTAGCAACCGCACTTGCTCGCTCTGCGCCTGACGATCATAGAAGTCCTGGTAGCGGGGAAGCGGGTCAGAGGCGTTAAGAACATGGACGACTCCGGTCATGTCCGCGTGAACCAGGCAAACAAATTTGAAGTTGCCGGCAGCCGGGAAAGTTACGGAGTAGGTTGGCGCGCTTGCCGTCGACTCCGTATCTTCTCCCAATAGCAAGACGCCGGTGGTGACGCACGCGGTACCATCAAAGCTGGATCCATCAGGTGTAAGCCCTGGGCATCCGACCGGGACACCGAAAATGGGACCAAAACCGGGCGGTCGTGTCTGTCCGGGTTTTAAGAACGTCACTGTATGGCGCTCGTGCGTGGGAAAGGTCCAAAGGATGCTGTCGCCCGCATGAACCCAAAGTTCATTCGGCAAAAAGGCCAGCGCCTGGCTTCCCCGATTGGGGCTCTCCGCGCCCACGCTTACCTGCCACTGAGCTTGGACCAACGGCGGTGTGATCAGTCCCGACAGTGCCAGCGTCCAAGGGAATATCGTCGAAAGCCTGATGAAGTTAAAAGCACTCATTTGTCCCTCCCAAAGGTAGTCTCTTCGCCTGCTGCTCAAGCTAAAAAGTCGAAGCGCGTTCTCGACAACCTCTTGCTGCCCTATTTCTCGCGGGCGCCGCCGGATGGAGACGCTTGAACAACATCGTATACCTTAGCGGGTTGCGTCAAACAGCAAAGCACGGAACTGCGGCCGTTTCCTGGACTTACCGTCGAATGCTGTGCTTTGCCGTCCTTGGGCCGGTAGGCTACAATCGCGCCGCGGGCAGGCGGCAACCGCGGACGAATCAGGAGAACGCGATGGGCGAACCATTCCCCGGCATATCGCCATCCGTGACACCGCCCGAAGGCCAGCTGGATTCGTGGAAGGAAATCGCGGCATACCTCAAACGGGACGTGACGACCGTCCAGCGCTGGGAGAAACGCGAGGGGATGCCGGTTCACCGGCACCTCCATGACCGCAGTGGATCAATCTACGCTTACAGTTCGGAGCTCGATGCCTGGTTGCAAAGCCGCAAACTGCGTTTGGAGGAAGAGAAAGGGCGAAAGCCGGATGCCTCGGTGGATGCGGAAGATGGCCACAGACGAAAGTGGACTTCCGGGGTGCCTCGCTGGCTTATTCTGGCGGGGCTGACTGTGCTTCTCCTGCTTGGTCTCACCCACGTCATGACCCGGGATCACGCAGGGAATTCCGCCCGGCTCAAAATCACGGCGCTAGCCGTGCTGCCTTTGAAGAACCTGTCGGGCGACCCAACTCAGGAATACCTTGCTGACGGGATGACCGAGGCGCTCATTGGACGCCTCTCCAGCATCCACGATTTGCGCGTCATTTCCCGCACCTCGGTAATGCGCTTCAAGGATACGCAGTTCTCCGTTCCGGAGATTGCCAAAACTCTTCGCGTGGATGCAATTGTCGAAGGGTCGGTGATACGAGAAGGCAACCGGATTCGCGTCCACGCACAACTGATTCGCGCCGCGACTGACGAGCACTTCTGGTCGGAAAGCTATGACCGGGAGCTGCGGGATGCACTTGCCCTTGAGAGCGAGGTAGCGCAATCCATCGCTCAAAAAGTCGAGGCTACGGTCAGCGGGCACGAGCATGAGAGGCTTGCTGCAGTGCGGCCCGTCTCGCTCGACGTTTATGAGAGCTATCTCAAAGGCCGCTACGCCTTGGGCAAGAACGACAGCAGGGCTGGCATCGAGGAGAGTATTGGTTATTTCGATGCGGCGATAAAGTCAGACCCGGCGTTTGCACCAGCATACCTCGGCCTGGCAGCCGCGCATTCTGCCCTCGGTACAGTTTTTATTGGCGCTCCTCCTGCAATGGAGCGGGCAAAAGTAATGAGCGCAGCCCGAAAGGCACTAGAACTGGATCCAACGCTTCCGGAAGCACATGCCCTGCTGGCGGATGTATATCAGGCACGATGGCAGTGGAACGATGCCGAGCGTGAATACAAGCTGGCCCTCGAGTTGAACCCCAGCGATGCAGGGGTGCACGTCGCATTTGCGAGATGGCTGCTGTGTCAGGGGCGTACGAATGAGGCCGTGAGTTGGGCCCAGCGAGGGCGTGAGCTCGATCCACTGGCGGTTGCCGGTGATAGCATCGGGTGGATTCTGTTCCACGCCCGCCGCTACGAGGAAGCCATACGTGAGTTGCGCAGCAAGCTGGCGGTAAACCCGAATGATTCAATTGGCCTTTGGTTTCTTGGATTCGTGCTCATTGCCAATCAACAACCTGAAGAAGCAATCCCTCTGCTCGAGAAGTCGCTTGCTGTTTCTGACCGTAGCCCAGCCGTCATGGGTGTGCTTGTCAGGGCGTACGCCCACGCCGGGCGACGCGCGGACGCCCTTCGGCTCCTTGCAGAGCAACCAGGCAGGTTATGTTCCTGCTGCCGCTTTTGTGAACGCTTATTTAGGACTCGGGGAAAATGAAGAGGCATTTGCTTGGCTCGAACAGGCTTACAAGGAGCAGTCAAACATACTCCTATGGCTCAGGGTGCATCCCTACTTTGACCCCTTACGGGATGATCCAAGGTTCAAAAACTTGCTCCACCGCGTTGGGGTTGACTAGGCCTGAGACAGGCGCCTGTATGACATGGACAATCAACGTACGCAGGAGCTTTTTATGCAACGAAAAGTCCTAGACCTGCTTAATCTCTACAATCCAAATGATCCGCTGGACTATGCCTGGACAATTCCTTCGCCGTGGTACTTCGATCCGGGCATCCACGAACTCGAGCAGCGCAGCGCGTTTGCGAAAACGTGGCAAGTCGTCGGCCGCGCCGATCAGGTGAAGGACAAAGGAAGCTTTTTCACCGCCGATCTCGCCGGCGAGCCCATCGTCGTCACGCGCGGCGATGACGGCCAGTTGCGCGCCTTCTACAACGTTTGTCGGCATCATGCAGCTGCGGTCGTAACCGAAGCGGAGGGCTGCGCGAAGCAATTCCGCTGCCCGTACCACGGCTGGACGTACGGCAACGATGGCGCGCTCAAAGGCATGGTGGAGTTCGAGGGCGTCTGCAATTTCGATCGCGCGAAAAATGGACTCGTGCCGGTCAAGGTGGACACCTGGGAGAATTTTGTTTTCGTCAATCTGGACGGACGCGCCGCGCCGCTCCTGGAATTTCTCGGAAAAGTTCCGGAGCTGGTCGCGCCGCTGCAGTTGAAGAAAAAACTGAAATACTTTGACCACCGCATTTACACGCTGCACTGCAACTGGAAAGTCTACGTGGACAATTATCTCGACGGCGGCTATCACGTTCCGCACGCGCACAAGGGATTGAGCAGCGTGATCGAGTACACGAAGTACACCATCGAAAATTTCGAGCGCGCCTGTTTGCAGTCCAGCCCGCTTTCTTCGGACGCCAAGTCGGAGTCAGGCGTCGCTGCCACCCGCCAGGGCCGTGCATTCTATCTCTGGGTTTATCCGAACTTCATGATCAACGCCTATGAAGGCGTGATGGACACCAACCTCGTTCTGCCACTTGGCGTGGACAAATGCGCCGTCGTCTTTGACTACTACTTCGCGGACATCAGCAAGAAAGCCTCTACGAAAAATAAAGCTAGCATCAAGGTCAGTGAAAAAGTGCAAGAGGAGGATGAAGCCATCTGCGATGCCGTGCAGCGCGGGCTCGCATCTCGCGCGTACGTGGCGGGCCGCCTCTCCGTCCGCCGCGAAGCCGGCGAACATCTCTTCCATCGCTTGCTCCACGCAGACCTCACCAAGGCACTAAGCCATCCAGCGGCGGCGGATTAGTCGACGGCGGATGCCATCGAAGGGAGATTTGCAGGCCGCGTGTAGTTGATCCAGATTTCGGCGGCGATCGTTTGCAGCGTGAATCCGACCCAGAACGCCGTGCCAAAAAATTCCTTCGGTTCCGGCGCATGCCCTTGCAGCAGCGCTGCCGCAAAGAACGTTCCCATGATTGGCCGGATCGTCGCGACGGCAAGTCCGATGGCGTAGCCGCGGATCATCCACTCGCGATGCTGCGCGAACTCCTGGCGAAGCGCATGCCAGAGCGCCTTTGCCAGCGCGATCAGGAAAAAAGTTCCAAACAGTGCGATCGCCGCCTTTTCGTCCAGGCCGCCAATCGTTTTTCCGAACGCCATGGTCAGCCCAGTGACTCCCACGACGGCGCTGGCGGTCAGGAAAATCCGCCCCGACCATCGGTGAACCTGTGGATATTTTGAGCGCAACCCGCGCACGAATTGCAGCGGCCCAAGCACCATAAAGAGCATGGCCGGCAAAATGTGCGCCAGAGTTAACGTCGCGTGGTTCGCGAAATGCGCGTCCAACTGCACAGCGGGATTCTTCGCCGAACTCATCGTTCCTGGCTTCAGCAGCACAATCGTCCGCCGCGTGGCGACCGCGAGCCCGATAAAAGCAAGAAAAATAACCGCGGCCCACACAACTCGTACTAGCGCACGATTCGGATTCATGACCTGCGTGCCTCCTCTTTTTCATACGCAAAGGCATGTCGATTTGTAACCGCAGCAATGCGGACTACTCTCCTTTAACCGAAGAGATCACGCCAAATACAATTCGATTTGGAAGCATCGTCGCAAAGCGACGCGGCCTTGCGCGCCCACCTGCCTAGGGGGCTCGTTCCCCTTGACATTCTACTGGAAGCGAATTACTCTCTCACCTAGAGTGACTACTAAAGAAGAGAAAGAACGTATTGAACTGCTGCAAGGGACGCTGGACTTGCTGATTCTTCGCACGCTGCTGTTGGGGCCGGCGCACGGCCACGCCATTGCCAAAGCAATCGAGTTCAATTCCGACGACGTCTTGCAAGTTGAACAGGGTTCGCTTTATCCAGCGCTGCACCGGCTGATCAAGCGCAGATGGATTTCGTTCGAAGAAGGCACCTCGGAGAACAATCGCCGGGCCAAGTTCTATCGTCTGACCGCCAAAGGCCGGCGGCAACTGACCCTTGAGACCGGCAAGTGGGACAAATTAGCTGGAGCGATCGCGCGAATTCTCCGCCCGGCAAAGCAAGGAGGCAAATCATGAGCCGCCGCAAGCGTATCTTGGAGGAACTCGACCAGGATATTCGCGACCACATTGAAAGGGAGACGCAGGACAACATCGAGCGCGGCATGCCCCCGGAGGAAGCGCGCCACGCAGCGGTGCGGAAGTTCGGCAACGTGACGCGGGTCAAGGAAGAGACACGCGAAGTGTGGAGTTTCATTTGGGTGGAGCAGCTCTGGCAGGACATTCGCTATGGACTTCGCACGCTTGCGAAATCTCCAGGCTTTGCGGCGGTGGCCATTCTCACGCTGGCCTTGGGCATTGGCGCAAACACAGCTATTTTCAGCTTGATCGACGCCGTAATGCTGCGGTCGCTGCCGGTCGAGAACCCTTCGCAGTTGGTCCTGCTAAAGTGGGGTGCACGCAACGCGCCGAACATTCATGGGTACATGTCTTCGGGAGATTGCCCCACGGACCTGCGGCCCGGCGCTGCGAATCCCTCAGGCTGCTCGTTCTCCGAACCCATGTTTCGCGAAATAGCGCAAGCAAATGTCTTTTCGGCGACGGCCGCGTTTGCTAACTCAGGTAGGTTGAATTTGACGGGGAACGGCCCCGCGACCGTTATCAACGGCCAACTCGTTTCCGGGGGCTTCTTCCGCACCATGGGTCTCCAAGCCGCCGCAGGCCGGCTGCTCGATGCAGCGGATGACACGCCGTCCGCCGCACCCGTTGCCGTGCTGAACTATGGCTACTGGCAGAGCGCCTTCGGCGGCGCTCGCGATGTGGTCGGCCGAACGATTGAACTGAATAGCATCCCATTCACGATTGTCGGCGTGGCCGAACAGCGATTCACCGGAATTACTCCGGGCAGCGATTATGATGTTTGGCTGCCGCTCTCCGACGCGCAACGGATTACCGATCCCACCCGCTGGCAAAGCCGATCTGGCGACGTGAGTAACTGGTGGCTCACGATTATCGGTTGCCTCAAACCCGGAACACAGCTTGGGCAGGCGCAAGCTCCCGTGAGCGGCCTCTTCCGCAATGAAATGCTGCACGGCTCCATACCGCTTTTCCATGGAGGCGAGACAGCGCAAGCGGCAGGGCCACGACCAAGCGGCAGCGCCGGAATTCGGCGCGAAATTGCTAACAACGGAACAGCAGCGCCCGCAGGCGCTAAAGGTCCAACAAGCGTGCCAGCGCGGATGTTACAGCCTGCCCCGGGAAAGGATCCGGTCAACGTTCGTCGCGAAGCGCTGGGCGGTCCGATACCGCAATCCGCTGGCAATAGACCGACTATCATGCCGGCGCCACAAGGAACGCTGGCGGGCCCGCGTCCATCCGAAATGGGCAGCGGGCCAAGGACGTTATCCGCGGCAGCCGATAATCCGGAAATTACACTTGTCCCCGCGCAATCCGGTCTGACCGGTGCTCGCGCTCAGTATTCCAATCCCCTCTACGTCCTGATGCTCGCTGTCGGAATCATTTTGTTGATTGCTTGCGCGAACGTAGCCGGGCTGATGCTTGCTCGCGCCGCCGCGCGGCAGAAGGAAATGGCGGTGCGACTGGCGTTGGGTGCAGGCCGCGCACGGGTCGTGCGCCAGCTTTTGACGGAAAGCGTGATGCTCTCAGTCCTCGGCGGCGCGTTGGGGATTCTGTTCGCCTACTGGGGAGCGCACGCGATCCTTTCATTTGTGTCGAGCAATCAACCGCGACCTCTGGGATTCGCGACGGGCGTCGACCTGCGCGTCCTCGGATTCACCGTGGCGATTTCCCTGCTCACCGGAATTCTTTTCGGCATTGCGCCTACCTTTCGCAGCGTGCGCGTCAATTTGACGCCGGCGCTCAAGGATGACGAAGGAAGCTCTACGAGTTCGGGACATGCCGGTGGAAAATGGTTCAGCGTTGGCAATGCGCTGGTGGTGACGCAAGTCGCGCTTGCGATCGTTGTGCTGGTGGGCGCCGGACTATTGGTGCGTACCCTTCAGAACCTGCGCAGCATCGACATTGGCTTCGATTCGCACAACATCCTGATTTTCGGAATTGATCCGACGCTGAACGGCTATAAAGGCCCGCAGGTGGACGCCTTCTACCGCGACTTGCAGGGGCGCCTCTCAGAAATACCGGGCGTGAGGTCGGCAAGCTATTCGATGGGCCCTCTTCTGAGCGGGGGCCTGATGGTCACCATGTTCCACTGGCCGGGCACTCCGCAAGATCAAAATTCCGAAGCGGACGCGCTCCCTGTCGGGCCGAATTTCTTCGAGACGCTGCACATTCCATTTCTGGCCGGCCGTGGATTCAATGCTTCGGACTTCAAGTTGTCTGCTTCGAACATCGGAGCGAGCCCAACTTTGGCCCCGACTCCGGTGATTGTGAATCAGGCGTTCGTCGAGAAATACCTCGGCAAGGAAAACCCGCTCGGGAAGCAGTTCGGCCAATCACAGGCTGATGCGATTCGCCCGAGGAGTCCAGGTTACGAAATCGTGGGCGTCGTGCGCGACGCGAAATACAATAGCCTGCGGCGTGAGATTCACGCCATGATGTACCATCCGCAGAGCGCCGGGGGAGCATCCTTTGAATTGCGCACGGCGGCTGATCCGCAGGCCATTCTTCCAGCGGTACGCGAAGTCGTGGCGCAGGTAAACACGAATTTGCCGCTCTATGACGTGAAAACGGAATCCCAGCAAATCGACCGGTTGCTGTTTCAGGAGCGGCTGGTCGCGCGGCTATCCAGCTTCTTTGGTTTGCTGGCGCTGGTGCTGGCGTGTGTGGGATTGTACGGACTGCTTTCCTTTGAAGTTTCGCGGCGCACCCGCGAAATCGGAATTCGCATGGCTCTTGGCGCACCATCGGAAAGCGTGCTGAAGCTGGTTCTACGGCAAGGCATAGTTTTAGCGATTGTTGGGGCTGCTGTGGGCATCAGCGTGGCCTTAGGCGTGACTCGCTACCTGACGTCGATGCTCTACGACGTCCATGCCAACGATCCGCTTACACTAATTGCCGTCGCCGTGCTGCTAACGCTTGTAGTGCTTGCCGCATGCTACATGCCAGCTCGCCGCGCCATGCGCGTCGACCCCATGGTCGCACTGAGATACGAATAGTCACCGGTATAAACGACTCTCGACGTTCCTTAGAATACAGATTTCAGGCGAATTGACGGTGCAGGAACGGTCGCCTATACTGAGGATTCGAGTTGCAGGGTGGATTCTCGCCTGATTGGCCTCTAAAGACAATGAACGCCTGGCTTGGACGTACCCGCAGACCAGGCGCATGCCGCCGAGACCCGCAACCGTTTCATCACGAATCTGAGAGTTGTCCCGGGAAAGGACTGCTGTATGGCTGAAGCAACGTGCCGCCGCGAGCTGGAATTGGAGATTCCTGCGGAAGAAGTAACGAAAAAGATTGAGAGCGTAGCGAAGGAGTTCGCGCGGCTGGCGAACGTGCCGGGATTCCGGCGCGGCAAAGCGCCGGTTTCGCTGATCCGGCGGAAATTTGCGGAGGACATCAAGGGAGAAGTGCTCCAATCGTTGGTGCCGGAACGCGTGGAGAAAGCGGTGGCGGAGCAGAAATTAACGCCGGTGTCGCAGCCGCAAGTGGACAAGCTGGATTTCAACGAAGGGCAGCCGCTGAAGTTTCGCGCGGTGTTTGAAGTGCTGCCGGAATTCGAATTGGGCGATTACAAGAACCTGGCGTTCGAAATGCCGACGATGGACATCACGGACGACGATGTGACGAAGACGCTGGAGGAGATGCGCGAGCGTGCGGCGGCGTTTGCGCCAGTCGAAGGGCGGGCGATTCAGGACGGCGATTTTGCGCAAGTAAAATTGCTCGGGACTCCGGAAGGCGGAGGCGATCCGCTGCAGGCCGAAAGCGTGCTGTGCCACATCGGCGCGGAAGAAACGATGGAGCCGTTCAACACGAACTTGAAAGGCGCGAACGCGGGCGATCACAAGAATTTTGACGTGGAGTATCCGGCGGATTATCCGGACCCCAAGCTGGCCGGGAAAAAGTATCACTATGCCGTGGAAGTGCTCGGCATAAAGACGAAGAAACTGCCGGAAGTGAACGACGAATTCGCAAAAGACGTGAGCGACGCGACTTCCCTGGACGAGTTGAAGAAGAAGGTTCGGGAAGGATTGGAGCATCAGCGCGACCACAAACACAAGGAATTGTTGCATGAGAAAGTTCTGGCGGAAATCGTGAAGCAGCACGACTTCCCTGTACCCGAAGCGCTGGTGGAGCATCAAATGGACGTGCGGCTGGAGCGCGTGGTGCGGTCGCTGGCGGCGCAGGGAGTGGACCCGCGGGCGGTGAACGTGGACTGGGTAACGCTGCGGAAGCGGCAGGAAGAGCGCGCCAAGGATGACGTCAAGGCGGAACTGATTATCGACCGGATCGCGACGGCCGAAAACATCGATGTGACCGACGAAGAGCTCACGCACGAACTCGAACACATGGCCGGGCATAGTAACGAATCAGCGGAAGCGATTCGGGCTCGTTTGACAAAGCAAGGGACGCTCGATAGGATGAAAGCCAAGCTGCGCAGCGACAAGACACTCGATTGGCTTGCGCAGAATGCCAAAATCAAGACCGTTGCGGCAGCGAATGCAGCGACGGATGCAAAGTGAAACACTCCGGCCCAGTGCCAGCGACATTTACCCAATGAGAAATTTCGAAGAACCAGAGTATCGCGGTACAACGCTCGTACCTATGGTGGTGGAACAGACCAGCCGCGGCGAACGCGCGTACGACATTTATTCGCGGCTCCTCAAAGAGCACATCATTTTCATCGGAACGCCGATTGACGATCACGTCGCCAACCTGGCGACGGCGCAGATGCTGTTCCTGCAGGCGGAGGATCCCGAAAAGGATATTCAGCTGTACATCAACTCGCCGGGCGGGTCGATCACGGCGGGATTTGCGATTTACGATACGATGCAGTTCGTGAAGCCGGACGTGGTGACGACTTGTGTTGGGCAGGCCGCTTCGATTGCAGCCGTGCTGCTGGCGGGCGGCGCGGCCAAAAAGCGTTTTGCGCTGCCGAATGCGCGCATCCTGATTCACCAGCCGTGGATGTCCGGGCTGGGCGGGCAAGCAACGGACATTGATTTGCATGCCAAAGAAATTCTGCGCATGCGCACGACGATCAATACGCTGCTGGCGAAGCACAGCGGGCAGCCCGTGGACCGCATTGAGAAAGATGTCGACCGCGACTACATCATGAATCCCGAGCAAGCCAAGGAATACGGGATGATCGACGAGATTATTTTCAAGCACCGCTAATTTCGTGCCGCGGAGTGCTTTGCGGTTTGAAGCGGGGGAATTCAGAGCAGTTCCAAAAGGTTAGTAGCCCATCGACTTTCCCTTTGTTCCGGGGAATAATCGGCCTAGAATAGTGGCTAGAGACTCCGTCAAAGCCCAGCGGAGACGAGGCCTTCATACCAGTGAAAAAATTTAACCCAGATGAGCCGCTGCGCTGCTCCTTTTGCCACAAGACACAGGAGCAGGTCGAAAAGCTGATCAGTTCGCCTTCAGACTATCCGCGCGCGTATATCTGCAATGAATGCGTGGGCGTTTGCCAGACGATCCTGGAAGATGAGAAGCGCGAACAGGCCGCAGCGCCGACGAAGCGGCTTCCGCGTCCTCCAGAGATCAAGCAGTTCCTGGATGGCTACGTCATCGGGCAGGACCGCACGAAAAAGAAACTGGCGGTCGCGGTTTACAATCATTACAAGCGGATTTTCCTGAACAAGCAGCCGGGCGATATCGAGCTGAGCAAGTCGAACATTTTGTTGATCGGCCCCACCGGCACAGGCAAGACTTTGCTGGCGCAGACACTCTCGCGAATGCTGGATGTGCCCTTCGCCATCGTGGATGCCACAACGCTCACCGAAGCAGGCTACGTAGGGGAAGACGTCGAGAACATTATTTTGAAGCTGCTACAAGCGGCGGACGGCGACGTGCAGAAGGCCCAGCAAGGCATCATCTATATAGACGAGATCGACAAGATCGCGAAGAAGGACGAAAATCCTTCGATCACCCGCGATGTTTCCGGCGAAGGCGTGCAGCAAGCGCTGCTGAAGATTCTCGAAGGTACGGTGGCCAATGTGCCTCCACAGGGCGGGCGTAAGCATCCGCACCAGGAATTCACGCCCGTGGACACGACGAACATTCTTTTTATTTGCGGCGGAGCTTTCGTGGGCCTCGAGAAAATCATCGAGAAGCGGGCCGGACGGCGTTCGCTGGGTTTCCACACCGACGCCGCGCCAACCACGCCGCAGCGCCGCAACACGGAATTGCTGGAGCAGGTGCAGCCGGGTGATCTGATCCGCTACGGACTAATCCCCGAATTCGTCGGCCGTCTGCCGGTCGCGGGCGTCATGAACGATCTGGACAAGGGCGCACTGATGAAAATCTTGACGGAGCCGAAGAACGCTCTGCTAAAGCAGTATCAGCGCCTGTTCGAATTCGAGAACGTGCGCTTGCGATTTACGGACGACGCGCTCGAGACCGTGGCGGAGTTAGCACTTCAGCGCAAAGTCGGCGCGCGCGGCTTGCGTATGATTCTAGAAGACCTCATGCTAGAACTGATGTATCACCTGCCCATGCAACGGAAGGTGCGCGATTTCGTGGTGACCGCGGACATGGTCCGCACGCGCGAAATCAATTGGAGTTTGCTCGAGAAGGCCGGATAAGCGGCTCGGGCGCGAATTTTACGATGGGCCTGCCCGGCGCCGCATGCTGCAGAACCCAGGGGACTGAATGTTTACTCGCGAAAAACAAGAAATGAAGCGCGTGCCCATGATGCCGGTGCGCGACATGGTCATCTTTCCGCAACAGATGACCCCGTTTATCGTCGGCCGCGAAGCGAGCGTCCGCGCGCTCGAAGAGGCGCTGGCCGGCGACAAAAAGATTTTCCTATCCACGCAGCACGACGCTTCGGTCGACGACCCCAAGCCGGAAGAAATCTACGCGGTGGGGACACTGGCCAACATCGTGCAGAGCGTCAAGCTTCCTGACGGCAATATCAAGGTTCTCGTGGAAGGCGTGGAGCGCGCCCGGGCGCTTTCGATCGCCACGGAAGAAGGTTTTTTCCGCGCCACGGTTCGACTGCTGGGGGCGCGCGTCGAGCCATCGCCGCAAGTCGATCAGACCGTCCAGAAGATTACCGGCCTTTACGAGCAATTCATCAAGCTGTCGCAGAGCCTGAATTACGACACGATGATCGCAGCCGCGCGCGTAGATGATCCGGCGCGCCTCTCGGATACGATTGCTGCGAACCTGCAACTTCCGGTGGATGAAAAGCAGGATTTGCTCGAAACCGTCGATCCCGTCGAACGGCTGAATCGCATTGGCGACATTCTCGAGATCGAGCTCGAGAAGCTGAACGTCGACCGAAACATCAATACGCGCGTGAAGCGCCAGATGGAGCGCGCGCAAAAAGAGTACTACCTGAACGAAAAGCTGAAGGCTATTCAGAAAGAACTGGGCCGCGGCGAGAAAAGCGAAATCGACGAACTGAAAAAGAAAATCGATACCGCCGGAATGTCCAAGGAAGTCCATGAGAAGGCCATCCAGGAGCTGAAGCGCCTGGAATTGATGCCCCCGATGTCCGCGGAGTCCACAGTCAGCCGCAATTACCTGGATTGGCTGCTCGCAGTGCCCTGGAAGAAAAAATCGAAGGAAATTCGCGACATCAAGGCCGCGGAAAAGATTCTGAACGAAGAGCACTATGGCCTCGAGAAAGTCAAAGAGCGCATCCTTGAATTTCTCGCCGTCCGGCAGTTGGTGAAGAATCCGAAAGGTTCGATTCTCTGCTTCGTCGGACCTCCTGGCGTGGGCAAAACTTCCCTGGCTATGTCCATCGGCCATGCCACTGGACGCAAGTTTGTGCGCGTGTCGCTCGGCGGCGTGCGTGATGAAGCCGAAATTCGCGGGCATCGCCGCACCTATATCGGCGCCCTGCCCGGCCAGATCATCCAGATGATGAAGAAGGCTGGCACGGTGAACCCGATTTTCGTACTCGACGAAGTGGACAAGATGTCCACGGACTTCCGCGGCGATCCGTCGGCGGCGCTGATGGAAGTGCTCGATCCGGAACTGAACAGTTCTTTTACGGACCATTACCTGGACGTGGAATACGACCTTTCGAAAGTGATGTTCGTCTGCACCGCGAATGTGTTGCATACCATCCCGCAGCCGCTTCAGGACCGCATGGAAATCCTGCGGCTCCCCGGTTATACGGAGCAGGAAAAGCTGGAGATTGCCAAGCGTTTCCTGGTGAAGCGCGCGCGCGAAGCGACCGGACTGACCGACAAGAACCTTAAGCTTACCGACGAAGGGCTTCTGCACATCATCCGGCATTACACGCACGAAGCGGGAGTTCGCAGCCTTGAACGGGAAATTCAGAACATCGCGCGCAAAATGGCACGCAAGGTTGTTACCGACGGCGCGAGCTCGAACGTGGAAATCACCCCCGTCAACGTGAACGATTTTCTCGGCGTTCTGAAGTACCGCGAATTCTGGCTCGAGAAGCAAAATGAAATTGGGCTTACCACTGGCCTCGCCTGGACCGAGGTGGGAGGCTCCGTGCTAGCCACGGAAGCCACGTTGATGGAAGGCAAAGGCCGCCTGACGCTCACCGGCAAGCTTGGCGACGTGATGCAAGAGTCCGCGCAAGCGGCGATGAGTTATGTCCGTTCACGCTCTAACCTGCTCGGCCTGCCCAGGGACTTCTACCGCACGATTGACATTCACGTCCATGTGCCCGAAGGTGCTATTCCCAAAGACGGACCTTCCGCGGGCATCACCATTTGCACGTCCATCGTGAGCGCGCTGACAAAGAATCCCGTGCGCCGTGACGTTACCATGACCGGTGAAATCACGCTGCGCGGCAAAGTGCTTCCCATTGGCGGCGTCAAGGAGAAGCTGCTGGCCGCCCATCGAATGGGCTTGCGTACAGTGGTGCTTCCGAAGGACAATGAAAAGGACCTAGCGGAAATTCCGCAGGAGATCCTCGCCAGTCTTGCGATGCATTTTGTAGAAACGATGGATGAAGTGCTGCAGATTGCGCTGGAGCGGCCCACAGTGCCGCTCGAGCATGCCGCAGTTGCGCCCGTAGCGGAACCCTATGTAGCCGGCGCCGAGAAAGACAAGAGTTTGACCAACTAAGCAGCGTTGTTTTGGGCCCGGCCCTTCCCGCGAGTTGACACCGGCATGGCCGATGTTACGCTTGAGGAACTCTCTGGTTTGCCGCGTCCCGGCGTTGCCTCCGGTTGCAGAAAGTCTGGTTTGCCCATCTCGGCAGGTTTTCGCGTCTTCGGTTATTGTGACCGCGGAACGGTCAACGGCCAGTGCGGCGCGCCACCTCAAAAACAATCCGGATTCCCAGGGTCATTTTCACAATCAAAGCTAAGGATATATGCCAAAAGAAACAAACGTTGAAGGAAGCAATCAGATGAGCATCAGCCTTGCCGAGCTGAAAGAAAAGAACATCACCGACCTCGCCAAGATCGCCAAGGACTTGAACATTCCCGGGGCGAGCGGCATGCGCAAGCAGGAGTTGATCTTCCAAATCCTCCGGGCGCAAACCGAAAAGAACGGTTTGATTTTTTCCGAAGGCGTCCTCGAATGCCTGCCCGACGGGTTCGGATTCCTGCGCGCCCCGGAATACAACTATCTCCCCGGGCCGGACGATATCTATGTTTCGCCGTCGCAGATCCGCAAGTTCGACCTGCGCACCGGCGACACCGTCTCCGGCCAGGTACGCCCGCCGAAAGACGGCGAACGCTATTTCGCGCTGATCAAAGTCGAAGCCGTCAATTTTGAGGACCCGGAAGTCGCACGCAACAAGATTTTCTTCGATAACCTGACGCCGCTGTATCCCCAGGGCCGTTTGAAGATGGAAACGACCAAGGAAAATATGACCGGCCGCGTTCTGGATCTTCTCTGCCCGGTCGGCAAAGGCCAGCGCGGGCTGGTCAATGCCCCGCCGCGCACCGGCAAGACCATGATGCTGCAGGCCATGGCCAACGCGGTGGCCACGAATCATCCGGAAGTCGCCCTGATCGTGCTGCTGATCGACGAGCGCCCGGAAGAAGTCACCGACATGCAGCGTACCGTGAAGGGCGAGGTCATCAGTTCGACGTTTGATGAAGCGCCCCAGCGCCACATCCAGGTAGCGGAAATGGTTTTGGAGAAGGCCAAGCGCCTCGTCGAGCACAAGCGCGACGTCGTCGTGCTGCTGGACTCCATCACGCGCCTGGCGCGCGCCTACAACGCGGTCACGCCGCCTTCCGGCAAAGTGCTCTCCGGCGGTATTGATGCCAACGCGTTGCAGCGCCCGCGGCGCTTTTTCGCCGCTGCGCGTAACGTGGAAGAAGGCGGCTCGCTTACCATCATCGCCACGGCGCTGATCGATACCGGCAGCCGCATGGATGATGTCATCTTCGAAGAGTTCAAGGGCACCGGCAACATGGAAATCTACCTCGACCGCCGCCTCGCCGATAAGCGCGTCTTCCCGGCTATCGACATTCAACGGTCCGGGACCCGCAAGGACGAACTGCTTCTCCCACCGGAAGAGTTGAGCCGTGTGTGGGTGCTGCGCAAGGTTTTGAGCCCACTCTCGACCGTCGAGGCCATGGAGCTGTTGATCAGCCGGCTATCGAAGTCGAAGGCCAACATGGAATTTTTGAGCTCGATGTCCGCGCCGGCCTGAGCAATTCTCAATTTTTCCATCTCCATCACCAAAAAAAGGGCAGCATGCTTCGCGCTGCGCCGGTTATAGCAATTACCGGTCGATGCGGCAGGAACCGCTTGAAATTCTCGCGCTTGCCCTTCCCTGCGGGCAAGGCAGCCTCCCAAGCACTGGGAGGCTCGAGCGTGTTCTCAACGAGTTTTTCGAAACGCGTTCCTGCTGGGCATCTCTCGGCTTTGCGGAAACTGCAAGTCGCTCAACTTCACCTCCTTCCGGGAACACTTCTCCCTGCAACGGAAATTCTGAGAACAGAGCGGTTACGCCGCGGCGAAAAACACAAATGCCCAAGCGGATTGCTTTGAATCGAAACGACTTAGCGTGATTTTCTTACGGTCGCGTGAGCAAGCAGTCCACGAGACCCTGCCGCCAAGGCTTCGATGCGTATTGGCTTTTGTCTTCGTGTCTCATAGTCTGCTCTTCACGCTCAGCGAGAACCCGGCGAAGCCGAGGCGTACGACTGAGGTGCACCAAGAGTAAATGGATTCTGAAAATCTGTCAAGAAATATTCCGAGAAAACAGGATTTTGGCTCATTTTTCACATAACTTGTTAATTTTAAAGTACCTACCGCGGAAGGGTTCCCAAAACGTGAAGGGGCTGGTCTGAGCGACATGGCGTCATTTTATGGCAAGCAGGGTGTGGCAAGCTTTTAGTGCGCCGGTTGCGAATCCATCCACTTCTCCATGCGGGCTTCCAGCACCCTCAACGGCACAGCTCCATTTTCGAGCACGGCATCGTGAAATTTGCG
>WNGJ01003845.1_pt1 | contig 24619 bp, 36 predicted proteins | sample 5400611 | NCBI WGS metagenome assembly WNGJ01 (sample SAMN13153375, study PRJNA577476) | soil metagenome | isolation source: 40 cm soil or saprolite under Garry oak tree replicate 1 | place: USA:California | collected 2016-06-15
AAATATACTTAAAAATATTATACTAATTTTATCTAATTATTTTACTTAATTAATGAATATCTTTTATCTTATTTATAGTCTTATCTAATTAAGATCCTTTATTTTATTTAAGTAATATCTTTTATTTTATCTAATTATTATATATATTATTTAATTATTTACTATACTATCTTATCTATCTTATCTTATTTAAATATTCAACTTAGAAATTTTACATATATAGAGAATTGAACTCTCAACCTATTTAAACATTAGTCTAATTAGTATAGTTTTAACTATTGCACCATTATGGCAAATATATGTTAAAAAAATAAACTATTCTTATATAGCTGCCCTTCAATTTATATCATTTTTTATTTACTATTATAAAAAGTAACAAGTTATATTCTGTCATAATTATCTAAGTGTTGTCACATATTACCTATTACTTTTTATAACAATAAGTATAATTTAAAAGTGCAATTAAGCCTTTAAAGAGAATTAAAGGCTTTAAAATGATTACAATACCTAAATAGCCTTTGAAGCTTTTTAAAGCCTTTTTACCCTTTAGATGCATTTTTTACCCTTTACAGGCCTTATAAATGTTATTAATGTAATTTAATAATTACATAACATTTAAAGAATACTTATACAGCCTTTAAATGTTATCTAATGCATTTAAAACCTTTTAATTACATTTAATGCTATCTTTCTTGATTATAAGGCCTTTTAATTCTCTATTAGGCTTGTAAGAGTATTTAATTTGCCAAAATTCCTTCCAATGCTTGTACCTTTTTTGTGATGGGGGAGCTCCTTCACGCCAAGGGGTCTCTATATACTGTTTACTCAACTGTGTATATGCATATATGACGTATGTGTGGAGAGGAGAAGTATAAGGAGTGTATTGTAAAAGGGAACTTGATGTCCATAATGGGAGGATGCAGATCAGGTCCTGACACCCCTCCATGATCCATGTTCTGTTGGGGCGGTGTTGTTCTACATGGGCAGGTCTTTGTGCATTGAGATCCGTATAAGCCATTTTTGGTGGGTTGTGCGGTGTATAGTGTATGACACGTGTAACCCACAGGTTTTTTGTATTTTGGGTGTAGCCCTTTACTGTGCAATCAAAACGAGCCCTTAAGCATGTAAAATAATTAAGAATTGACTGAGTTATATCTTCATCAATTTTTAACAGATTTGGACAATTAGAGGCTCGTTTGGAAGCTAATCTTCACCTGTACACCCGCGGGTATTTACCCACGGGTGTACGGACATATATTAGCTTCCAAACGAGCCTCTAATTGTCCAAATCTGTTAAAAATTGATGAAGATATAACTCAGTCAATTCTTAATCATTTTATATGCTTAAGGGCTCGTTTTGATCGCACAGTAAAGGGCTACACCCAAAATACAAAAAACCTGCGGGTTACCCGTGCCATACACTAGCAGTGTAGTGGCTTTGTGAGTAGGTTGGCAGGGTTTTCGATGCCTAGTATGTGGTGGATGTTGATAAGTTTATGATTTACTGAGTCACATATGAAATGTGCTTGTATGTCTATGTGCTTCATGGATGAGTGAGACTGGGGGTCATGGGTGCATGCGACAGTGCCCTGGTTGTCATAGTACAGTGGCATTAGTTGGCTTTGCGGGAATGTGAGTTCCTTAAAGAGGGAGCGTAGCCATATTATTTGGTGGGCACAGTGGGAGCAAGTGATGTACTTGGCCTTGCATGACAACAGTGCTACAACAACTTGTTGTTTGAAGCTCCATGTGAGTGGGCCATTGGCACATTCGATAATGAAACCTGAAACGGATTTGTGGTTTTCAGACATTGCCCAGTCTGAGTTGGCAAACGATGTGAAAATTGGGTATGTGTTGGGGGAGTTGCCGTAAGTTATTTCTCTGCCTCTTGTTCCTTGTAGGTATTGTAGGAGGTGCTTTGCTGCCTCGAAGTGTTTTGTGCCATAGTTGGACATGTATTTTGCAAGTTCTCATATGGTGAATGAGATGTCCGGTCTTGTGTAGGTCAATAGGTACATGCACTTGCCGACTATTGCACAGTACGGTAGCTGTCCAGCTTTATGGCGTTCATCATCCATTTTTGGGCACATAGCAGTGGTGAGGCAGTAGGTTGGGCAAGGTGTTTTTACTGAATTGCAATTCTCCATGCTAAAGTCTATGAGGATTTGGCCGATGTATTGCTCTTGGTCTATTGTGAGCAATCGATAGTCTCTCCATCTTCAAATTTGGCAGCCAAGGAGCCATTCTGTGTCGCCTTCATTGGTAATGGCAAATCATTGTTTTAGTTGTGACACTGCAAGGTCTGATTCAGATTTGGAGTTCAATGCGATGAGGAGGTCATCAACACTTGTGGCTGAGATGATGATTGAGGAGGGTGACTGTCATATATAGACACTCCAATCTGATTGGCAATGTTTGAAGTCGAGAGAGGTATATGCATTGTGCAGGTGTAGGTACCATTGTCTGCCTGCCTGCCATAAACCATATAGGCCTTTGTGTAGGCACCAGTAGGGGGTACTGCAGCCATCTGGGGCAACCATGTAAATCTCTTCTTTAAGGGGCGTGTTTAAGTAGGCATTTTTTATGTTGATGTGGTGCAGTTTGAAGTTGTTGATGGTGGCAATGCATAGGATTGAATGAATTGATTCTCAGCGAGCAACAGGAGCAAATGTGAAAGTGAAGTCTTGGCCGAAGATTTGGGTAAAACCCTTTACGACTAGGTGGCCTTTGAAGTGTGATATCTGGCTGTCCTTGTTTCATTTTATTCACAAGACCCATTTGCATTTGACCGCTTTTCTCCCAAGGGGCAGTTCTTTTACTTCTTTGTAGACATCTTTTGCCTTTAGAGCTTCTAGTTCCTTGTGCATTACAGCTAGCCATTCATTCCAGTATTTAGAGCATTGTGCATGGCACATAGTTGGTGGGTCTTGTTCATTGTCTGTTGTGAGGTTCATGATGCCATCCAGTGCCAGGTCAGCTTCAAGGATGTGGCAGACAATGTCTGCTGCTGACGAAGGGCCGTCCAGAAGCAGGATGGTGAGTTCCTCATCATTGAGATGGAGAAGCTGATCAATGATGGTGTTTGAAGGAATAAACTCCAAGTATTTGAAGGGTAATTGGATGTTGCGGTGGGCATGTGTGTGGGGAACTGTTGGCAGGGTAGTGTGATTGTTCGATATGGGGTTGGTTTGTGTATGGGAAGGTACAGAAGTAGGGTCATTTGATGAGTTAGAATGCCTGTGTGCCCTGGAGTTGATATTCACATGACTTAGAGTATAAGGTTAGTCACACGGTTGGGGGTAGTATCAAGTGTGGACGTACAGAGTTTCGGATGATGGGTCATTCGATGAGTTAGAATGCCTGAGTGGCCTGGCATCCAATGGATGGCTGTGGGTATGGGATTTTAGTTCATGGCTGGGTTTTTGCCAAGCATGGACATATGAGGGTTTTATTGGGTCGTTCGATGGTTTAGAATGCCTGTGGGGCCTGGCATCTGATGGACAACTGTGAGTACATAGTTTTTAGTTCACAGTTGGTGGTTTTCCAAGTGTGGACACACATGTAGGGGTTTTCAGGTTCATTGCATGGGTTTAGGTGGCCTGGAAAGTCGATGTCTTTCCAGAGTGGGTGGTAGATGTTTGGAATAGGAGGTGATGGCGTAACATCAGGAGAGTTATGGAATATTATGTCTCTCTGGATTTTGAGAGTTCCACCATTGGCATCGGGGTTCTGTACCCAAACGAGGTAGCCCTTTGCATCATTTGCATAGCCGAGAAAATGGCCAGCCTTCCCACATGGCTGAAACTTCGAGTGATGGTCTGTTATAATGCATGCAGTGCACTTGATTCTGAAGGGTTGTAAGTGGGAGAGGTTTGGGTGACAATGGAACCATAGTTTGAAGGGGGTGGTTCCGGTTGGCAGGGCTGAATGAGGGACACATTGTTTGATATGTGAGGCAGTGAGTATGGTGAATGGCCAAAAGAAGTTGTGAAGATCGCGTCAAGCAGCATGGCGTGAGCCATGCTGCATATGGTGAGATTTGTTCATTCAGCAACACCGTTTTGGGCTGATGAGTTGGGTACAGTCTTCTTGTAGGTGATACCATTGGCTTTGCAGTATGCATGCATTTGGCCATGGATGAGCTCGGGAGTGTTATCAACATGGAGTATGGAGACTTTGTTGTTGCAGAAGTTTTTGGTGGTAGTCTTGAATTGGGAGAATAAGGATAGAGCCTCACTGTGTGACTTTATGAGGAATATTGTTATGAATTGGGAGTAGTCGTCAATGAAGGTGATGTAATATGAGAAGCTGCCATAGCAGGTAGGTAGAGGCCCACAGATGTTGCAATGTATGTGCTCTAATAGGTGAGTGGAATGACATGAAGAATGTTGTGGGAAGGGAGATCGTTAGATGTTGGCACAGGCACAAATCTCACAAGGGAGATGAGTGGAGTTGTCGGAGGGGAGTCCGTCAACTGCAGTTTGAAGCCCTTTTACGCCTATGTGCCCCATGAGGTGGTGTAAAAATCTAATGGCACATTTTTTGGGGTGATTTGGGATGCGAGACTTTGTGGTGTTATTCAGAAGGCAAGTGAGATAGCTGGGATGGGCTATTTTGAGGTGGAGACAGTACATGTCATTATGGATGCTGCCAGTGACTATCGTTTTGTTGTTTAAAGAGAGGGACACTGTGTTACGTCCAAGTGTGGAGACAATGCTGGCTTTGTCCAATTGTATGCTGCTAATTAAGTTAGTTCTGGCAGCAGGTATGTGAAGGATGTTGGTGAGGAGTATTTGTGATCTTTGGCCATTGTATTCACATTCGAGGCGAACTGTTCCTCATCTGATTGCAGTGGCAGAGAGGTTGTGGCTGAAGCCTTTGACTGTGAGAGGGGGGATATCTTTATAGTCCTCGAAGGCCGATCTGTCATGGAAGATGTGGCGATTTGTGCTGGAGTCATGGTGGCAGTTGTTGTTTCTGGGGAGGGATGGGTTAAGTACAGGGAGGGTTGTTTAGGCAACGCTCTCATAATTGGAGAGTATGGTGTTCCAAGCGTAGATGTCGGGTGCAAGGCTTGAGTTTGCTTGGGAGTCTGTTGAGTGGATTTGGGCAGTGGTGGAACAGTCGAGGGAGTTGTCTGCAGTGTTGGTTTGGTGTACGGTGGGTACCTGCCAGTGCCTGTGTAGGGGGTGATTTTTGGGTGGCATGTTGTTGTCTTTGGAATGTTGTGCCTCTGGGAGGTGAATGTTCCACAGTCCCTTCCACCAATCTCTATATTGGTTCTGCTTAGTGCCCATGTATGCGATGCAGTCAGAGGAATCATGTCTGATTTTGGACTTGCAATGTTGGTTGGTGCATCGGAGGTGTGCCTTGCTTGGGTTAACAGTGCGGACACACTTTGTGGGGGTGGGTGAGGCTGTGGAGGAGGCTACGACATCTGTAGTGCAAGGCCTTTTTGGGTTGGAACATTTCTGTGCCTTGAAGCGTGCTGAGAATATAAGGGAACTGGTTTGGTGATTGTCCTTGTGTTGATACCAGTATTCGTTGTTGATTGCAGTGATGAAAGTTGCAAAGCTAATGGGGAGACCTCGGTCATTGCTGTTGTGGACTTTGGATTGGAGACCAGAGACAAAGTTTGTCCATCCGTCATCTTGTAGCATGAGATCTAAGATTGTGAGGGCGAACTTGTGGTCTGACATGTGCTCATGTCCAAGGTTGCAGAGTGAGTTGTACAACTTTTGCAAGTCGGTCAGCCATGTGGTGAGGTTCATGTTAGGTGTGCAGCAATATGTTATCAGTTGGCTTTTTATTGTGGCAGTGCAGAGCAAGTTTCGTGGTTGGTAGTGGGAATGTAGGTTGTCCCATGCCTGCTTTGCGTATTGCACATGCTGCATGAGGTGTAATTGATTTGCAGGGAGTGCCACGATAATGTGTGAGAGTGTGCTATGGTCGCCTGTTATCCAAGGCTTGGCTGCCATGAGTGCCTGTTCGTGCTTGACAGCATTGCCAAGAATGTGGGTGGTGGACAGGTGACCTTCATCATTGACACCATGATATGTTCGAAGTGGGTGGAGAGGAGGGATGTTAGGGGGGTCTGAATCGGGTCCTTCCACATATTTGAGGAGATCCCATTTGCAGAGTTTGTGGTATGATTTTGTTTTCCATTCTCCATAGTTATTATTGGTGCTGCTGTTAGTGAGTTTTGGGAGTTCCGTATGGTGTACATTTCTGTTGTTGGCCATCTTTTGTAGGTGTGATCTTTGTAGTTACCTGCTGGTTAGGCAGGGCCCATAACCTGTCAGTGTGGATGATCTGGCGTGATAAGAGGAGCGATAATCATTAAGTGAGTTGGGCATGTGAATACGATAGTACATACCTGGCGTGATAAGAGGAGCAATGGGGGAGCTCCTTCATGCTAGGGGGTCTCTATATACTGTCTACTTGACTGTGTATATGCACGTATGACATATGTGTGGAGAGGAGAAGTATGAGGAGTGTATTGTAAAAGGGAACTTGATGTCCATAACGGGAGGATGCAGATCAGGTCCTGACATGTACTATGGCTGCTAATATTCAAGAAATGAAGGTGTGAAGTTTCATGTTCAGCTTATTTTATTTGTTGATTGTTACTTGACAGACTGTAACAGCTTCTGCTCCAAGTGTTGTGGTCACCACATCTCGACCCACACTTTTTCCTGCTAGTGACCTGTGCTTGTTCTTCACCAAATCGAAGGAAGCATTGGCCGCATCGCAGGTAGCTTTGTCAATCCAAGTCAGCAGTACATCATTTCAGCATTCGACCATGACTTCTACCTCCTTGAACATCTCATCACTCACACACCCTCTATCTGTTTTGACTATGACTGGACTCACGTGCTCCCAATCACTCTTCTCCATCCTGACCAGCATCAATGTGCATGCGCTGTCAATTGAGACCAGCAATGAGTTTTTCCTCTTCATGGACATGAGAGTGGAGCTGGGCTGGGTGTCATATAACATGACTTCTCATAGATGGGTTCTCGCCACAGTTAACTATAACTCAAGGCTCGAGGCCCTTAATTTGGCAAAGAACATTGCAACAATTCCAAAACACCCATGTGCATTAATAGAGCACCTAGGGGCGATTGAGACAAAGATTGCATTATGCCAAGGTGTGGTGGATTGCACAAGTGGAGTTGACATCCCTATTGAGTATGAAGTGTTTACAAAGATGCTAGGCAAGCAGACAACCATTGATCAAGATGGTACCATTCTGTTCCAGCTTTTCGACTTCACCATCCCACCCTCCACACCCAATCAACTCATTGTACTTCGTGACAGCTGCAAACACCTGTGTCTTGATTGCCTTTCAGGATGACAGTCTTGCATTGATGCATTTGGGATAGTTGAATTTAATCCCACTCGAACTCATATCTTTCTTGTGTCCAATGCTTTCATCTCTGTAACATGTATAGTTCATGTATATACAGTATAGGGTTTCTCCTTCAATGCAAGTTTTATGCTTGTGCCTGATCGCCGTGTGGTATGTACAGTACATGGTTTCTGAGTTGACCTGAGTCTTGTGCCACTGCTTGTATGTAGTGTATGGCACGGGTAACCCACAGGTTTTTTGTATTTTGGGTGTAGCCCTTTACTGTGCGATCAAAACGAGCCCTTAAGCATGTCAAATGGTTAAGAATTGAGTGAGTTATATCTCCATTAATTTTTAACAGATTTGGACGATTAGAGGCTCATTTGAAAGCTAATATATGTCCGTACACCCATGGGTGTACAGGTGAAGATTAGCTTCCAAATGAGCCTCTAATCGTCCAAATCTGTTAAAAATTGATGGAGATATAACTCAGTCAATTCTTAATCATTTTACATGCTTAAGGGCTTGTTTTAATCGCACAGTAAAGGGCTACACCCAAAATACAAAAAACCCGTGGGTTACCCGTGCCATACACTACTTGTGTGCTGGTGCCCGACCTTGTGAGAATCTGTTTACTTTCAAATTGTTTTCTCCCATGCGAGTTCTGCGCAATTGTGCTTGTGCCCGATTGTGTGGTATGTACACGGTTTCTGAGTCGACAGAGTCTTGTGGTGCCGGTGTCCAGTACTCCAGTGTTCGAACTTGTGGGAAACCGTTTCCTTTCAAATCGGTATCACGTGCCCAGCAAAATCGGTCAATCGGTCGCAATCGGTCAATCAGTCCAAAACGGGAAAACCCTGGGTATGACGGTGTTGCCGACCGCGTGTGGACCGACCGAGTGCCGACCGACCGCGTGTGAACCGATTGAGTGTGGACCGACCGAATGTGGACCGACCGAATGTGGACCGACCGAATGTGAACCGACCAAGTGTGGACTGACCGAATGTGAACCAACCAAGCTTGAGTGTTGACCGACCGAGTGTTGACACATTGACCGACCGAGTGTTGACCGACCGAGTGTTGACTGACCCAGCGTGCACCGACCGAGTGTGGGCCGACCGAGCATCCCAGTCGCGCGAGCCGCCTTTGCCAGCGGATTCCGCAGAAAGCTCATAAATGTACTCAAATGCCTCCACTATGCTATAATGATCTATAATATCTACGATTACAAAGTGTGCTATGCAAGTATTTGTCATCTTTATCATCATGATCGGCTGTAGACCCACACCTGCCGCCCGTGAGACGTCGACGCGGAAAGCTCATAAATTCACTCATAAATGCCTCCACCTTGCTGCCTTTGCCCGACATTCCAAGTCTTGGACGTGGACTGTCCGAGTGTCCGAGTGTTGACGGTCCGAGACTCTGAGTGTCCGTCGTCGACTGTCCGAGTGTCGACAGTCCGTGCGGCCGAGCGAGGAGGAGCAACGGGTCGTGCGCACGTTCTCACTGAATATGATGCTCCCACATTTGAACCCACTGTTGCGAAACTCGGGTAAACACCGTCGTCCACGGCACCGCTCACGCGTTCCGAGAACCGAGCTCGATCGCCACCACCACCACCACCACCATCGTGCCACCTTGATTCCCGCCGAGCGGAGGATTAATCCAGTGACACATCTCATGCTGAGGCGCTTTGCGGCCCATCGCTCACGGTGGAGAAGGGGAAAGATAAGATACCTTCCACCACGCCGCCACCAGACCCACTGCAAACCGTGTCGACATTTTGGAAAGATCCGGTCATAGTTTACGTCGTCTTTGTTTGGTCAAGCTAATTCGAGGAACAGTTGTTGCATCTTCACCCATTGACCCAGGATATCCTACTCTGGACGAGCATGGGGGGTTCGAGTCAAGCGTCGGCGTCAAGCTAGCGTTCGACTGCCGACTGTCGAGTGTCGAGCATCGAGCGTCGAGAGTTAGCATTCGAGTTTGCTTGCCAGATCGAAGGCTGCCGTCAGGTGAGCGTCGAGTGTCAAGCGTCGAGTTTTGAGCATCGAGTGTCGAGTGTCGAGTGTCGAGTGTCGAACGTCGGGCATCGAGTGTCGACTGTTGACTGTCGAGAGGACGGGCGAGGTTATGGAACGGTGACATGTTCGCAGAGTTGCAGTGTCGGCAGCATTTGAGTTTCGAGCATTGAGTGTCGAGAGTTAGTATTTGATTGTCATCTGCCGAGAGGATGGGCGAGATTTGGTTATCATCCTGTGGCTGGGGGGAGGAATGAGGGTGGTCACGATGGGCGCTCCGACGCAGGCGCTCCGTTCTGGTCCGAGCCTGGCTATCGGCCAGTGGATGAATCTCAACATCATGAGAAAGCCCATGCCGGGTGGGGTAAAATTGCCATGCAACTAATGAATGCTCGGGGGTTGTCAAAGAATATATTGCAAGCCCCAGGGAGATAAAATTCACAGTATATACCATGTTGAAGTGCGGTTCGCAGTCGGGTGATGCCAAACCCGGCCTGGGCGCACCACACTGTCGAATTTCTGTACTCTCCTACGCCGTTCAGTTATTAGTCAGGCCCATGACAATTATACCAAAATTTAACCCACTGCTTTGTCCACATGCAACGTCGTAATGTCCTTCTCCAGCGTTGACGAACTCGAATGACACTCCGATCCCTCATTCCCAGCCACCACGACCACAGCCATCGCCAAGTAGGCCAGGGGGGCCCTCCACAACGGTCCAGCCTGGTCAGCAGGTTCTTGTGGTGGACAACGACTCGCTGACACGGATGATGATGACTCGGCTGCTTACTCGGCTCGGCTGCAAGGGCAGCAAGGCAGAAAATGGTGAGATTGTGTTAGAGATGGTGCTTAGCAGTCATGCGGGATGCTTCGCAGAACAGAATCCACTGCTTCGCGATGATTCAAGTTACATGCCATGCATTCGAGTTACGCCAGGGGACGTTGTGGAGCAGCTGGAGGCCGAGAGGGACAGAGAGAGAGAGAAGAAAATCGCTCACATACTGATCCTGGAACGAGCGCCGTTGGCTAATTTCGATCAGACCGTAATCCGCTGCGAGGCAGTTCAAGACAGGACATACAGGCTGGACAAGGGGTGAGGTCACAAATAATGCATGCAAGGTCATGTTGGTGTTCCGGACCTTCCGGTGCGAGGTTTTGAATGGTGGGAATGCAGAGTCTAAGAAAGGGGACGAATACTACGGGGCAGTTGGTGAGCGAGAGGCGGTCTGTATCGGGACAAAGGGACGACTTGGACCCTTCCCTGTGACTGCCGCCACGGCGAGGAATAGGGACGGAAGGAAGATCGGTGACTCGGATGGAGCAGAGTGCAGACATGCGGGTCCTGCCGGATTTTGAGCCTCGCGCTCGCCTGCATGCCCGCTTATCCCTTTCGATTGAGCCTCATTTTCCTTTTATCTGTCATACCGCCCCTTTGATTCTTTACCTTACAGTATAGTACCTTTCCGAGTCATCCTTAGTCCCTTTATCTCTTTCCAGCTTCATCATACCTTACTTGCCCTTTTTCATTTCCCTTTGTTTTCCTCTCGCGCTCACCCTCCGAGTCATCAGCAAAACAGGACTCTGATATATAGCGCTATTATAGGGATCCATAGTGGCCATAGCAGCCATAGGGCCATAGCTGAGGTCTCGATATATAGCACTACATAGAACTATGGTAGCGCTATATAGCAACCCAGTTTTCCTCTCTTTGTGTGTGCCACTGTGCCCCTCCTTTTCCTCCTAGGGATTCAAGCATACAGGTACAGGTTTGGGGTGGGTTGACAGGTTTGACAGGAACCTGCAGGTTAAGGCACTCAGGTGTTCGGACGATGGAGAGTTGTATATTATTGTTGGAAAAAAAGACAAGACAAGAATGTACTACAACACGGCTATAACAAAGGTTCTGCATATCAACTTTCCAATCTTCATCGTACTGCTCGCCCCGTGGCATATCCGGACGGTGATGTGGATATGGCGGGACCGAATGAGGCGGGGAATTATGCACTGGTGGCACGTAAGCTGCTTGAGGGCCTCAGCCGTGGCGACGAGTGCCCAGAGCGAAATGGGAATTCGAGAGGTGAACCTGCCACTCCAAGGAAGGCATAGCAAGCATCGAGCTGTCTAAAGCAGGTTCATAAACGTTGCGCAAATAGCTCGGACCATCGCATACTCGAAAAGTATATGGGACGTTCATCGAGCGGATTCCTAGTCGTTCATGGACTTTGGGCTGGTAAAACTAACAATCATGGATCGTACGTACCAATAACGACCGATGGCAGCACGACCATCACGGTCACCAGAGCGAGTACAAACATTGTAAAGTCGCCCTTTGCGTGCGCACACAACAGATCGAAACTCAAATCATGTAGGCACATCGGATGTGACTCGCTCAACATCCGATCATAGTGCGCCAAGAACTGCTGTAACGTAAGGATATGGTCTACAACAGCAACCAATATTCAGCTAATACGTCATAAACAGTCCAATGTTCATGGCCTCACCTTGGACGTCGCCCAAGTAGATGGCAACCTCTGCGTCATCGCTAGCATCTGGGCCATCCAGGGCCAGCAGCCGCTTGCGGATCCCGGCGATGACTTCCGGTTTGGTTGCTAACACACGTGCCACGGACGTGGCCAGATGCCTCGTTCGCGCCATGCGGTGGAGATCGAAGGATGCACGGGTAAAGCTCGGCTTGGATTTACTACGCAGCTTGTTTCTCATGGGGTTAGCGTCCTATAATGAGTCACAACAGGGGGTATTACCCCCATAGGAGGATATTATTAAGGATATTGTTGACCAGGCTGAGGAAATGAAACCTGAGGAGGCGCCGGTACATAGGCGCCGCCTGGCGGCCCAGTTCCTGGGCGAACAGGGATTCCAGGAACGCCAGGAGCACCGGGAGCACCAGGAGCGTCGGGACCAGGACCACCTGGCACTATAAAACCGCCAGGTTCTACTCCAGGCCCTGGCGGCGGGACTAAAGGTGAGTAGATGAGAGTGTAGATTAGCAATATGGGACATATAGAAGTGGTACAACTTACAAGGTCCTCTAGTCAGGCCTAGGCTATTCAGATCGTTGCGCAGCTGATCTAGGCGATCAGAGACACCACGAAGCTCCGCTTGACGATCTTCCACATCGTGGCCTAGCCACTCATTCAACGAGTTCATATATCTCATGAGCTCACGCTGCTGCTCCAAGGAGGCTAAATACATGAATCGATTTTCCTGTGTGAAGTTACATTGTTAACATTTGACAACCACGCAGAAAGAGTACGCACCCGAACCATGGCCATCATACCATTGAAAATAGGTGGCAGAATGACAGACTAAGGAAGGTTCAATGTTAGTGAAGTTCATCGTGGTACCAGACGTCTGTACCTGAGTAAATGGCGGTGGAACCACACCCGGCTGAGCAACTTGTGGCACCATCCCAGGGGCAGATGGACCAGGCTGCAATGTGGTTAGCCAAGGGGCACACTAACCAGCAGAAATTACAGACCGGTTGGGGGGGCGGGTACCACGGACCCGTCTGCATCATCGCTGGCGCGGTTACACGTCCGGCGTCTTGATGATCATGGGGAGGTGGGGGAGGCTACAGTATGCATAAGCGTGCGGAAGGAGGGAAAACCAGGATCAAACTCACAGGCGCAGGTTCGACGTCCTGTGTCGATTGTATCCATCTATCCCGAGGAGCCCTCTGTCCTCTTACTTGATGAACTCCGTCGAGGAAGTCAGATCCAGTGTCATCCAGACGGACTCTACGACCATCGGGCCTTGCAACATGTGTCTCTGGACGGTGGCTCGGTACCAGCGGGCCCGTTCTTGGAAGTCTCCCTGCACGTGATGGTCGCCGGCAGCCCCCTAGATCACGTATGAAGAGTTCAACAATGGGGACCGTGAAGGGCCGTATTGGGGGAATTCAGTGAGAAGCGTCGGGCTGGTACTTCGGGGTCGCAGTCCACGAGCATCAGGCCGGAAGATTAGAGGTAAGAATGCAGGCGGCGGCTGGATCTGTGGTGGGGCTGGAGGTTGAGGAGGACGAAGAAGCTCTGCCATCAGTGATGTTCGTGGCCTTACTGGCGTCGGGGCGATGAGACCTTGTGGCTCCTGCCTCAATCCATCCCATCTTTCCCTGAGACGCCTAATCGTACTCGAGATGTCAGACCCGGAATCGAACAATGACTCTACAGGAGTCGGTGCCCTAGGATGCCTCTGTGCTTCGGTCAGCCTGCTAATTAGATCCTCAAGCCGTTGTAGCCTCCCCACGAGTTCATGTTATCTGGGGGACCGCGTTGGCGGAGCTCATCCAAGACATTGCTTGTCCACAACTGGCCGTCCCGCAAATCATCAGTTTGCACCTTAACGCCATCTAATACTTCACGGATGCGGTTCAGGGCTTCGGGATCTATGCCAGCTGCTCTGGGTCTGACGGTCGCGCTCGAGGTCACTGACTGGGTAGGGGATACGGAGGTAGGGGGAGGTCGTCGTGTGATTTCTGTGGAAGTCCGAGACAGATATTCGCCCGATGAGGGAGGGGACTGTGATATGGGTGTCGAAGGGAGTGTCCTGGATGAGCAAGAGCTTGATGGAGACGAGTGTATTGAAGATGACGGAGGGGAAGAAGATACGGGAGTAGATGAGAGAGAAGGTGGTTGTTGAATAAACGACTCGGATTCCATCAAACTGAAGTCATCAGAATGATAAGACGACAAGAACGATATAGTATCACTCAAAGAACTCGGAGAGCCTGGGGTATGGGGAGGGGACAGCGAGATGGGAACGAGGTGCGGGCCCGCCTTGCCAGTCACTGCTGGAGGAATTGGGGGAGGCGCTTCGCGAGGCGAAGGCCGAGATACAACACTACTCCCACCAACGGACTGGTCCTTGAACTGAGCTGGAGGAAGGACAGCTGGTGGCAAAAGTTGACAAAGCGAGAAATGGCACGCCGCCAGCGCCGTAACATGAGACCGCAGGTCAGCCTGGGAAGCGAAAACTGCATCTTGGCTTTCTTTACGGATGCCACGTCTTTGGAGAAGGTGTGTTTTTCGTCAACGACTGAGGTTGTGGTAACGAGTTTCTCCCTGGCTGGAACTGTAAGTGCCCATGCGTTGGCTAGAGGGATGGTTTCCCTAACTAGTAGGATCCGCAAGGCCTGTGTGTTCGCAGGGAGGATGGGTGATTGGGTGTGATGGTAGACGCCGGATTATTGACGACAGAGTCAAGGTATTCCATGAGCAATCCAAGCTGGAGGTGGAGTGAACCTTCGGATTGGAGACAAAACACAATGTTCGCATACCAGACGACCTGCGAGTGGTTTGTGCAGTAGTTTTGAGCCTTCTGCGGACACGGTCGATATGCTCTGCATCACCATGTTGACAATATGAATACATGTCACCAGAAGTGTTCACGCCCGTTGACAGTGTGCCGTTTCTCGGCCGTCTGGATAGGTGTACGTAGCATACTCGTTGCCCTGCGTGAGGCAATGTGCATCAGCGTAAGCGAACTCTAGACGTAAAAGTGGACATATGGAGGCATCCTTGAATTTCCAAACCAATTCGGTGATGCCATTAACTGTGCGAGTCATCCTGCTCTCGGACACAAAGCGACCATCAGGCGTGACTGTACTGCGGGACACCTGGCTGTACACCCGCATGCGACCACCGCCAGGATTTGTCATGTCATCCACGGTCGAACGGGAAGCCCGCGATAAGGAGATGGTCATCAAAGAAGCCACGCCCACGTTGACGATGTGCATCAAGTTTCGATCTCGACCTCGACGCCACGGGTCGGCGAAGAGTGGGTCGGACATGGAGTTGTGTGGCTCACCGAGGACGGAGCCGAAGACAGACTCAAAGAGTCTGAAAGGATTGGTGAACCCGGCGTGGTGCCGCCCAAAGTCGAAGAAGGGGTCTTCGGTAAAGGGTGAGTAGCGCTCCGGGCTGGAATAGCGGGGGCGACGACGATGACGCGACTCTCTGGACCCTGGAGATGGAGGTGGCCAGACTCCAGTGGCATCGTATGCCTGTTAAAACGACGGACAAGGTACCTAAAACAGATCACAAATGGGCGACGTAGCAGAGTGGATGCATGAATAAGAGTGACCTTTCAGAACTCATCTCCTGCGGTTTCTTTCTGCTCTGGTGGAACATGATCTGGGTGTGTTTGTAGGGCCCGTTTCTTATAGGCTTTTCGGACTGCAAACAGACGAGAGCATTGAGGGGGGACAGGACCAGGTATGAGGCCATGAGGGTTGGACGTACTTTGATCTTCGGCGGTGCCCCGATGTACGCCGAGGGTTTCGTATAAGTCAGTGGACATGCCAGTAGTGGACGGAGCGCAGAGGGAGGGAGGAGGAGGGCATGAGGAGATGGGATGGAGTGGGATGGGGGATGGCCGGGGGATGGATGGCCTGGACAAGCCGGACGGGTAATGAAAAGATGGCAGCGTGGAAAATTACATGTCGTTGGTTGCTAGCTTACCGAGATAGATTAAAGATGCGCCGTAGGCATGTCCGAAGCTAACTATATGGAGATCACTGTCGGGTACTTCAATTCATTCCTCAATGTCCTGACCACCGACACTAGTACTGAGGAGTCTATTTCAACTTGTCTTCATCAGTGGAAAAAGTGCAGACTCAACCAAGAAGAGCTGTGTTTTGCATGCGCATGTCAAGGTGCAAGTACATGCTGACAGCTAACCTTGTTGAACTCACATCTCAGCTCCTCCAGGGTTGTGCTGAAAATGACAACAATGTATGAGAATTAGTGTATGGCACAGGTAACCCACAGGTTTTTTGTATTTTGGGTGTAGCCCTTTACTGTGCAATCAAAATGAGCCCTTAAGCATGTAAAATGGTTAAGAATTGAGTGAGTTATATCTCCATCAATTTTTAACAGATTTGGATGATTAGAGGCTTGTTTGGAAGCTAATATATGTCTGTACACCTGCGGGTGTACAGGTGAATATTAGCTTCCAAACAAGCCTCTAATCATCCAAATCTGTTAAAAATTGATGGAGATATAACTCACTCAATTCTTAACCATTTTATATGCTTAAGGGCTCATTTTGATCGCACAGTAAAGGGCTACACCCAAAATACAAAAAACCCGTGGGTTACCCATGCCATACACTAATGAGAATTCCACAGAAAATGCACAAACCTGCATTGACCATACAATGTTGCCAGACAACTATTCGTGATAGACTTGAATACTCTTCTCAGCTATTTTGTAGAGCTTGTATGGTGTAAACTCAATGGCATCTGCTGTTAGGACCATGTGTCCTAGTTGTACCAGTACAGAAATTTTATCTCACACTTACGCTTATAGACTGCCCCACTCCCTACTGCCATACTGAGAAGTTACTAACTTTGCGTTACTCAATGTGGACAGTCCCCTTACTTATGTTTCTCCTTGTTTACCTGCATTCACTTGGTGGCTGAAGTGAACAGTTGAACAAGTTGTACTTACTTGATATGGTCGAGTACACATGTATTTAAGGACTGCAGTTTAGCTTCACTGAACCCTAAGTTCAGCTTTGCTAAACTTGTAGCTATACACTCTATTCCTCTAAAGCACATGTGACTGGGCCCTGCTCTACATCTGCCATTCTTCCTAAGTTGCCTTTAAAGGCAGGCAACTTTCCCATGCCTAGTGCTTGAGCATTATCAAGCAACCAGTCATGCTTACACTTGTGCATAACAAGTAGAGTCAGTGGAAGTAATGTGTCAGTGGGTACAAGTCCCCTGCATAATATTCATACAAGTTAGTCCTGCTATGGACTTAACATCTGCAGACAGAGGTGCATTCAATAAAGATTCAAAGCATTTGATGGGGTCGCAATAGAACAGCTGTAAGGGAAATTTGTAGGATGACTGGCTGTCCAAGGCTTATAATTCCATGACAGTCCAGCAGGAAGCATTTCTGCTCAGCCTCTCAAGTTTTTTGCTGTACAAAATAGAGTGCGAATCTACCAATCAGCACCATACTCATATCTGAATGTAGAAGAAAGGCTGCCAATTACCAATCTTCCATTGATATGAACAGATACTGTATCAATTTGAAGATGAACCAAAGGCAACCTAACCAGATGTGTGTGCTGAAGTGGCAAATACTGCTCCTGCTCTGTGGCCACTGCGCCAGTTGTAGTTGCCCCACTGCCACTGCTAGTCCTGTTGCCAGCATTGAGGATGTCCCAATTCACACTGTCGACATCCTTGCCATAATCATTTCTCAAAGGCTGAAAGAGCAACTCAGTGAAGTCCCACTGTTCAAGTTGATCAAGGAACTCTTCGATGGCAAGTTGTTGTAAGAATGGTACCTCCACACCTCCCGCCATATTACCCTGTCATAAGGTATGAGCTAGTACCTTTCATTTATATTGTGTCTAATGTGCGTGTTCATAGTCTTAGCCCTGCATTCAAACCTTAGTGCTTCCCCTAGTGTACATGCTACTGTCATGTCATGTATCATGCATCACCACACAGTTGCTGACAGCATGTGTGGACTTTTTCTCATCTGCCTGCTCTCTCAATGCCCACTTCCCTCTCCCTAGACTCTAGATAGCTGATCCATGTATTCAGACATCAGTTTTCCCTTGGTTCTATTCTTTAAGTTGCCTAGTAGTGTGTACCCCCATTTTGCCTCTATTCTGCTGCAACTTAAGTTGCCAAGCTGCTGTGCACATTGCTTTCCAGTCAAATGATGACTGTCTTCTAGGATCTTTTCTGCATTGCCGTAATGGTTAGCAAGCGCAAGTCCCCTCCTGGTCCCACTAACCCTCTTCTGGCTAAAGCTAAGAGGGGAACAGCTGGTTCCTGGCTTTGATTAGTCCCCATCTAAAGATGAGCAATTCTGTGGCCAGCTGGAAAGCCTGGGATATATCATGGACCAGGACTCAAATGATGTACTGGAAGGAAATCTTGTGAACTATATGCATGGGATCCATGCACTCTTGCACGGCAAACCCATCAATGTAAGTAATAAATTAAGGTGTACTCATTTCATTTGTTGTTGGCTCTTCCACTCCTCCCTTTCAAATCGTGCCTGTGCACTTTCAGCCAGCAACTCCATTGAAATGTTTTTTCGAGTGTTCACCCATGGTCAGAATTCACAGACTTGGTGGAGGTGGCGTAGTCGACATTATTAAAGAAATGGTGGAAGTGGATGTAAATCTCATGCTGAGGCCCTAGGTGTCACAACCCGTTGGTCACGCTGCTGCATTTGGGTGCATTTATATGAACTGTATCTCTGATGAGACAATTTTTATGATGACCAAATATGAAGCGATAAACAGGATCCTTTGCATCAATCCTAAGGGTCGGCTGTGGGCAGCAAGAGTCAGACCGGGAAGGATGTCTGTGCTGGAGCCCAAAGTTGGACTATCTCACTGGTGAGAATGACATCTGAGTCAGCCTCTCCTCTCTCTGGTTCTGTGAAAGGTCTTGACTGACTCCCATGTTGAATCTCTGCAGATGCTCACCTCGCCATTGAACATTTGGTGCATGGGGCCAAACTCATCATGTATGGAGGGAGATACATATCTGTCACACACATCATGTGTAGCATGTTGATCCTAGCATTGTAGTCCCCATGTATACATGCCCACATACTGCCTTTATACAACACAGATGAAAATGAATCATCACTTTTACTTTGCTTACCCCATCCAACAACCTCCTCATGTGGCTGCCCCCCAGAATGCCACAATCAGTCCCCATTCCTCTTCCTTTCTCCACTGTCGCAGCATGAGTACGGGCAACAAAGGGAGACTGATCTCCTTCATCAACCCCACCACCCCTCTACTCCTTGTGCCTGGTATGTACAAGATGCAGACTGCTCCTATTCTTGTCAAGCCAGCAGTAATTCCTTTTGTGACCCCTTTGCTGCATCGATTCACCTACATCCTCTCCTCAGGAGAGTCATTTGTCAAGGCCCTAAGGAGAAAGAGGATTTGCATACTGAATGTGAACCAGCAAGGCATTCACCCTAGAGCAATGCATTTGACTATGATTAGTTGGGCAGCTAAGCCTGGTGAGTTTATTGTAGTTTGATATCTTTTGTCTTTTCACCAACTTGCCTACAATAGTTCAGGAATGCATTCTAATTCGCGATAATGATAATGACTATGATGACGCAGACAACATACACAAACCATGGGATCACTTCTTGCTTAAGCTGCATCACCTGGATTGTGAGGAACATGATGACAACGACAATGATGATTTGTTACCATGTGCATCCATCCACTCGAAGAACATCATGGTGGATATTAAAATTTTGATACCACCCTTAAGCTTATACAGTATATACAATCAAAGAGAACTACATTATGTTTGACTCTTCGCATGCTTGTCCGATTGAAACACCATCCTTTTGTCTGTCAGAGCAAAATAAGTGATACCATGACTGAATTGGACCAGGTAAAAGGACCATTCGGCAATAATATGTGCAAAGGACAAAACAGACCTTTGCATCGCATTTGTAAAATGTTTCAAACCAAGTCAGGTGAGATCAGATAACCCACATGGGTGATTGTTCCAAGTGCAGCTCACTGTTGTCGATTGGGATAAACTCTTGTCCAACGACCATGTTGGCGATGCTGCCATTGAAATCACAGTGCAAAGTACCAACCATATGGTGCTCTACGGCAATAACTTTGGTCCGAATTACTCAAATGCTACAACACTAACAACACGCTCATAGTGTCACATATTGAACTAATCAATCCTCGACTCGCTCAGCTCAACACTCTATGGAGATGATTGACTTGTTCTTCACCCACTGGGACAAAAAATCCCACATGGACAAACTGGCCTTTCCTGAAGCGATATAGTGTATTGAATGAAGCGTGTTTGATAAATGATAATGAGGGCAGCAGCAGTAGGCACAAGTGTGAACCAGAAACAGAATCAGGGACAAATGTCAATGCATTCTCACTCCTATGATAGTCCTATCTTTGTTGTAAATTGCTATGAACACTATGGGGTGCTATGGCCATCTATGAAATTTAAGGTTTGTTATAAACTACTATGAGGTGTTATGGCATCTATGAAAATTAAGGTTTGCTACAACACAATTTCTGGCTCCAAGTGAGTTTGAAGTGAGTGCAGACTTGGGCTGTCTGTGTTTTGCAATCCTAAGGCTTTCAATAGACCATTCATGAAATAAACATCAATTATTGTAAGACAGCTACTGTAGATGGCTTCACGACTTATTTTACTCTTAGAGATTTCATGGTAAGATTTTAAGAAGCTAAGCAGGTTAAGAAGTGCATGCAAAGTTTGATACTTGATGCTTGATGCTCGACACTCAATGCTTGACACTGTGCCTCAACACTCAATAGTACTCAATGCTTAATGTCTTGACACTCAATGTTCAACTTTGAGTGTTGAGCGTTGAGTGTCTAAATGCAAAAATGCCAATATAAACCACATGGCTATAAACTGTGTGGCTCTGGTCCCACACTCCCCCATACACAAACCACATTTTTCTTTTCAGATGCAACATTTTTTGGACAGGCAGTGAGCATGAATGCATGAAAGGCATTGCCTGCTTGGAGCCAACCTTGGCACCACTTGCAACTGCCTTTCTGCGTTCCCCTACAGCAGCACCCCCTCTTCGATGCCACAATGTGTGGATGGGACATTCCATGAAGCACAATATAATTCTTTGCTGCTGCCATGTGTGGATGTGGCCATTTTATGCTCCCCTGCCCCCACTTTTGAGTCAACAGTGCCATCTGCAGATGTGACCATCATGTGCTCCCACGCCCCCTTTAATTGGTGGCCTGTGTGGATGGAAATGTTGTGTGAAGCATCCAATTTTCTGTCTGTGCACTATAATCCTTTTCCCACTGTCCTGTCGCTCTCCTCTGTCCACCTGCTTGTGTTTTTGTGCTGTTGATGAAAATGACATGCCCATTATTGACTGAGACTTGACTATACCACCCTGCATCAGTACTATGTCAGTCATTGCCACCTGCACCCCCCCACCTCTCGCCATCTCTGCCAGCCCTACCACTCCTGCCACTGTAAGATGTGCATTGAAGTGCCCATCAGCCACCAGCCACAACTGTATAGTACTTCCTCTCAACTCTCATTGCCTCTCCCTCATTGCTTCTAGATTCTCAATCATTGTCCGACCCCTCACCTCTGGCGCAAGATGACTATGAATGAATTAAAGATGTTTTCACCTTCACAGCCACCCACTCCTTGACCCTCTTGTTGGCTGCATTCCCCTCATCCCCTCTTTGGCCCATGATGATCCATTCTAGTTGCTAGGGCACTGCACCAAGATGCCCCTTGTATTGAGTCCTTAGCATCATTTCTTAGTTACTGACCATTTTTCTTTCATTTTCTTTCATTTTGCATATGTCTGGCACAGCGTTAATGCACACATTCTGGTATTTACTCTCGCCAGCACAGGTGCTCAGTAGGACTACATGTATTTAAGAGCCTCCCTCACTTGTCAAGGAGGATTATCCATCATTATCATCAGGATCAGCTGTTCAGAATGTAGTTTGCTTTCTTTTCTCTTCTCTCTCATTTTGTGTGCTCTTCCAACTTGACTCCTTTTGGCTTGGCATCCATGTCTGCAGAACTGCTGTCCCCAACACTCTAGCCGACCTTGCTCATTCTCACCCCTCTATCTTATCTCTCCCCCTTTCCTTATCTTAGACGACTCTCCCACACTTGCAGCCACTATCTTAGCTACACCACCTCCTTCCCTACCACGACCTCTGTGGGTATCCTCATACCAGCTTCCACCATCACCCCCTCCTCCTTTGTCTACAGTTTTCAGAAGAGTGCTTGGACAGTGTAGACATCAAGAAAGAGAACGTGTGGCTAGAGAAGCAGGCACTCGCCTCACTCTCTCACAGGTCAGTGCAGAAACTCAACAGATGACAGTTTCACATTCAACTGGCATTTGTGATGACCATCAACAAAGCACAAGGTTAAACAGTCAACCACATTGGCATTGACCTTTGCAAACCTGTGTTTGCTCACAGCCAACTATATGTCACATTCTCACATGCAATGTCATCACAACACATTAATATGCTTCTCTCTTATGAATCACAGGGAAATAAGACACAGAACGTCATATATAGTGAAAGTTCATTGATAATGTCTCTATGCTAAAAGAGGGATATGAGAAAGTAATTAATTGTAATTTGCCTCACCCCACATGTGCCTTCCTTGTATCAAACTGATGATGCTTCTACTTTTAGACAAGACTAGGTCTATTCAAAATTGCCAGTTTTCAGAGATGGGTAGTATTGACAAGTGGACCTGAGCTAATGGACAATATTAAGAGAGCCTCACCTAATGTCCTATCTAGGAGGGCAGCATTTAATGAAGTGTAGTAGTGTGCAAACAGAGAGCTCATACTTATGGGGATAATATACAGTATCACCAGTGTGTAACACTCAGCTGAGCATTCCCATATCATTTGTGGACCTGCTTGGTTGATTAGCCTTGATTACCTGTACCTCAGGCTTAGTACTATCAGCAGTGGCCATTAACTTGTCTTAGCAACACTTTCAATTTACTGCAGGTTTCGATGTCAAGTCAACCCCAGGTACCCCATGGTCCCCATGGTGGAGTGAATTGTCAGTGGCACATTCCTCATACATATCTTTCTGCTAATTTAGTCTCCCTCAGGCATCCTGACTGGTCTGTTTTTCTGACCACACATAGAAAAAGTCACTGTCTTCATGCCAACCCACCTGTAGTGTGCTTTACACAACTCTTAAGCACAGCTGGCAGCCCTTTAGGTTCGTGGTGTTTTTTCTCTGAGTCCCACTCTGCTCTCATTTATGCCTATGTTGGGATATGTGTACTGGATTGCTTTTATGTCCCATTGCATGTATTCCTTCCTGTGCCTGTCTCATTACCATCAATCCAATTTGTGTTTGGAATGCTTACTCCTTTCACGATTTAAGTTCACCATTAATAACAGTTATTGGTCTTGCCAGGCTTGGACCGGAATGGATCACCTTTGTGTCAAAGTGCCCATCATGACCTCACCCTCATTCCTCTCCCCAGCCACACAGTGATAACCAAATCTTGCCCATCCTCTTGACAGTCAACAATCAAATACTAACTCTCAACACTTGATGCTTGAAACTCAAATGCTGCTGACACTGCAACTTTGTGAACATGTCACTGTTCCATAACCTTGCCCGTCCTCTTAACAGTCAACAGTCGACACTCGATGCCCGATGTTTGACACTTAGGGGTGTGCACTGTAACTGTACCTCATGGACCAGACGGGTCCCATACTACGGGTCCTGTACCCGTGCTGTTCCGACCTCGTTTCAGCCACTTGTATGAATGGTGGATGAGACGGTCTAGGCCTGTTCAAGACTGTCGATGTACATTCATCACAGTCATACAGACGGGTGGACAGGTGTTTCCAAAACTTCTCAGGGTGAAGTTTTACAACTTTGCTCTAAAATCTGATCAATCTCAGAATCTGTTTGATCATTGCTCTCTTTGAAACTCATTCTCTTGTGCTTGTCATCTACCTGGTTGCCGCTGTGTGATTCACCTCAAGAAACAAGTGTTCTCCCAACTTGTCATCAAGACTCTCTTTTCTGACCTCAAGATCCTTGTCATGGACTGCATTATGTGTCAAGCTCAAAGTATGGCCACTGTCCACTGTTACTGGGGGCAGTGGTCCTATTTTGAGCTTGACAGGCAAGCAACACATGGAGTATGCCCTCTTTTTGGGCAATAACTCTAATGGTTGCAGCCTTTATGGCTCTTCCAACTATGATTTGCCAACTAAAAGGCCACAAGAGCATGAGGGCATTGTAACAAAGCACGGTGACTTGATGAGCATGCTAGACTGGTTGATAAATACACTATACTGATGTCCACAGGTTGACCATCATACTATGACTCAGGCTGAATCGGCTGACCATCATACTATGACTCAGGCTGAATCGGCTGACCAGCTAGCTGTGGGGCCAAACGGCCAACTACTCAATGCCTCAAAAATTGCCTGGTACAATGATCCAGATGATCCCCATCCAATTCAATCAACATCTAAGGTACAGTGGGTAAAAAAACTGTCCCAATGTTTGGCTGTTTTGAAAAGACTGACTTGGCATAAATCAAGTAAATTACATAATAATCTGAAAATAATATATGTTATATTAGGTTATCTTAGCTTTTAAATGAACCTTAGATTATGTAATTTGAAGCAGAATTGATGGAATGCCAAGTAAAATAAAACACTCT
>WNGJ01001265.1_pt1 | contig 24608 bp, 22 predicted proteins | sample 5400611 | NCBI WGS metagenome assembly WNGJ01 (sample SAMN13153375, study PRJNA577476) | soil metagenome | isolation source: 40 cm soil or saprolite under Garry oak tree replicate 1 | place: USA:California | collected 2016-06-15
GATCTCGCCGATGATCTGACGCTGGAAGGGCTCGAGGCCCCGCGACCGGAACGCCGAGCCCTTGAGGCTCAGGCGCCCGCGCTCGTCGAGCAGCGCGTATGTCTTCATCTTGTAGCTGAACATCGCCGCGTAGCGGCCGTCGAGCTCGAGCTGGATTCCCGAGGGCAAACCCGCAGTGAGCCGCTCGAGCAAGATCTCGTCGTCCACCGTCGAATGACCGGACGGCGGCACGAAGTAGACGCCGTCGGTGTCCGCCTCGACGGGAACGGCGCCGAGCTTTTCGAGCGCGCCGAGAATCGCGGTGACCACGGCCCGTCCCTCGGCGGTGACACGGTCGGCGGCGTCGAAGTCGTTCCAGTGCCCACCGCTGAAGGCCAGGTAGCCGTAGAACGCGTTGATCAGGATCTTGAACGATTGCTGGAGCGCTCCCAGGTGCGCGCGCTCCGCGGGTTCCTGGGCCTCGCGTGCCAGGCGCTTGGCGCGGACACGAAAGTCGCGCAGGTGCTGCAAGAGCTCCGGGAACACGCCGAGCGTGTCGGAAGCCGGCGCGATCGCCTTCGCGAGCATGAGCGAGGGATAGAGCGAGGTGACGTCCACATGCAGGACGGGCCGCGCGACGCCTTCCTGGCAGATCGCGGTATAGCCGCCGCCGACGGGACCGACCGGTCCCGGCAAGGGCACCGCCTGACCGCGAGCCAGGTATTCGCGGAGCACGAGCGCGTCGATCTTTGCCGCGGCGCCGCGCAAGGTGCACGACTGATAGTCGAAGGGCACCGTCTGGGCCTGAGCGAAATACGGCGGGGCCAGGATCGACGCGATGGCGAGCGTCTCGACGGCGTCGTCCGCGGCATACGCCATGAGCCGCTCCGGCGTCTGGCTGAACTCACGCGTGATCTGCGAGGCGTCGACGTAGGTGCGGCCCTCGGCGGCGACGCCGAAGTGGCGGGCGAGGTCCTTCAAGCCGAAGCCGGGCAGGTCACGCGTTCCGGCGTCGTGGAGCTGCGCGAGGATCCACGTGTCGATCACGTGGCGTCCGGCGACCTCGTAGCGCCGATAGCCGATCGTGCGCTCGGCGATCTGAAGCCGCGCGACCCGGCTGCGGAGGCTCTCGCCGCCGCGCCCCCAGGCCAGCGCCACGCGGTGCAGGCGCGCCCGCGCCTCGAGGTATTCCAGATCGAACCGGAAAATGTTGTGGCCCTCGATCACGTCCGGATCGCGCTCGCGGATGATGCGAGAGCACTCTTCCAGGAGCGGCCGCTCGTCGAGCCGGTCGCCCCGCACGACGTGACGAAAGCCGGTCGTGTCGGCCAGCGCGACCGCGATGATTCGATCGCCGGGCCGCGCGGCGCTCGGGAACTCGTGGCCCTCGGTCGTCATCACCTCGATGTCGAGCGCCAGACGCCGGAGGTCGGTGAAGACGAGCCCGCCGAACGAGGTCCGCCCGGTCTGGAGAAGATACTGATGGATCGAATCGGCCAGGAAGAGATAGGGCGCCCCGGGCACGTTCCAGAGCTGGCCCGACTGATCCCGGCAGCGATCGCGCGCGCCGAGCGCGTCGGCCCACGACCCGAAGCGCGCTCGCCAGCGCAGCGCGCCCGGCCCCTCCAGCGCGGCGACGTCGAGCAAGCCCGGCGCGCCCTTCACCAGATCGGGGTCGGCGAGCAGCAGGAACGGCGAGAAGCGGGCGGTCTCGGTGACCGTCCCCGCGCCCGAGCGTCGGTAAAGGCGGATCGCGCGTCCGCCCTCGGCGAGATCGAAGGCGACGAGCCCGGGGCTCGGGTCCCGTCCGAAGAGAAGTGGGGCGTGCTCGATGGTGAGCACGCGCTAGGCCGCGAGCTCCTGGACGGCGACGCGATCGATGGCGAGATCGGCGAGTCCGACGAGCGGTCGCCGCGTCGTCATGGCGTCAGAATACTCGCGGGCCCGGGCTCGCTCAACCCCTGAGGCTAATACGGATGACAGCGGCACGGCCGGCATCGCGGCCAAGGTACTGGACTCAACATGAAGATTTCCTGAAGACCGCCTGAATCTCCACTCGCGTTGCGTCTTGACGACGAACCGAGGCCGCGCCTACCTTCCTTCGAATGCGCATCCTTCTCATTGAGGATGACAAGGAAGCGGCTCGGCTGCTTGCTAGGGGCCTGCGCGAGGAAGGGTGGATCGTCGATATCGCCTTCTCCGGGGAGAGCGGCGACGAGATGGCGAGCGTGAATACCTACGACGCCATCGTGCTCGACTGGATGCTCCCCGACCGCGACGGCATCGCAGTCTGCCAGAGCCTGCGTGGGAGCGGCCTCCACGTCCCCATCCTGATTCTGACGGCGCGGGATGCGATCGAGGACCGCGTTCTCGGTCTGAACGCGGGCGCTGACGACTACCTGACAAAGCCCTTCGCCTTTGCCGAGCTACTCGCTCGCCTCCACGCCCTTCTGCGCCGGTCCGAACTGACGCGCCCGGTCCTTCTCACCGTGGAGGACCTCACGCTCGATCCCCGCAGCCATCAGGTCATGCGGGGAGGCATACCTATCAGCCTGACGCCCAAGGAGTATGGGATTCTCGAGACCTTGATGCGCCACGCCGGTGAAGTCGTGAGCCGCGCCTACCTCGGGGAGCACGTGTGGGAGGACGAACACGACTCTCTGACGAACTTGGTCGACGTCCACGTCAGCCACCTTCGGAGGAAGGTCGATCAAGGCCCCGTGACTCCGCTCATCCACACCGTGTGGGGTCACGGCTATCGCCTGGGACCACCACCTCGCTGATGACGCTGAGCTTCAAGGCGCGGCTGACGCTCGTTCACCTGGTCGCCGTAGCGCTCATCCTGGTGGGCACGGCGTTGACAGCCAACTGGGCGCTGTCTCGCGCCGTGCTGAGTCAGATCATCGACGCGGGGATCCTCGCTCTCGCCGAGGCCGAGGCGGCGGCGATGGTCGAGAAGCCTCACCCCCCCACGCATGTCCACGAGATGGCCCCGGGGACGGCGGCCCCCTCGTTTGCCCGGCTCGACAAGTTCGTCCAGATCGTGCGCATGGACGGTCAAGCGATCGCGCGCAGCGTGACTCTGGGGAACACGCGACTGCCCACGAAGCCTGATCTGCTGGCTCGACTCCAGGGCGGCCAGACGGTGTTCGAGACGGTCGACAACTTCGGTGAAGAGCCGGTCCGGATGGTGTCGTTACCGGTCGAGGTGGGGGGCACCCGCTACGCCGTTCAGGTGGCGATGTCGCTCGACGACGCGTACGCCGTTCTTCGCTCTGCGCGGCTCTTGTTCACGGGCATGGCCGTGAGCATCCTGGTCGGGGTCGGGCTGATCGGGGTGCTCCTGACCCGGCGCGCCCTTCGTCCGATCGATCGCATCGTCAGCCGCGCGCGAGAGATCGGCGAGGGAAGCCTGAGTGAACGGCTTCCGCGCCCGGCCCAGCAAGACGAGATCGGGCGTCTGGTCGACACTCTCAACGAGATGCTCGGTCGCATCCAGGGAAGCTTCGAGATCCAACGGCGCTTCACAGCCGATGCGGCCCACGAGCTCCAGTCGCCTCTCTCGCGCCTGCGGACGGAGCTCGAGGTGACGCTGCGACGGCATCGCGACACGGCGGAGTACGAGGACACCCTGCGATCGTGCCTCGACAAAGTCGAACGCCTTTCGATCTTGACGAGAGAGCTTTTGACGCTGGCGAGGCTCGATGCCGAGCAGGGCCGGGCCGCGGCCGCGGGCACCGTGTCGCTCGGGCCTCTCCTCGAGGGTGTGGTTCGGCGGCTCGCGCCGGAGGCCGAACGTCGGCGCGTCACGATCGCCGTCCACCCGTCGCAAACGCTGTCGCTGTCCGTCCGGTGCGCGGAGGGGCTCGCCGACCTGGTGTTCACCAACGTGCTCGACAACGCCGTGAAGTTCTCACCGCCCGGGGGTCAGGTCGTCATCGATACCGCAGCCGAAGGCGCGGCGGTCGTTGTCGCCGTCTCCGACGCAGGCCCCGGTATCCCGGCCGACGAGATCCCACGGGTCTTCGAGCGCTTCTATCGTGGTCGCGTCGCGAGGGCCACCGACAGCCGCGGCTTCGGTCTGGGGCTGGCCATTTCCCGTACCGTCGTCGAGAACCACGGCGGCCAAATGTCCGTCGAGAGCGCGGTGGGCCGCGGCGCGACCTTTCGCATTCGTTTCCCCGTTGCGTCCTGATCGCGGCGTAGCGCACGTTCCCCGCGGACGCGCCGCGCGGCGATCGACGCCGACCGTCAGGGTTTCCGAAGTCTCTCGGCGACTCGGTAGACGGCCGGCAGCGCGACGAGTGTCAGGAGGAGAGTCGAGAGCAGCCCGCCCACGACGACTGTGGCGAGGGGGCGCTGGATGTACCTTCAGCAAATCTTCAGGCGCGACACGGTACATCTGGTGGGTGCCGCGCCTTCGCCTCTTCGTGCTTGCCGTGACCCTCGCGATGACCATACCCGAGTTCATCGAAGTTCAGCAGCTCGCGCCCGCCGATCTCCGGACGCGATTCAGGCTCTCGCCATCCTGCGATCCGTCCGTAACGGCCTTAACGACCGACCCGGCGGCGAACCGCGTAACGGTCGCCATCGATTGTCGAGCTAATCCGGCTACGACGTCTCCGCCGGGGGGGCCGCCCGGCGAGCGCCCACGGCCCAAGTAGGGGCCTGCTCCGAGCAGGAGGCGGCGGCATGGAAACAATCCTGGTCGTGGATGATGACGCCCAAGTCCTCGCTATCGTTGGGAAGATGCTGGAAGGGTACCGGATTCTGAACGCGCTCAATGCAGAAAAGGCAGTGCGCGTCGCGACCGGCCACGTCGGGCCGATTCATTTGTTGCTGACTGACGTGGTGATGCCGGGGGCGAGCGGTCGCGAGCTGGCGCAGCAGCTCAGCCTTCAGCGGCCCGAGATGAAAGTGCTGTACATGACGGCCTTTGCGCTCGTCAAGGGACAGCAGCAGTTCTCGGAGGCGGCGTCGGGCAGTGAGCCGGACGCGCCGATCATTCTCAAACCGTTCACCAGCGAGCGCCTCACCGAGAAGGTGCGGGAGGTGCTCACCACAAAGCCGGCCTCTCCCTTTGACCGCCCGCCCGATCCCTGGAGGAATGTGTAGGTTCTCCAACCAACCTGTATCCGAAGCTCCAACAACTGCCTCTACGACGTCTCGCAGACGGCCATTCCGACCGATGAGGTGGACTCCGAGGAGATCGCCAAGCCGCGTCCATGGGACATGGGATCGCTCGCGAAGTTCATCCTCTTCGTCGGGCCGTGCTCATCGATCTTCGACTACACGACCTTCCTGATGATGCTCTACGTGTTCAAAGCCTGGGCCGTCGACGAGGCAGCTCTGTTCCAGACGGGCTGGTTCGTGGAGAGGAGCGCATGGGCATGTCTTCGGGCATACCCGGCCTGAGGCGTCCAAAACCCGCGTCGTAAGCATGCGGCCCCTCCTAGTCGTTCTCGTTTCGCCCCGCGTTGGGCCGCGGTGTATGCTCGATTCATGCTCCGACGCCCGCTGTCGGTGCTTTGTGCTTCGATTCTGATTGCTGGCTGTGCCACGACGAATCTTTCGTTTCCGAACGCGACGCCCGGCAAGCCGCTCACGGTGCCGGCGTGGGAGCTGCGCCCGACTGGCCCCGGCCCGTTCCCGGCCGTCGTCTTGCTGCACGGATGTGCCGGCATCTCGAAGTCGAACCACGAATGGTCGCGCTGGTTTCGTGATCAAGGCTACGTCGCGCTACTCGTCGACAGCTGGACCCCGCGGCGAGTCGGCCCGTCATGTTCTCCGGACTTGCCGGACGTCCCCAACACCGAGCGCTTCGACGACGCGATCGGCGCGCTGCGCTTCCTGCAGGCCAAGCCCTACGTCGATCGGGCACGCGTGGGCGTGGTCGGCTGGTCGAACGGAGGCGTGTTCGCCCTCTCCGTGGTCAACGGACCGAGTCTCGAGCGCGCCCAGCGGCGCGGTGTCGTCCTCCCCGAGCCCGGGTTTCGCGCGTCGATCGCCTTTTACCCCGGCGGTTGCTACTCACTCGTCCAGGAGTTGGTGGTGCGGCCCCTCCTGGTGATGATCGGCGACGCGGACGATTGGACCGATCCGGGCCCGTGCGTCGAGATGATCGAGGCCATGCGGCGGCGGGGCGCGGACGCGAGGATCGTCCTCTACCCGCGGGCGTATCACTATTTCGACGTGATCGGCCAGGAACGGACCTATCTGGCCGAGGTCGCCAACCACAACAAGCCGAACGAGTGCTGCGGGGCCACCGTCGCCTTCGACGCGCGCGCGTTCGCGGACTCGCGCCGCCGGGTTGCCGAGTTCTTCGGCTATCATCTGAGAGGCAAGTAGCCCTCCATCATGGACAGCTCCGTCGAGCTCGTGCGCCATCTCCTGCAGAGCGTCGTGTACATCCACACGACCGTCGCGCGTGACCACCCCTCGACGAGGATCCTCGGCAACGAGCGGCTGGGCAGCGGCGTCGTGGTCGACGCCTCCGGTCTCATCCTGACCGTGAACTACGTCGTGATGGGCGGCCAGACGATCTCCGTCGGATTCCAGAAAGGTCGGCGCGCGAAGGCCGAGCTGGTCGCGCAGGATTTCGAGATCGGCCTGGCGCTGATCAAGGTGAACCGGCAGGGGCTCATCGCGGCCGAAGTCGGCACGGGCGACGTGGTCGAGCGGTGCGACGAGGTGGTGCTACTGGGCGCGACGGGTTCCAGGCCCGACGAGCGGCGCGCCACCGGCGGGCTCGTCACCTACATCGGCGAGTTCGAGGCGTACTGGGAGTATCTGCTCGACCGCAGCATCATCTCCAACGCGCCGAACCCGGGCTACGGCGGGGGCGGGCTCTTCACGATGACGGGCCGCCTCGCGGGCACCGTCTCGCTGAGCCTCAACGAGATCGCGCGCAGCTCGCTGGCGATTCCAACCGATTTCTACCACACCCATCGCGACGAGATGGTCCGCTACGGGCGGGTCGTCAGCCGGCCGCGCCGCGCCTGGCTCGGCATCTTCGCTCACGTGGTCGAGGAAGGGGTGGTCGTCGCCGGCGTGGTTCCCGACGGCCCGGGCGACCGCGGCGGGCTCCAGGACGGCGACGTGATCGTGTCGCTCAACGCCGAGGAAGTCGGAAGCCGCCGTGATCTCTACATGAGCCTCTGGCGCCACGAGCCGGGCGAGGCGCTGACGCTCGAGGTGATGCGGGACAACAAGATGCGTCGGTTCGAGGTGAAGGGGGGCGATCGCGCCCACTTCTTCCGCCAGCTGTGACCGCCTCCCCGCGAGGGGCGGTCTCGCGTTTCATCGCCGGCGACGGCTTCTTCCTGAGCGCCGGCCTCGCGTTCTTCTTCCTGGTGTGCCTGATCCCGCTGCTGCTCCTCGGGGTCTCGATGGTCGGGTTCGTGCTGTCCGGCGAGGAGGCGGCGCGCCACGTGGTCGGTCAGCTCGCCCAGCAGTTCCCTGTCTACCAGGTGCAAATCACCCGGGTCCTGCTCCGGATCGTCGAGACGCGTACCGCATCGGGTCTCATGGGCACCGGCGCGCTGGTGATCTTCTCGACGCCGCTGCTCAGCGCGTCGCGCCTCATCCTGCATCGTCTGCTCGGCGTGAAGAGTGACGGAGGCTTCCTGCGCAATCTCGTGCGCGACAGCTGGATGGCGCTCTTGCTCAGCCTGCTTCTGTTCACGGTCAGCACGATGACCTGGCTCTACCACGGCTTCCGCGTGCTCGCCATGAACGCGCTGCCGGTTCCGCCGCGCTGGTTCGCCCTGGCGGCGCTCCCGCTGAGCCTCACGCTCTCGACCGTGATGTTCTACTGCGCCTACCGGTACGTGCCGCGCCGACAGGTGAGGGCGGTGCCGGCGCTGGCGGGCGCGATTCTCGCCAGCGTGCTCTGGGAGATCGCCAAGCAGCTCTTCCGCCTGTACATCCAGAGGGTCAGCCTCTACAACGAGATCTACGGCCCCCTGGCCGTGCTCATCGTGTTCGCGATGTTCGTCTACTACTCGGCGGTGGTGTTCGTCTTCTCAGGCGCGTTCGTCGCCGCCCTCGACTCGCGGCGGCACTGACTCCCGCTCGCCTTCGACAGGCGCCTCGGCGCCAGGACGACTATGCTATCGTCGTCGGGCTTCTGACTCCGAAGTGGAGGGAACGCTCATGATGCTCAAGGGAAAGACCGCGGTGGTGACGGGGGCCGGGCGCGGTATCGGGCGGGAGATCGCCCTACTGATGGCTCGGCACGGCGCACAGGTCGTGGTCAACGACTACGGCGGCTCGGCGGCCGGGAGCGGCGCCGAGAGCGCGCCCGCTGACGAGGTGGTGAACGAGATCACGAAGGCCGGTGGCAAGGCCACGGCCAACTACGATTCAGTGGCGTCGATGGCCGGCGGCCAGGCGATCATCAAGACGGCGGTCGACACCTTCGGGCGCGTCGACATCGTCGTCAACAACGCCGGGATCCTCCGCGATCGCATGATCTTCAACATGACCGAGGAGGAGTGGGACGCCGTCATCAACACCCACCTCAAAGGCAGCTTCGCGGTGACGCGCGCGGCGGCGCCGCTGATGCGCGAGCAGAAGTGGGGACGGATCATCAACATGACGTCGACCTCGGGCCTGATCGGCAACGTCGGCCAGGCGAACTACGCCGCCGCGAAGCTCGGCATCTTCGGCCTCACGAAGGCGACGGCGCTCGACATGGGGCGCTACAACGTGACCGCAAACTGCATCTCGCCGTTCGCCTGGACGCGGATGATCGGCACGATCCCAACCGAGACCGAAACGCAGAAGGCACGGGTGGAGAAGATCAAGAAGCTCTCGCCGGCCCACATCGCCCCGGTCGCCGTCTTTCTGGCGAGCGACGCGGCGCGCGACGTCACCGGTCAAGTCTTCGGCGTGCGCGGCAAGGAGATCATGCTGTTCAGCCACGAGCGCCCGATCATGCGCGTGCACAACTCCGAGGGCTGGACGCCCGAGAGCTTCGCCGAGATCTTCCCGGGGACCCTCCAGCACCATCTGGTGCCGCACGTCACCTCCGGGCAGTACTTCAACTACGACCCACTCGTCTGAGCCGCTCAGGAGATTCATCATGATCGACATGACGCTCGAGATGGCCGAAACCGCGATGAAGGCGGCTCAAGCCAAAGCTCGCGCGCTACGAGCGCCGATGACCATCACGGTGGTCGACGAGGCCGGGCGCCTCGTGCTGACCGCCCGCGGCGACGGGACGGGCTTCTTCAGCCCGGAGACCTCGCGGGCCAAGGCGATGGCGGCCGCCTCGTTCAAGAAGCGCACGGCAAGGGCAGATCCTGCCGACGCTCGGCGGCTCGCCGATCATGCGCGGCGGGCGGTGCATCGGCGCCATCGGCTGCGGCGGTGGGACCGGGGAGCAGGACCAGGAGTGCTCTGACGCCGGCGCCGCGGCGCTCGCCGGCTAGCAGGGTCAGGAGAGCCAGTAGCGGCGGGCGTAGATCAGCGTCAAGACTGTACCGACGGTGATGACGATCCAGCGCATCAGATCGGGGGGGAGGACGCGGGCGAGGCGGCCGCCGAGGAAGCCGCCGATGACTGCGCCGGCCATCACGACGAGCGTTGGGGGCCATGCCACGACGCCCTGTAGCACGAACACGACGACCGCGACAAAGCTCGTCAGCCCCGACAGGAGATTCTTGATCACGTTGGCCGTGCGGAACTCGTCGGCGCGGCCGACCGACAGGATCGCGAGAATCATCACGCTCATTCCCGCGCCGAAGTAGCCGCCGTAGACCGCGACCGGAGCGAACAGGAGGCTGTTCCAGCCGGTCGACGGCGCGGCACCGCCGGTCCGCGACAGCATCCAGAGCCTGATCCGCCCGGACATCGCGAAGAGGAGCGTCGCGAATCCGATCAGCAACGGCACGACGGCGGTGAATGCCTTCTCCGGCGTCGCGAGCAGGAGCGCCGCGCCGGCGACGCTTCCCGCGACGGACACCAGCGCCAGGCTCGCGAACGATCGGTCCCAGCGCGGCATCCGCTCGAGGTCGGCGAGCCCGGCGGCGAGGTTCCCGGGAGTCAGCGCCACGGTGTTCGACGCGTTGGCGACGATCGCCGGCAGACCCGCCGCGAGCAGCGCGGGGAACGTGATCAGCGAGGCGCCGCCGACCATCGCGGTGACGATGCCGCCCGCGAGCCCGGCGGCGAAGAGCAGGAGGCCGGATTGACCGTCCACGCTGCCTACGCTGCTCTCCCGCGTCGCCGGAACACCACGAGCCCGAGGACGCCGACGGCGGTCACCACGATTCCCAAAATCTCGGGGACACCGGGGCCGTAGTCGAGCTCGATCGTGCGGGCGCCCGCGCCGGCCCCGAGTCGTACTTCCAGATCGCCGAAGCTTCCCCGTCGCGTCTCGACCGCCGCACCCTGGACCCGAGCGCGCCAGAGGGGATAGTACGCCGTGCGCGTCGTGACCCAGGCATCTTGGTCGGCCACCGACCCGATCGTCCAGCGGCCCGCGCCGACCGCGCGCGGCAGCTCCACCGCCTGTCGGCGCACGTAGATCAGGAACGGCGCCGGGGAGGCGCGCCTGGCGAAAACGGCGTTCTCGTCGAGAGCCCTCAGGCGGGCGGCGTCCTCGTCGATCGCGACGACAACACTGATGCCGAGCCTGTCGGCGTAGCGGTTGAAGGTCTCGGGATCGAGCGTGTCCAGGGCGCGGCCGAAGAGCGAGACTCCGTCGAGCTGCTCGACCAGACGGGTGATCGGCCCCGGCCCCGCGTCGCCGCGATATGTGAGCGCGGCAATCGGCGAGGGATGCGTGAAGGTTCCGTTGACGATCGCGCGCCCCGAGAACACCGGCGCCAGCGCCGTGACGTGAGTGTGCGGCCGATACCACTCCCGGCTTTCCTGACCTCCGTAGACGAGCGGCACCGCCGACCTCACGAACAGGACACGTCCCGAAGGCGCCTCGCGCAACGCGGCCCAGAGATCGGAGAGTCTCAGACCGCGCTCGATCGACGGGAGCGACGGCCAGTCGGCCGCCCGAGGCCAGAGCGTCAGGGTTCGCGGCTGGCTCGGCCAGAACAGAGCGAGCGCTGCGAGCACGCCCGCGAGGCCCGTCACGAGCTCGCGGCGAGGCAGGAGGGCCCTGGACCAGCCGAAGCCGGCCGCCATGATGAACGCGATCCACGCGCCGTCCACGACGCGATTGGCGGGAAGCCAGCGTAGACCGAGCGGCTCGAGCGCGAACCGGTCGACGAGCACGACGAGCACCATCGCCCACGGAAAGAGCGCGACGACACGCGCGCTCGGCCCGGCGCCATGGGCTCGCGCGAGCCCGACCAGAGCCAGAAGCGCCAGTGCGGCGCCGAAGACGCCGATGGTGGGCGCCTCGCCCCACGCGAGGGCCCGCGTGTGCTCGAGGCGGAACAGCAGCGGCACGGTCCAGAACGCGGTCAGCGCGGCGGAGAACGCCAGGCCGAGCAGCCCGGCGGCCAGGCGCGCGCGCCACGGCGGCCGCGCCGCGGCGCCGACGACGATCAAGGTCACCGCGGCCGGCAGCGCGGCCGGGTGGGTGAGGACGATCGCCGCCACGATGAGCGCCGCGACGCGCGAAGGTCGACCGCCTTCCTCGATCCAGGGCACGAGCACCAGGAGCAGGAGTGGGATCAACGCCCAGGCCAGCCGCGCCCCGAGCATCCCGATGTGCACGCCGCCCTCGACGCCGCTGCTGAGTCCGCCGGAGAGCGTGAGCGCGACGAACGCGCCGGGCAGCGCGAGCCATCCGCTCCGGAGAACCCGCGTGAGCGCCAGGAACGTCGTCAGCCCAGGCGCCAGGTAGGCGATCCACACGATCGTCTGGTACGCGCCCGCGACCGGGATCGAGTTGACGGAAGCGCGCTGAATGAGCGCGCCCAGGTACGCGAAGCCGGGCGGGTAAAACTGAAGCTCCGGATATCCGCCCCACCAGTCCGGATTCCACGCCCACGGCGCCGGACCGCGCGCGATCACGTGCCACAGGCGATAGAGCTGACCGGGGTGATCGTCGAAGGCCGGCGGTGAGAAACCGAACGCCGCGATGCCGAACGCGAACCCGTAAAGCGCCAGCAACGCCAGGGGAAAAAGCGAGTCGCGAGCCACCGGTCCGGATCATACTTCAATTGACATGACGCGAAGTTGAGTGTTAAGTGATGCAAATGTCTTGCTGTCGGTGCAGCAAAACTCGGGGCTCAATTCCCCTACCGATGGAGACTTGAAATGGAAAAGCTGAACGGCCTGCGATGTCGCGAGTGCGGCCGCCATTATGAGGCGGCGCCCCTCCACGTGTGCGAGTTCTGTTTCGGCCCCCTCGAGGTCGACTATCGGTATGACGCGCTGAAGGGCGTCGTCACCCGCGAGTCGATCGCGGCCGGGCCGCCGAGCATGTGGCGGTACAAGGAGCTCCTGCCGATCGACGGCGACGTCGCGGTCGGCCACCACGTGGGCTTCACTCCGCTGATTCGCGCGCAGAACCTCGCCGACGAGCTCGGGTGCCGCGAGATCTGGGTGAAGAACGACTCGGTCTGCCACCCGACCTGGTCGTTCAAGGACCGCGTGGTGTCGGTCGCGGTCACGAAGGCGCGCGAGTTCGGCTTCGACACGGTCGCCTGCGCCTCGACCGGAAACCTGGCGAACTCCGTCGCGGCGCACGCCGCCGAGGGCCGGCTCAAGTCGTACATCTTCATCCCGGCCGACCTCGAGCAGGGCAAGGTGATCGGGACGCTCGTCTACAGCCCGACGCTCGTCGCCGTGCACGGCACGTACGACGAGGTGAACCGGCTGTGTTCCGAAATAGCGGACAAGTATCGGTGGGCCTTTGTGAACGTGAATTTTCGACCTTACTACTCTGAAGGGTCGAAAAGTTACGGGTTCGAAATCATCGAGCAACTGGGCTGGCGGACCCCGGCGCACATCGTCGTGCCGTGCGCGGGCGGCTCGCTGATCACGAAGATCTGGAAGGCGATCAAAGAGCTGAAGATCCTGGGTCTCATCGACGGCAAGAGCGGGGCGAAGATGCACGCGGCGCAGGCGCTCGGCTGCGGGCCCATCGTCACGATGATCAAGAACGATACCGACGTGCTGGTGCCGGTGCGCCCGAGCACGATCGCAAAGTCGCTCGCGATCGGTAACCCCGCCGATGGCTACTACGCTTACAAGACGACCAAGGAGTCGGGAGGCTCGGGCGAGCACGCCACCGACGAGGAGATCATCGAGGGGATGCTGCTGCTGGCACGGACCGAGGGCATCTTCACCGAGACGGCCGGCGGGGTGACCGTCGCCGCCGCCAAGAAGCTGATCGAGCGTGGCGTCATCCCGCGCGACGAGTCGATTGTGCTCTGCATCACGGGCAACGGCCTGAAGACGCCGGACGCGCTGCAGGACCGCCTCGATGCCCACGTGAAGATCAAGCCGTCGCTGTCGGCCTTCGACCGCGCGCTGGCCGATCTCAAGTCACACACGTCGTAGGAGGAAACGCGAATGCCGGTGCTCGTACGGATTCCCACGCCACTGCGCACCCTCACGAAGGGCAGCGCCGAGATCCAGGCCAAGGGCGAGACGGTCGACAGCCTCATCGGAGACCTCGAGCGGCAATACCCGGGCCTGAAGGACCGCCTGCTCGACGAGGCCGGGGAGCTGCGGCGCTTCATCAATATCTACGTCAACCAGGAGGACATCCGGTTCCTCCAGGCCAAGAAGACGGCGCTGAAGGACGGCGACGAGGTCTCGATCGTTCCCGCGATCGCCGGAGGGTAGTCTCACTCGGTGCTCACGATGGCCCGCATGCGTGTCCGCCTCACATTCCCGACGGCGCTCATCCAGGAGCCGATCGTCTACCGGCTCGTGAAGGACTTCGACATCGTGATCAACATCCGGCGCGCCGACGTCAAGGCCGATCACGGCTGGATGGCGCTCGAGCTGGAAGCCGACGAGCGCGCGCTCGAGCGCGGGGTGAAGTGGCTCAAGGACAAGGGCGTCCAGGTCGATCCGATCGAGCGTGACGTGATCGTCCCGTAATGACGGCGCGGTCCCGCAGTGCAGGAAGCGACTTCGAGGGGCGCCCCGGCTTTGCCGGGGCGTCTCCGAGCGCGGGGGGCTTGGGGGGCCCGTCGCGGCCCCCCATCTAACCAGTGCAGATCTCCCGGCGCGTCCAGGGGTTCACCGAGTCGGTCATCCGCGAGATGACCCGCGTCGTCGACCAGCTCGGCGGCGTGAACCTGGCGCAGGGCATGCCGAACTTCCCGCCGCCGCCCGAGCTCATCGAGGCGGCCCACCGGGCGATCGACGGTGACTTCCACCAGTACGCGATCACGTGGGGCGCGCCCCGCCTGCGGCAGGCCATCGCCGAGAAGTACCGCAAGTTCTACCGCATGGAGATCGAGCCCGACCGGCACGTGACGATCTGCTGCGGATCGACCGAGACGATGCTGTCGACCCTGCTGGCCGTGCTGAATCCGGGCGACGAGGTCATCATCTTCGAGCCGTTCTACGAGAACTACGGGCCGGGGTGCATCATCTCGGGCGCCCAGCCGAGCTTCGTGCCCCTCGAGCCGCCCGACTTCACGTTCGATCCGGATCGGCTGCGCCGGGCGGTGACGTCGCGCACACGCGCCATCATCTTCAACAGCCCGAACAACCCGACGGGCAAGGTCTTCTCGCGGCAGGAGCTCCAGATCATCGCCGATCTCTGCCTCGAGCACGATCTGCTGGCGATCACCGACGAGATCTACGAGCACATCGTCTACGACGGTCTCAGTCACACGCCGATCGCGACCCTGCCAGGCATGGCCGAGCGGACGATCACGATCTCCGGCATCTCGAAGTCCTACTCGGTGACGGGCTGGCGGGTCGGCTACGCGATCGCGCCGCCCGAGCTGGCGATCGGGATCCGGCGCGCCCACGACTTCGTCACGGTGGGCGCGCCGCATCCGTTGCAGGAGGCCGCCGTCACCGCGCTCAAGTTGCCCGACGCCTACTACGTCCGGCTGCGGGAGGCCTACCAGGCGCGCCGCGATCTCCTGTGGGGCTACATCGAGAAGGCCGGTTTCGTGGCGTGGAAGCCTCGGGGCGCCTACTACATCCTGACGGACGTCGCGCACTTCATGAAGCGCTACGACGTCCCCGACGACACGGCGTTCGCGATGTGGCTCATCACGAACGTCGGCGTCGCGACGGTGCCCGGCTCGTCCTTCTATGCCCACCCCGAGCTTGGCCGCACGAAGATCCGGTTCTGCTTCCCGAAGACCGACGACATGCTTCGGGACGCGGGAGAGCGCCTCCTCAAGCTTCGCTCGTGACCTCGCGCGACGCCGTGCGCGCCATATGGCAAGCGGCGCTGGCAGCGGGCGACGTGACGCCGCTCGTCCGAAGCCATCTCCACCTCGATCGCCGACACACCCGGATCTTCCTCCTGGGCGCCGGCAAGGCGAGCGGGGCGATGGCGGCCGCGGCGGAGGACGTCACGGGCGACCGCGTGGCCGGGGGCTTCGTGGTCGTCAAGGACGGCTACGGCGGCCACCTGCGGCGCGTCGAGATCGCCGAGGCGGGCCATCCCGTGCCCGACGCGCGGGGGCTCGCGGCCTCCGCGCGGCTCCTCGAGGTCGCGCGGAGCGCCGGTGAAGACGATCTCGTCCTGTTCCTGGTCTCCGGCGGCGGCTCCGCCTTGACGCCGGCGCCTGCGCCGCCGATCACCTTGGCCGAGAAGCAGGAGGTCACGCAGCTCCTCCTCGCCTCGGGAGCGGCGATCGGCGAGCTCAACGCGGTCCGCAAGCACCTGTCGGTCTTCAAGGGTGGTCAGCTAGCCCGCGCCGCCTCGCCGGCCACGGTGCTCACGCTCGCGCTGTCGGACGTGATCGGCGATCCGTTCGACGTGATCGCCTCGGGGCCGACGGCGCCCGATCCGACCACCTTCGCCGACGCGCTCGAGGTGCTGGCGCGGAGAGGACTCTCGGGCCGCGTGCCGCCGTCGGTCGCTCGGCGTCTCGAGGCCGGGCACGCGGGCGAGATCCAGGAGACGCCGAAGCCCGGAGATTCGCTCTTCGATCGCGTCACCAACGTAGTCATCGGCAACAACGCGCTCGTCACCGATGCGGCGGCGGCGACCGCCAGGCGCCTGGGCTATCGAACCGATCTCACGACGCGCGAGCTGCAGGGCGAGGCCCGCGACGTCGCGCGCGAGTTCGTCGCGCGCGCGCGACGACTCCCGCCGCCGGCATGCCTCATCGCGGGCGGCGAGACCACCGTGACGGTCCGGGGGCCGGGGAAGGGCGGCCGCTGTCAGGAGTTCGCCCTGGCCGCCGCGCTCGAGCTCGAGCCGACGGATCGCCTCACGATTCTCGCGGCCGGCACCGACGGCACCGACGGCCCGACCGACGCGACGGGTGCGATCGTCGATGCCGGGAGCATCGCGCGCGGCTCCGCCGCCGGCGCCGATGCCCGGCGCGCGCTGGCCGACAACGACGCCTATCGATTTCTGCGCGCGAGCGACGATCTGCTGGTGTCCGGCCCGACCCGCACGAACCTGCTCGATCTCTACGTGGCCGTGAGCGCGACATGAGCGCGGATCCCATCCTCTTCAGAGACCTCGCCTACGTCTTCGTCGCCGCGGTGCTCGGCGGATCGCTCGCCTGGCTAGCCCGCCAGCCGCTGATTCTCGGCTACGTCATCGGCGGTCTTCTCATCAGCCCCCTGACCCCCGGGCCGGCAGTCTCCGACGTCCACACGTTCGAGCTCTTCGCGGAGATCGGCGTCGTGCTGCTGATGTTCTCGCTCGGGATCGAATTCTCGCTGAAGGACCTGATGGGCGTGAAGTGGATCGCGCTCGTCGGCGGCCCGATCGGCATCGTCCTGTCGACGGCCGTCGGGCTCGCCGTCGGGAGCCTGCTCGGCTGGAGCCCGATCGCCGGCGCGGTCATCGGCATGGTCGTGTCCCCCGCGAGCACGATGGTGCTGGCCCGGTTGCTCCTCGATCGCGGAGAGCTCCACAGCCGGCACGGCCGGATCATGATCGGGATCACGCTCGTCGAGGATCTGGCGGCAGTCGTCCTGATCATCCTGATCCCGGCCCTCGGCACGATGCAGGGCGACCGGGTCCTCGCGGTCGCGAGGGCTCTCCTGACGGCGGCCGCGATCCTGGTGCCGTTCTTCTATCTCGCCTCGCGCATCCTGCCCCAGGTCCTGGCGCGAGTGGCGCGGATGCGGAACGACGAGCTCCTGCTGCTCGTGGCGCTTGCCCTGGGTCTCGGGGCCGCGGCGGTCACCCAGGCGGCCGGGTTGTCGCTGGCGCTCGGCGCGTTCCTGGCCGGGCTCCTCATCAACCAGTCGGACTACGCGCACGAGATGCTGGCCCGGCTCCTGTCCCTGCGCGACGCGTTCGTCGCCCTCTTCTTCGTGACGGTCGGCGTCTTGATCGACCTGCGCGTGGTCGTCGACAACATCGCCTTGCTGGGCGTGCTGGTCGGGCTCGTCGTGATCGGCCAGTGGGCGATCTGGACGGTGGTCTCGCTGCTCTTCCGCCAGTCGCTGTCGACGGCGCTGCTGGTCGGCGTCGGCCTTGCCCAGATCGGCGAGTTCTCGTTCATCCTGGTCCAGGTGGCGCGCCAGGCCGGTCACGTCGGCGCGGACGTCTACAGCGCCACCCTGGCGGCCTCGCTGGTGACGATTCTGATCAATGCGGCGCTGGTGCGGCTGGTCCCGCGCTGGATCGGCCCGGCGCGGCTGGCCAGGGGCTCGATGCCGGCCTTCGGCTTGCCATCGGGACCTGCGATGGAGGGCCACGTGGTCGTGTGCGGCTTCGGCCGGGTTGGCAGCGCGATCGGCGAGGCGCTGGAGACGTTCAACGTGCCCTACATGGTCATCGAGACCGATCCGGACATCGTCAAGAGCCTGCGCGCCCGCAATGTGCCCGCCGTGTTCGGGGACGCCGCCCAGCGGGTCATCCTGGCCGCCGCTCAGGCCGACCAGGCCGCGCTCGTCATCCTCGCGATTCCCGAGAACGACCGGGCCCGGCAGGCCGTGCGGCGCATTCGCGCGTTCAACCCGACGGTCCAGATCCTGGCGCGGGTGCACGATCTCGCGTGGCGCGCCCGGCTCATGGAGGCGGGCGCCGCCGAGGTGATCCAGCCGGAAGAGGAGGCCGCGTCGACCCTGATCCGGCACGCGCTCGAGCGGCTGTCGCTTCCACGCGAGCGGGTACTGGCGTATCTCAACCGGTTTCGCGGAGCGATGGAGCGGGCCAAGGCCGAAGCCGAGGAGGTCGGCGCGGGGCTGCCGCAGACCCGTGAGGTCAGCCTGAGGGGCGGTAACCTCGTGGGCCAGTCGCTGGGCGAGGCGCGCATGCGCGAGCGGTTCGGGGTCACCGTCGTCGCCGTCACCCGCGTCACGGGGGAAGAAATCGCGGATCCGACCGCCGAGACGGTGCTGCGCAGGGGCGACCGGCTCCGCCTCTTCGGACTACCCCGGCAGATCGACACGCTGCTCTCGGGCTCCGAAGTGCTCATCGAATGAGCGAGATGGTCTAAGCGGCTGAAAATCCGTTCGCGCCAACCGGTCACTCACACGGTTATCCACGACTCCGTCACAGCATTGGTGGAAAACGTTTGCACATGCTTGGGGCAAAACGTCGGCCGCGATGGCCGTGATATCCTCCCTTTCGTGTCGAACGTGAACCTCATCGGCCTCCTACCTTCCGAGCTCGAGGATCTCGCCGTCGAGCTCGGCGCCTCGCGCTATCGTGGCCGGCAGCTGGCGATGTGGCTCTATCGCAAGTCCGTCTTCGACCTCGAGGCCATGAGCGACCTGCCGAAGGACTTCCGCCAGGAGCTCGCCGGGCGGGTCGTGGTCGAGATGCCCGAGCTCGAGCGCGAGATGCCGTCGGCGGACGGAAGTCGCAAGCTCGTCTTCGCCCTGAACGGCGGAAGCCGGATCAGCTCGGTGCTGATGCCCGACGACGAGCGGATTACGCTCTGTGTCTCGACCCAGGTCGGCTGCGGCTTCGCGTGCGGCTTCTGCCTGACCGGGGTGATGGGGCTCGAGCGCAATCTGACGGCGGGCGAGATCGTGTCTCAGGTTCTCGTGTCCAACCGCCTGCTCGAAAAGGAAAGTCGGCGCGTCACGCACATCGTGTTCATGGGCATGGGCGAGCCGCTCGCGAACTACGCGGCAGTGGTGAAGGCCCTCCGGATTCTCACGGATGCGAAACTGGGCGTCGCGTACTCGCCGCGTCGCATCACCGTGTCGACCGTGGGGCTCGTCCCGGGGATCGACAAGCTCGGCCGCGAGGACCTCAAGGTCAATCTCGCGATCTCGCTCCACGCGACCACCGACGAGGTGCGGTCGCGGCTCATGCCGGTGAACCGGTCCTTCGATCTCGCGACGCTGCTCGCGGCCGTCAAGCGCTATCCGCTGACCTCCCGCCAGCGCGTGTTCTTCGAGTACGTCATGCTCGAGGACGTCAATGATGCGCTCGATGACGCGCAGCGCCTCGTGCGCCTGCTCCGCGGCGTCAAGGCCAAGGTGAACCTGATCCCGTTCAACGACTGGGAGGGCGCGCGGTTCCGGCGGCCGCCGCTGGCCCGCATCCTCGCGTTCCAGGCGGTCTTGCTGGACGCCGGGGTCACGACGACCGTGAGGTGGAGCAAGGGCGAGGACATCGGAGCCGCGTGCGGTCAGCTCCGGGAGCCTCTGGCGGTCGCCAGCGCGAGTGCCAGCTGACTTTGAGCGCCGCCCGGACCGTCTCGTTCGCGACCCTGGGGTGCCGGCTCAACCAGGTCGACACGCAGCAGATCCAGACCTTGCTCGAGGCGCGCGGGTATCGAACCGTGGATTTCGACGAGCCCGCCGACGTGGTCGTCGTCAACACGTGCACCGTGACGGCCCGCGCCGAGCTCTCCGACCGACAGACCATCCGCCGCGCCGCGCGACTGAGCCCGGAGGCGACCGTGGTCGTGACCGGGTGCTGGGCTCAGACGAGCCCTGGCGACGTCGCCGCCATGGCGGAGGTCGACCTGGTGGTCGGCAACGCGGACAAGCATCGCTTGCCCGAGTTGCTCGATCGGATCGGCGCCGAGCGCGTGCACGTCTCGGACATCGGCGAAGTGCACGCGGTGGAGGTGACGCCCGCCGCACGCCTCAGCGGCCGCTCGCGCGCGTTCCTGAAGGTCCAGGACGGTTGCCAGCATCGATGCGCGTTCTGTGTCGTACCGCTGGCGCGCGGCTCCAGTCGGAGCCTCGAGCCGAAGGCCGTCCTCGAGCAGGCTCGTCATCTTGTCGAGGCAGGACACCCCGAGCTGGTACTGACCGGCGTAGACCTCGGGCACTACGGCGCCGATCTCGCGCCGCGGACGACCCTGGCGGCGCTGGTGAGAGCGCTCGCCGAGATCCCCGGCCTGCGCTGGGTGAGACTCTCGTCGCTGCTGCCCGCGTATTTCACGCCGGAGCTGGTCGAGGTCGCGACGGCGTCACCGGTGGTGGCGCCCCATTTCCACATCCCGCTGCAGAGCGGTAGCGACCGGGTGCTGAAGGCGATGCGGCGTCCGTACAACACGCGGATATACCGAGCGCTCATCGAGCGTCTGGTTGCTGCGCGGCCGCGGCTCGGCCTCGGGGCCGACCTGATCGCCGGCTTCCCGGGCGAGACCGACACCGACTTCGCCGAGACCGTCGCCTTCGTCCGCGAGCTGCCGTTTTCCTACCTGCACGTCTTCCCGTACTCGGCCCGCGCGGGCACCGAGGCCACGACGCTGGCCGGGCACCTCGGCTCGCGGACGATCACGAATCGAAGCCGCGTCCTTCGCGACATCGGCCGCGAGAAGAGCGACGAGTTCCGCCGCGGGCTGATCGGTCACGTCGAGGAAGCGCTGGTACTCGAGACCGTCGACCGCGCGACCGGCGGACTGGTCGGGCTCACCAGCAATTTCGTCGAGGCCGTGTTCTCGGGCCCGCCGCGGCTCATGGGGACGATCACCAAGATTCGCGTCACCGGGGTCGAGCAGGACCGGACGCTCGGCGAGCTCGCCGAGTCCGGTGATCGATGAAAGCCGCCGAGGCAGCGATCGGCGTCATCGGCGGCAGCGGCCTCTACGAGCTCGAAGGCCTGAGCGACGTCAAGTGGCAGAAGGTGCAGACGCCGTTCGGCGCGCCGTCGGACGCCTATTGCGTGGGTCGATTCGGCGACCGGCGGGTGATCTTCCTGCCGCGCCACGGCCGCGGCCATCGGGTGACGCCGAGCGAGCTCAACTTCCGCGCCAACATCTGGGGGCTCAAGTTCCTGGGCGCCCAGTGGGTGATCTCGATCTCGGCGGTCGGCAGCATGAAGGAAGCGATCCGACCGCTCGATCTCGTCGTTCCGGATCAGTTCTTCGATGCGACCCGGCGGCGCGTCTCGTCCTTCTTCGGCGACGGCATCGTCGCGCACGTCGGCATGGCGGAGCCGGTCTGCCCCGACCTGGCGGCCGCGCTCGCGAAGGCGGCGCAGGAGACGAGCGCAACCGTGCACCGCGGCGGGACCTACATCTGCATCGAGGGGCCGCAGTTTTCGACCAAGGCCGAGTCGCGCATCTATCGTAGCTGGGGCGTGGACGTCATCGGGATGACCAACATGCCCGAGGCGAAGCTCGCGCGCGAGGCCGAGCTCTGCTACGCGACGCTCGCGCTCGCCACCGACTACGACGTGTGGCACGAGACGCACGCGACCGTGTCGGTCGAAGCGGTCGTCCAGAACTTATTGAAGAACGTGGCCTCGGCCAAGGACGTTCTGCGGCGCGTGATTCCCGTCATCGGGCCTCCACGTACGTGTGAGTGCGCGAGCTTGCTCAAGGACGCCGTGATCACCAACCCCAAGGCCTTCCCGCCCGCAACGAGGAAAAAGCTCGGACTACTACTCGACCCCTACTTTCCGCGCGGCCGGAACCCCTTTCCGCGCGGCCGGAACCGCGTTCCGCGCGAGCGGAGCCGGCGTGCGCCTACATCAGGCCACCCTCGGTCAAAGCCGGCCTCACGGTCCCCGCTACAATGAGTGAGCTCCTGGTCGTCGGCTCGGTCGCGCTCGACAGCGTCGAGACGCCCTTCGGCAAGGTGCAAGAGGCGCTCGGCGGCTCCGCGACGTATTTCTCGTACTCGGCGAGCTTCTTCACCCCCGTGCACATCGTGGCGACGGTAGGGGAGGACTTTCCCGAGGCGCATCTGAAGCTCCTCGAGGACCGCGGCGTGGACATCGCCGGGCTCCAGACTTCGAAGGGCCGCACGTTCCGGTGGACCGGCGAATACGGCTACGATCTCAACGAGGCGAAGACCATCGAGACCCAGCTGAACGTCTTCGCGGAGTTCCGGCCGGTGCTCGGCGAGGGTCTGGGGCGGACGCCCTTCCTCTTCCTGGCCAACATCGATCCCGAGCTCCAGCTGGACGTGCTGCGCCAGATGAAGGAGCGACCGCGGCTGGTCGCGCTGGACACGATGAACTTCTGGATCCAGGGCAAGCGTGACGCGCTCCGGCGCGTGCTGGCCGAGGTCGACGTCGTGACGATCAACGACGGCGAGGCGCGCCAGCTCGCCAGCGAGCCGAACCTGGTCCGCGCCGCGCGGGCCATCTCGTCGATGGGGCCCCGGACCGTCGTCGTCAAGCGCGGGGAGTACGGCGCGCTGCTGAGCACGGAGAACCGGCTGTTCTTCGTGCCCGCGTACCCGCTCGAGTCGGTCTACGACCCGACCGGCGCCGGCGACACGTTCGCGGGCGGGTTCATGGGCTATCTCGCAGCCCAGGAGCGAATCGATGCCGCGGCGATGCGTCGGGCGGTCGTCTACGGCTCGGTGATGGCGTCGTTCACGGTCGAGGACTTCTCGCTCAAGCGGTTGACGCGGCTCACGCCCGGCGAGATCTCGGAGCGCTACACGGCCTTCCACGATCTGATCCGGGTCGAGCCGTAGGTGCACGCCGCGGTGACACGCGCGCGACAATAGATCCTATGACGCAGGCCAAGTACGACCGTCTGGTAGGCGTCTTGCGCGAGATGGAGAGCGTGGTCGTCGCCTTCTCGGGGGGCGTCGACTCGACCCTGCTCGCGCGCGCCGCGAAGGACGCGCTGGGCGAGCGGGCCCTGCTCGTGACGGCGGACTCCGAGACCTATCCGGCGAGCGAGCTCGATGAGGCCCGGCGGCTGGGCGAGCTCCTGAGCATGCGGCATCTGGTCGTCCGTACCGACGAGCTCCAGAACCCCGACTACGCGCGGAACCCGTCGAACCGGTGCTTCTTCTGCAAGGAGGAGCTCTTCCTCAAGCTCGCGCCCATCGCCGAGCGCGAGGGGTGCCGAGTTCTTGTCTACGGCGCCAACATGGACGACCGCGGCGACCATCGCCCGGGCATGAAGGCCGCGCGGGAGCGCGGAGTACGCGCTCCCCTGATCGAGGCCGAGCTGTGGAAGGACGAGATCCGGACGCTCTCGCGCGAGCTCGGCCTGCCGACGTGGGACAAGCCTTCGTTCGCGTGCCTGTCCTCGCGGTTCCAGTACGGTGACCGGATCACGCCCGAAAAGCTCCGCCAGGTCGATGCGGCCGAGGCCTTCATCCGCTCGCTCGGCTTTCGCCAGTTCCGGGTGCGTCACCACGATCGCCTGGCCCGGATCGAGGTCGACCAGGCCGAGATGACGAAGCTCTGGGAGGACGGCCTGCGCGAGACCATCGTGAAGCGCCTGCGCGAGCTCGGCTACATCTACGTGGCGCTCGACCTCGCGGGGTTCCAGTCGGGCAGCGCGAATCTTCTGCTGAAGCTTCCGACGAAAGCGACCGGTGGATAGGGAAGCGATCCGAGCTCTGCTGGAAGATCTACGCGCCGGACGCGTCGACGTCGACACCGCCGTCGGCAAGCTCCGCGACCTCCCGTTCGAAGACCTCGGATTCGCCAAGGTGGACCATCACCGTGCGCTTCGAGGCGGCGCGCCCGAAGCGGTCTTCTGTCCCGGCAAGACGCCCGCGCAGGTGGTCGCGATCGTCGAGCGTCTGGCCGGGCATCACACGAACATCCTCGCCACGAGGGCCGATCGATCCGTCGCCGACGCGGTGGCCACGGCCGGTCTACCGCACGTCTATCATGCCGAAGCCAGGCTCGTGATCGTCAGGCCCGAGTCGGGCGCGGGTCTCGGCCTCATCGCCGTGCTCGCCGCCGGCACCGCCGATCTTCCCGTGGCCGAGGAGGCGTCACTCGTGGCCGAGGCGCTCGGTAATCGCGTCGAGCGTGTCTACGACTGCGGCGTCGCGGGACTTCATCGGCTGCTGGCCCACTATCATCTCCTCACCGAGGCGAACGTGCTCGTGGTCGTGGCCGGGATGGAAGGCGCCTTGCCGAGCGTGGTCGGGGGACTCGTCGACCGGCCGGTCATCGCCGTGCCCACCAGCATCGGGTATGGCGCGTCGTTCGGTGGGATCGCGGCGCTGCTCGCGATGCTCAATTCGTGCGCGCCGGGCGTATCGGTGGTCAACATCGACAATGGCTACGGCGCTGCTCATCAGGCCAGCCAGATCAACCATCTCATCGCTAAAGTGCGGTGACGTCGCGCCGGCCGGGGCTGGGGGGTGGGGCGAGGGGGCGTGGGACCACGCGGCACGCGTTCGCTGCCCCTTTGTGGCTGGGC
>WNGJ01001268.1_pt1 | contig 24601 bp, 17 predicted proteins | sample 5400611 | NCBI WGS metagenome assembly WNGJ01 (sample SAMN13153375, study PRJNA577476) | soil metagenome | isolation source: 40 cm soil or saprolite under Garry oak tree replicate 1 | place: USA:California | collected 2016-06-15
AGATGGGCAGCGACCGCCGACGAGATCCTTGAGAAGGTCCGGGCTGTCACCAGCAGGATTGCCAGGCTTCTCGGTGCCACCGAGATCGGGCATGTTATCCCACGGGCAGCGTAAAGGTGATCAATTTCTTCTACACTAGTGATGACAAGGATGCGTGTCACGGTTGGAACCGCCTGGTGGAGACCGGGTGAGACCACGCCGTAGGGCGTGTAGCGCCTGCGTTGCGTCAAGGCGTACTCTATTGCAGTGGCGTGCAGATCGCCCAGATCTGCGGCCATCACCAGCAGCGCCATCACTGCTCACGCGACCGCGCCGAACACTTCCGGGACTGCGCGCTTGCCCAGCAGGCGACTACGTCACGCTCCGTGATCAGATCGCCGACGCGCGGCCGACGGCACAAGCGCTTCGGCCGGATGCAGCCTGGTGGCCTGGTGATCGCATCATCAGCGTTGGGTGTGGGGGCTCAGTTCCCGAGTGCGCCAGGATCAGCGGGGACGTCGACCGCGTGCTCCTTGAGCACCGCGAGGGGCACGATCTCAAGCGCCCGCTCATGAGTGGAGGCCATGACCACGTGGGCGGCCGCGCCGTCGTGATGAGCCCGCAGCCAGTTTCCCGCCGTCACGCACCAGCGGTCCCCCGGCACGAGCCCGGGGAAACGGAACTGGGGCACCGGGGTGATCAGATCGTTGCCGATGCGGCGCTGGTGCTCAAGGAACTCAGCGGTCACCACGGCGCAGATCGTGTGGCTTCCCCGGTCTTCCGGCCCGGTGCGGCACCACCCATCCCGGTAGAAGCCGGTGACCGGGTCGGTGCCACACGGCTGCAGTTCACCGCCCACCACATTACGATCACCATTACGATCACCCACATGGGCAAGTATCCGCACCCAGGGCGCCCCCCGGCAAGCACGCGCGCGGCACCTGCCTACTCCCAGCTGGCCCGGCGTTGTCCGGCACACGAGGGTCGCGGCGGATGTGAGCGTCTGGCGACCTGGCCCCGTGGACGGGCTGGACGGCTGGTCAAAGCCCGAACCGTCAGCGTGCACCCAGCCCGGCGGTCCCGCGTCCCGCCAAGTGCCGGGAGCGAGGACGAAGTGCACAATTCTCTGCCAGATCGCGGTGCCTGCCGCTGAGCTTATCCGCAGGGTACCCGCTGTGGCAGCGGTCCGGGAAGGTGCGGCTGCACGTGTTCGGCGATGACCGCGGCGCTCCGGTGGACGGGCTGTTCCTGCTCGGTGGGGCATCAGCAGTACCTGTTCACCCGGGTCCGCCACGATCAGCTCGCGGGCACCGGCCCGTACGTTTACGTGCCGCTGTCGTGGCGGATGCTGCGGTGGCTGCAGCACGCCGACGGCGCCACCCCCGGCTGCGGGAGCGCTGCCTGGCCGGCGGCGGGGTCATCTACGCCGCCGTGGAAGGCACCGGGGACGCGCAGCGGATCACCAGGCAGACGGCGCCGTAGCAGGCGGGCCGCGCCGCGAGCGCCCTGCGGCATGCGAAGGAGGTTTTCTCGGCAGCTGCGGCCGGGCGGCTGCTCATCTCCTGCGGGCGCCGAACAGCAGGCACGCGCCGTGCTCGCCCCACCGAGCGGGGCGGCAGACCGGACCGCCATCGGCGGTGGTCTGGCCTTAGGCGTCCGTGCATAGGCGGACCGGAGCGCGCCAGGCGGACAACCGAGAGTCGTGACCAGGCGTGACGGGGCGGCCAGTCGCGTTCGGCCAGTAGGACTGCGCGAGGGCCGGTTTTGTACCTTCTGTCGATGGCGGGTTCGCCGTGACATGTAGCCATAGGAATGGGGACAACGGGCGTGCCGATACCGGCGATAGGGATGCGGTGTAACAGACGCCGATGAGGCGGACGAGTTTGCGCGCCGGAGCAGCGCCGACTTGTCAGCTATTCGCTGCCGGTACTTTGGCGGCATGGGCTTCGGATAGGAGAATGACGGTTGACTGAACAGCATGCCGGGACCTGCCATCGCTGCCCCAGTACTGAACCGCCCTTGGCGTGCAGATCGAATCCTCTTTGTTCTTGGTGTCAAGAGGTTCGGAGAAGGAGGCGGCTTCGCCGCCGCTGTGTTTCCTGGGCGTGCCGCGCAGGCTACGGGGCCGTCCCTCCGGTCTCAAGGGTGCTTTGCATCGCGCTGCGCGCGACGGCCTGCGGCCGCCCGTTGACACCGGAGCCTCTACGGCCCCTGGGGGCAGGAAGAGCGGGCAGGCCAGGGGCCTGCCCCCGCTGCGCGCGGCACGCGGCCTTGGCGGTGCCGGGCCGGGATCGCAGGGTGGGGACAGGTCCGGGAGTGGCTTGTCCGAAGAGCCGGTGTTCGGGGTGCAATCCGGTCACGCTGGCGGAAGAGCCGTTCCCCGGGTGCCCTCCCGGGCCGCAGCTGGTGCTGGCGGCGCGGGCCGCGTCAGCCTTCAGGTGCTTGCAGATGGCGTCGCTGATCTGCCGTTTGAGGCCCGCCGCGCCTCCTTGGGCGTCTTGGCCTCGGCTACTTTCTTGTCGTAGCAGGCGCGGCCAGGGCTGTGCCGGTAGCGGATCTGGGTGACCGCGGCCATGTGGATGGCGTGGTTCAGGCGCCGGTTCCCGCGCAGCGGCAGCCGGTAGATGACGCGGTTGCCGGAGGGCACCTCGACCGGCGCGGTGCCGTTACAGGCGGCGAAGTTGTTCCGGCTGGGGAACCGGGAGATGTCGCGGACGTCGCCGATCACGGTGGCGGCAACAGCCGGGCCGGCGCCGAAGACCTCGGTCACGGTGGCGCCGGAGGCCCGGACCGCTGTGGCCAGCTTCTTCCTGGTCTGGCGTAGCTGGACGTCGATGCGGCACAGGTCGGCCAGGAACTCGGCGGCTAGCTCATGGCGGGCCTGCTGGACGGCGCCGGACGGCCTGGCCTGCTCCAGGACACGGGCCGCTGCGGCGGCCCGGATCTGCTTGCTGACACCGCCGGGGATCAGGTCGCACAGCACGGCGTGCAGCCGGCACACGACCTGGTTGCGGGACCGGCTCAGGTCCCGGTGCCGCTTGGACCACACCTTCAGCACCGTGGCGTGGTCATCGGGCCTGACCTGGGCAGCAGCGGCCGAGCGCAGTGCCGCGATGGCCACGGACAGGGCGTCGCTGGGGTCGTTCTTGTTCGTCTTCCCCGTAGCCAGCAGCCGCACCCGCGCCCCGAGCTTGGGCTGCACATCGAGCACCCGCTCGCCTGCGGCCACTAGCTGCTGGGCCAGCAGGTACCCCATGCCGCGGGCGCCTTCGACCGCCCAGGTCCGTTCCGGCCAGGCCGCGGCCCACGCCAGCAGCCGCTGCGCCTGCGCCGCGCTGGCACGGACCCGCACCTGGCCCAGCACCACCTCAGCCTGGTCGATCACCACCGCGGTGTGAGAGCCCTTATGCGGATCGACTCCGATCGTCACTGCTGCCATGACCCGCCCCTTTCCTGCTCGCCTAGCCGATGGGCCGTGACGGGCATGCCTAGTTCCGGGGCTAGTCAGCGCCGCTCCTCTTTCGAGCCACGCCACGGCAAAGGCCCGACAGGCTGGCACATCGATCTAAAGCCAGGCCACAACGACCGGCAGGCGGTTCGGGAGCCAGCCCATCGGACCCCTCAACGCTACGACCCACGCCGCAGCATTTCCCATCCAGTTCAATTAGGCGGCTACTTGTGCGTTGCCAGGCATGGCCGCAGATAACGGAACGTAAACGCCCCCTAATGAGCCGCGGCGACGACCGTCCTGGGCTCCGCGTTCGTGTGGAAGATCAGTTCAGTGCCCTGAACGCTGTGACTTACGGGACCCTGCGGCTGACGACGACCTCCACGCCGGCCGCGTTGTAGCCCACGTCGATGGTCTGACCGCTGGGCGGAATATCGGCCTGGCTCAGCCGGTCGATCTCCTTAAGGCCCACCCGGGAGATCAGCTTCCCCTTGAGCACGAGATGCTGGCGGGTCGGATCGTCGTCCGCCTTGAACTTGTGCGTGCCGCGGTTGTCCACGCTGTGGCTCGTCTTCAGCCCGAGCTTGGTTAGCGCGAGGAGCACCTCGGCCGGATCCACCTGCGGGGCTGGGATCGGCAGGGACAGCACCGCCTGTACGGCCAGCGAGCGCGGCGGCTCGCCGATCGTCTGGGCGACGAGCTGGGCATTGCGGATCTTGAACAGCGAGACCTTCAGATACGGCAGATCCCTGATCTTGAGCGGGCCTTCGTCCGTCGGCCGGAACGGCAGCAGCCGCCAGACCGACCGCTGCCCGCTCAGCGCGCTGAACCCGTCCTGCACGATAGCGGCGATGAAGTCCGTGAAGGTGTCGTAGCGGCTTGAGATGTCCTGCCCGTTACCGTAGACGGGACGGAACTCCGCCACGTCACGCCGGTCGGTCCGGTCATCGACCGGGTCGTATGCGCTGTCACACACCCACCAGACCGCGGAGTAGCCACCCTGATATCCGTTGATGAGGTAGCGCCTGCCGTCGCTGTGCGCCTCGATCAGGAAGTTGTGCATGCCCTGCAGATCGCAGTCGAAGATGTAGACCTCGGACGGGCCGGCCGGGAGTTCCCTCAGCTTGGCGGTCACTCCGGCGCTCTGCCCGCCTTCGAAGTACCTGTCCTCCGCCTTGGAGACGGTGGCCCCGTAGTTCCCGCGCAGCCGGGTCAGGACGTTCCCGGCGGTCGCGCCGCAGTTGGCCCACGTAATGGACAGGTTGCGCAAGACGGCGCCGTAGTCACCGGAGTCAGTCAGCGCGCTCGCCTTCCAGGCGGCTGCCAGTTGCACCTCGGCGGGGAGCAGCGGGTGCATCATCGAGATCACCAGCAGCCGCCGAGCGGCCGCGACCAGGTCAGCCCAAGTCTTGAAGGTGTAGCGGGCCTGGTCAGTATTATCGGTGACTAGCCTCTCGATGAGCGCGATAAGCCGGTCCGGTTCGCGCGCCTCGAGTTTCCGCGCGATCTCGCGGCCCGTCTCGGGAAATTCGGCCAGTGGATTCTGGGAATATTCAGAGACAATAATCATTGCACCCGCCCCTTTTGCTCTCATCGGCGATGAGAGTTACCTGCTACTTTAATTACCGCTGCGCAAAATGTCCATAACCAGGCACCGGCGGCTGCGGAAATGGTCATCGCGGGGGCAGCCGTTCAGGCCGACGGTCAGGACCTAAATCAGTGATTCACTGGGTTCACACCGGTCGGCCGCTGGCGAGGTGCCTGCGGAGGCAGTCCTTTTCCAGCGGCCTCCAGTCCGAACTACCGGGCGACCACCGTGGGCGAGGATTTCGCCGCGGGGCGGCCGCGGCTGCTGGCGCTGCCGGACGAGAGGTTTGACACCGCGGCGGTGCTGTGGCCGCGGGCGGACCGGTTCGCCCGCGCTGATCCACACCCTGGCCCGCTCCGCGTGGGTGGCCGCCGGGCAGCCGCTGTGCCTGATCGGCGACCCGGGCACCGGCAAGTCCCACCTGCTGATCGGGCTGGGCACCGCCGCCGAGAACGGCTACCGGGTCCGGTACGTCACCGCCGCCGCGCTGGTCAACGAGCTGGTCGAGGCCGCCGACGACAAGACGCTGTCCCGGGTGATCAGCTGCTACGGCCGATCGACCTTTTGTGCCTGGACGAGCTCGGCTACATCGAGCTGGACCGCCGCGGCGCCGAGCTTTTGTTCCAGGTTTTCACCGAGCGGGAGGAAAGAGCCTCCATCGCGATCGCCTCCAACGCCGCGGATGCCTTGCACGGGGCGGACCTGGCCGCGCGGGCGCGGAGCCAGGGCGTGGCGTTCCGCGCCGAGTCCACGGTCATGTCCGGAACGCCGGTGCTCAGCGCGCTGACCGAGGGCTTGCCGACGCGGTGCCGGTCGCGTTGCGGGGGGTGCTTAATGCCACCGCCAACGTCATCTTGTCCAGGATGGCGGACGGCACGTCATACGAGAACGCCCTGGCTGAGGCGCAGCGCGCCGACCTGGCCGAACGGGACCCGGCCGCTGACGTCGGGGGCTATGACGCCACCGCGAAGGTAATGATCTTGTCAGCGCTGGTCTTCGGCCGGCAGCTCCGCCGCGAGGAGGTCGCCTGCCGCGGCATCACCGGCATCACTGGCCAGCAAGTCCGCGAGGCGGCGTCGGCCGGGCGACGGCTCAGGCACGTCGCGACGCTCGCGTTCTCCGGGCCGGGCGGGGCGGCGACCGTGACCGCTCGCGTGCAGCCCGAGATCGTTCACGCCGACGATCCGCTGGCGAGCATCGACGGCGTCACCAATGCCGTGGTGTGCCAGGCAAGCCCGATCGGGAGGTCGCGATCATCGGGCCTGGCGCCGGGCCGCAACTTGCGGGCCAGGAAGTGCTCAGCGACATCATCGCGGTCGCGCGATGGCAACCAACGAGCTCATAAACCGTGGTCGCGCCAGGTGGCACGGGCGCCAGCAGTCCCAATAGCTCGACGCCAGGGACGCTCGCAGGCATAACCGAGCGTGATCAACGGGGAGGGAATACGTGCACCCCGCGCAGATCGCCCCCATTCTGCTCGCCTCGGCTGATGAGCGCTGAAGGGGCACCGGCCGCGCATATCGGCGGTTACACGCGGGCTGCCACCGGCGGCTGGTTACGTTCTGCGATCAGCGCGCTGGGTCCGGCATGCGGGGCTCGTCGGCATCGCCAACGTCCGCTTCGCCGTTCCTTGGGCGAGAGATGTTGGATCCGCACCCGTCATAGCCGAACTCGGCCGGTAGGCGCTCGGTGTTCTGACGCACCTCATCGCGGCTCGACAGTACGTCCCGAGGCGCCTGTCGGTCAGCCGAAGCAAGTCTGGCAGGAAGTCACTTCGCCGCCGACGGCGCCGGCTGCCCAATCCTCCAGGTCCTGGCGGCTGGGCGAGCAGAACTTGGCGTAGTCCTTCGTCCAGCGGAGTGCGGGGTTGCCGGTGAAGTGCGGGCAGTTGGCACGGTGGAGGACGAGATGTCTCGGCTTTGGGTTGCGCTCGCTGTTAATGAAGTAACCGTCACGATTGCCTTCCAGCCAGGCGAAGAATCCGCCGTCATCATCCTGGAAGGGCCTGATGCTGCGTGGAAGAGCAGCGAACATTGGCGGCTCCTCTCGCCACCGGATCAATGCGCCGTCCTTCTCGGGGAGCGCGTCCGATCCCACATTCTGGGGTGCACCCAGCTTCGCTGAGCGCGCGACCGCGGTCAAAGCGGGCAGGGCACTCGTGCGAGGGTGGACAGATGATTGCTGGCCCACCACGATCAGACAGTCTGGTACCAGCGCCGGTTCTGGCTTTGGCCGGTGGTGGGGCGGTGCGTCCGGTGTGGGTGAACGAACTGGGCGGGGTCACCTTCGAGATCGACGCGGATGATCAGCGGCGATTCGTGAAATAGGCTCCCGCAGGCAGTGGGATCGACCTGGCCGCGGAAGCGGTGCGCCTGTCCTGGGCGGTGGCGTTCACGCCGGTGCCACGGTCGGGCCGCCGGCCGGCCGGCGGCCGGGTCGCCGTGATGGCGCTGGTCAACGGCGATACCACCGCAAGCACTACGCCGTGGGCCGGGATGTTCGTGGACGCCTGGCCCGAACGCGTGCCGCCGCGCCGCGAGAGCGCAGGCGTCGCCTTTCACCACGATGACCCGAAGGCGCGGGCGCCGCAGGCGCTGCTGCTGGCCGCGTGCCCCGATCTTGCGCACGGCTGGGACGACGCGACGCTGGCCCAGGTACTCAGGGAAACCCTGGCGCTGGCCCGCGTCCGCACCGTGGACCTGGCCAGCGTCGGCCAGGTCGGGCAGGTGCTTCCTGCCCTCTACTTCCCGTTCAACCTGCAGGAGGACACGGTCTCGATGATCCTCTCCCCCATCGCGGCGATCGTCACCTCTCAGGCCGGCCAGGCCGGGCAGGGCTGAGCCGTGGCGTCGGTGACGATGTGGACCCGCCTGGAGCCTCATCCACGCGACGGTTCCATGGCGCGCAGCCTGCAAGCCCAGGTCCGCGATCCGCTGTGGATGCTTGCCCGCCAGTGGCAGGTGGCAGAGCTCGAGGGCGAGGACGCGGGCTCGCCGGTCCAGGCCACCATGAGTGTCCAGGCCCAGCCGCTGACCGGCTACGCCCCGGGAGTTACCGGGACCGGGCAGGTCGCCTATGACCCTGCCGTGGCGCTCGAACCGCACATCGAGCGAGTGCCTGTCACCTTGAACGTTCGCGGTTCTGCGCAGCTCGGCCGCCACGTGGAGGCGGCGATCCGGGCCGTCGTCCCCGCCGCGACCGCGGACAGCGTCATCGCCGCGCTCCGCACGGCCTACCCGATCGTCTCGAGCGTGCCGGCCGACGCGCCGGAGGATCCAGCGGGACGGGCGATCCGCGCGAGCCTGACCGGCCGGGTCGTCGACGGCGTCGCCCTGGCGGCCGCATATGCGCTGACCCAAGCCGGCGGGACGCCCGTCCCTCCGCTGCCGCCGCAGGCCTCGGCACCGGGCATTCCGCCGGTGCTTGCCGACCTGGTTGCCTACCGTGCGTCCCTCTACAGCGAGCCCGAAGGCGATGTGGCCTGGCAGCCGCGCCGCCTGGACTACGCGGCGACGGTCACCTCAGTGAGCAGCGCGTCGGGTGTCACCCTCACCGCGCCCGATTTCCGCGGCGGGGATCTCGACTGGTACTCCTTCTCCTTGACGGCTGTGGGAGGCGGCCCGGTCCCCGGCGGCCCGGTCCCCGGCGGCCCGCCCGGCGCGCCCGTGGCCGAGACGTTCAACTTCCTGCCGAACCACGTCACCTTCCGTGGGATGCCGTCGCCGCGGTGGTGGCAGTTCGAGGACGCGGTCACCGACTTCGGCTCAGTCAAGCCGGATCAGGTCGACCTGGCCACCATGCTCGTCATGGCGTTCGCCCTCGTATTCGGCAACGACTGGTTCTACGTACCGGTACCGACGGACGTCGGGTCCCTGTCGACGATCACCACACTCGTTGTCACCGACACCTTCGGCGTCCGCACCGTCATCGAACCCACCGAGCAGCTTGCGCAGCCGGCAGGCGGCGGCGTGTGGTCGATGTTCAAGATCTCCGGCCCGGCCGGCCGGTCCGATTTCATCATGATGGCGCCCCGATGCGGCGCGGTCATGGAGGGGCCGCCCCTGGAAGATGTCTACTTTCTCCGCGACGACATGGCCGCCATGTCGTCGGCCGTGGAGCACCAGCTCCAAGGGCCTGCCGACGCGCCGGTCGACGCGCTCCAGCTTGCCTTCGAGTTCGGTGCCGCGTTCCCGGAGCCGCCACCTCCCACCCGGACCCCCGGCGGGCCGGCGCAGACCTACGTGCTTGAGCGGATCCCCCCGGCGAACTGGATTCCGATGGTGCCGATCGTCACGCCCGCTGGCGCGCGCTACTTCCGGCGCGGCGTTCTGGTCCGCCCGGCCTACGGCGATGTCCACGCGTACGCGAACGTGCTCGATCCAGCGCATCCATTCTTCGTCGCCGACGAGGCGATCCCGCGTGAGGGCGCGGAGGTCACCCGCTATTTCCGCCGCACCAGGTGGATCGACGGATCGGCCCTCACCTGGCTCGCCCACCGGACGCGCCCGGGCCACGGCCCCGGCTGGTCAGGCCTGGCCTTCGATGACGTCCAGCCGCTGCCGCCCGGGGAGAGCTGACCACCGCCGGCCGCTGCGGACCTTCATCATCCCGAACGGCTGCCGCGAGGCGCGCCCACGTCCACGAGTGCACGCCCTGTCCCTCGAAAGATGATCACGGGCCGGACTCGGCGGGCGACACACAACGAGTACGCGAGGCCAGGTGCGGTCTCCACACCCCGCGCCCGGCACTGGCTCAAGGCCTGTATCCGTGTGCGGAACTTCGTTCCTGCTTCGTGCGCGTGGTGAGAATATCGGCCTACGAGGCTTTACCGGCCCTGACCATCGGAGGCGAACACGTTCGCAAAGCCCGGTCGTTCTTTCCTGATACTGGCCGCGGCCACATTAGCCCTGGCCGTCGTGCCGGCGATGTCGGCGGCTAGCCGGAACGGCCGCCCGCGTTATCTGTGGCCTGAGCGCCCAGTGCCAGGCGGGCGGCGCTGATGTCCTGGCGGCCGTGCCCGGCGGCCACGGCGGTGTGCCACTGGCCCGACAGCGCGGTGAGCAGCGGCAGCGTGTCGCCACGCGCGGCGCCGATCGCGAGGTCGACGTCCTTCAGCGCCCACTCCAGCGGGAACTCGGCGGCGAAGTCGCGCTGGTCCATTTTGTGGAACTTGGCGCCGGCGATCGGCGCGTCCAGCGGGCCGCCCTCGATGACCTCCGCGAGCTGCTGGTGGCCGACACCGAGGCGATCAGCCAGCTCCATGGTCTCCGCCACCCCCTCGATGAGGATGGACATGTAGGCGTTGACGACCAGCTTCATCTGGCTGCCCTTGCCCGCCTCACCCAGCCACACGGTCTTGCGGCCGAGGACGTCAAACACCGGTCGCACCACCTCAGCCGCCCCGGCGGGCCCCGACGCCAGGATCAGCAGATGGCCCTGCTGCGCCGGTCCCTTGCTGCCCGACACCGGGGCGTCCACGAACATGACCCCGGGCCGGAGCGCGGCCAGCCGGTCTCTCATCCGCAGGGTCGCCGGGGCGCCGATCGTGCCCATCTGCACCCACACACATCCATCGTCGAACGCGCCGGCCACCCCGCCGTCGAAGATCACCGAGTCCACGGCATCGGCCGTGGGCAGCATCGTGATCACCACTCCCGCGCCCTGCACCGCGTCCCGCGCCGACTCCGCGACCACCGCGCCCGCCTCGGCGAGCGGGCCGGTCGCCGGCGCCGACCGGTCCCACACCCTCGTGGCCAGGCCCGCGGCCACCAGGTTGCGGGCCATCGCCGACCCCATGATGCCGGCGCCGATCACCGCCACCGCCGCCCGGGCATCGCCGCCATTCGCCCCTGCCATCACGGCTCCTTTCCTTCTGTGGCCCACCCCGCTGCCCTGCGAGGAGCTACGTACTCGGCTCCAGCATGCCCGCGGGGCCTGCGGAGCGCATTGCAGCTAGCCGGGACTGGCAAGTGCCGCTAGCCGGGGGCGCATGTTGCGGTGGGATGGGAAAGTGATGCGGACAGCAAGGCCTGGGCAGGGTTGAGCGCTCGCGCGAGGACGCTTCAGAACACCGATCCCTAACGGCTCGCGCGGGTTTCCCCGGCTACCTCTGCTATGCGGTTTGGGCGCGTCCGGCGGCGGCCTCCGGTGTGCTGGCCGCCGCCGGAGCCTCCCGCGCGGCGGTGATCGGCCGTATCGCCGTGGCGGGCTGGAGGCCAGGCGTGCCCGGGGTGTCCGTGACATGCACCCACGCGCGGGCGCGGGTCTGTTTCACTTCGACCTCGATCGGCTGGTAGCTGGCTAGGCCGTTCAGGCCGGGGTCGTGCCGGATCACCGAGTCGTACACGTATCCGGACACGATCAGCGCGAGTTCGGCACCGGACGTGGCCAGGGCCTTTTTGAGCTGTCCGGCCTCCAGGAGCCGGAACAGATGCACGGCGGCCACGCCTGCTACCCCGTGTGCATCGTGCTGGACGTAACCACTGTGGATTGCCATCCGGAGCTGTATCGTGGCTGCGCGGCAGGACAGGTGGTTATGGCGGCGCAGCCCGGCGCGGATCCGGTCGGCCAGGGGGCCGGCCAAGGCAGCGGTCGGCACCTGCGGGCTGATGACGATGAGGGCACCGTCGCCGCGGTCTTCGTGGGTGCAGTCATGCCAGCCGATGCCGCTCTCCTCGAAGGCTTGCACCAGGATCCCGTACAGACCCGCGCGCATGTGCAGCCGGATCAGGTCATCGCGGGTGGGGTCGCCGAACCCGGCGATGTCCACGGCGACCAGGTCCCGGTGCACCAAACCAGCGGCAGGGAACCGTCCTGGTTCCCACAACAGGCTCACCTCAACGCCCCTTCATGTCGGATGGCTGACGCCAGCGGGTGGCATGCGGCGCCGCTGATCGCGTTCGGCCGGCGGATTCTTCCGGCACACAGCGGGCTCCCGGGTTTGAGTCCTCCGCGCGTCCCGGCGCGCGGCCGGCCGATGGCCCGGACCGGGCCGTCAGGGCCGGCAGAATCCCGCCGCTGCGCACGAATTCGCGCTGGCATAGGGTACACAAGCGGAAATGCGCGATGGCGATGGAAAGGTCGTTACCGCTCACCACCGCCGCCAAGCCGCCGCGTGCACAGGGCGGCGCGGCGGCACCAGCCGGGGTCGTGGGCGGTACGGGGCCGGGTCGTGACACGGTCGCGGGTGGCCGGCCCGGGTCATGCTGGCCGATCATGGCGTCCAGCAGGCCGGCCGCCTCCGGATGCCCGGCGCCATACGCTTCGGCATACCAGCGAGCCGCCTCCGAAACCAGGCGCAGCTCTTCGTGACGCGAGGCGTGATGGCCGAGGCGGTGCCTTTCGGCGTGCTGGATGGCGAGCCGTTCAAAAACCTTTCCCAGGCGCAGCGCCGCGTCGGAGAAGTCGTTGACAGCAGCCATGCGGTACCAGCGAACCGCCGCCGCCAGATCACCCGCATCGTCGTGCTCGCGCGCTAGCTGGTATGCGGCCCAGTCCAGATGGACCGCGTCGATATCGGCGCTGTGGCGCGCACGGCCGATGTCGCCGCGGCGGCGATGCTCGTCCTCCAGCCGTTGCAGCTGTCGTTTGACCTCCTCAGCCGGCATTGATCCGAGCGCGGCCGCCGCGGCGGCAAGCCTGTCATTGATGGTCACGTCGTCCCCTCACGTGAGTCCCCTGTCCGTGGTGGGTGCGGGCTCTAACACCTGTTTGAGGTGCTCCAGCGCCCGGTAGAGGTGGGTTTTGGCTGTGCTCTCGGTGACGCCGAGGATGTCGGCGACCTCGGCGAACGTGTAGCCAAGCAGGCAGTGCAGCGCCACGACCTCGGCCTGACGGCGTGGCAGCGACCGGATCGCGGTCACGATGTCCAGATGATCGTGCACCCAGTCATCGTTTGCTGCGGCCATCCGCAGGTCGCCCGTGGCAGCGTCGAGGTTGTCAAGGAGGACGCAGCGCTCCCGTGCCCGCGCCTCCCACCGCCGCAGCCTGCGCGTGGCGACCTTGAAAAGCCACGCGTCCGGGCGTTCGAACGTCAGCAACTGCTCCCACTGGTCGCGTGCAGCCAGCATCGTCTCCTGAGCGACGTCTTCCGCGCAATGCGTGTCGCTGGCCTGAGAGATCAGGTAGCGCACCAGCGGCGGCCACCACTGGCGGAAAAACTCTGGAAACGACACGAGGGCAAGCCGCGCCCGCCGCCCGCGCGCAGCAGGGTCAGGCCGCGGCGCGCTCACCTAGCTGCTCCGCAGGCGCTGCGTACACCTGCAAGCCCAGGGGCAAGCTTCCCTGCGGCGCTGCTACAGCCGTCCCCGAACCGGCGCGCCACGTTCATGGGCGGCGTGCCACGGACCTCATGTTCGTGGCTGGTGTCCCTGGCCGCCCGCCGATGCGGCGCACCGGGCTGGCCAGGCTCCGGTGACCGGTGGGCGCGACCAGCAGAGCCTGCACAACTTCTGATATTCAGTGTCATCTGCTGATCACCGTCTCCCTGGGATGTTTGTAACCCCTTCGTACGTAAAGTGGCAGATGATCACCTCAAAAGTTGACACCCGGCGCAAAAAACTCTCGTGCCAGGAGAAACAACTGCTCATTTGGCCTGTGAAAGTAAGCCGCGTGACGGAACTGCACGAATGTGATTCGCCAACTTGACCCTCTTTCTCCCTGTTTGTGCCGGATCAGCCAAGGTCCTGAGTACATCTAGCCGGGCTGCAGGTGTGCACAGCCCGGTCGCCCGAAAGCACCCGGCGGCGTTACCCATGGCTGCACCTGAATCCGCACGTGCCAATGCACGAGCCCTTCCCTAGGGAGCTCTCTCCGGGACCGGAAGCGTGTGGCGATCGTGCATACGAGGTTGCCAATGAAATTGCGCCGCCGAGCGCGCTGACCTCGCCCGCGGCAACCCGGCCTTATCGAATGGCATAATGACTGATCTGGTCTGGTCTGATCTGCCGCACGGCGGCTGACACCTTCGCGCAGTGGTTCGTGCCGCGCAGCCGTTTGGGGAAAAGGGTGGTGAACCGGCCGTCAACGGAACCGGCGGGCCGTGCCCGCTACGGTACCTGGCGCAGGCGGGGGCGATGCTGAGCGCGGTCTCTCCGGGCAGCGGGGATGCCCAGCCTTCCGGCGCCAACCAGGGCGAACACGGCCCAGGAGCCGTAGGTGGCGATGAGGTGGCCGATGTTGCCCTTGGTTCAGGACACGGGACGGCGGGTGCGAGTCCCGGTGGAGAGCCAAGCGCCCGCCCAGGACACGGCGGCCAGGGCGAACGCAACGAGGGCGTGCTTGGTGTGGTGATGGGCCGAGCCCGCCTGGTGCCCGGGGAAGAAGGCGGGAAGCTGCGCGGCCGTCTTGGCCAGGTACACCGCCCCGGCCGCAGCGAAAAGCACGCCCAGCACGATCAGGGCAGCGGTCACCACGGCCGGTGCGTTACGCGACGACGCGGACGATGAAGTCACGGCTTTCCCCTCGATGTCGATCGGTGGTGGATCAGCCCGGTGGCCCTGGTCAGCACGCGGGCGGCCAGTCCGGCACAATCGGACCGCCGGTGTTCTACAGGAACTGTAGAACACCTACGCAATTTACAGATGTTTTTCGGGAGACCTCGCCAGGCTACCGAAGAACAGGGGTGAGCCCCGGTGCGCCTGTTCGTCTACCTCATGGTGATGCCCTGGGCGGCCAGGTCTTGCGCGGTCTGCTCGAACACCAGCTCGGGCTTTTGCGTAGACCATCAAGGCCCGTCGGGCGGCGACCACAGCCCCGGCGCGCCACACTGTCCACCAGGCCAGCAGACACTCCATAACGGCTGGCGCAGCGTGTGAGCGGTACTGTGACAGCGTCTTGCACCACACCGCCCGCCACCGCGACATCTCACAAGGTCAGCCACTGATCATCAGAGCCGCCCACAACTTGACGAGCGGTTCAAGTCCCGCGAAGAGATCACTGCCATAGCCGAGCGTATGAGCATTTCCCGGCGATTCTAGGGAGGCGGGGAACGCGGCGCGGGGAAGGACCGCGAACTACCGTGAGAGCCGCCGGCTGACAGGTCGCTGATCAGGGCGTCGGCGACGCTTTCCTCGTACACGACGCGTCCTGTCGCTGCCATGACCTCGCCGAGCCCCGGATCCCACGGCGTCGGCTGCGGCGTCCCGGTCAGCTCAACATGCTCGGCGTCGGCCCGCACCCCGGCGATGTAGTCGGCGGCGCTCATCCGCCACGGCCGCGCGCCGTGGCGGCGGATGACCGAACTCGCGATGGCGAGCCCCGGCCAGTCGAAGTCGCCGTGATAACGCAACCGGCCGCCGCCGCTGACGATAAGGCCCGCGAGCTGGTGAAACGCTACCGATGGCCGTCCCTCCGCACACAGCAGGGCCGCCGAGCCCGCACCCAGTTCCGCGGCGGCGCGGCGTAGCACGGCCGGGTTCTCGCAGACGTGCACGAGCGCGCCGCTGACCGTGAGCGGCAGCTTCATGAGCTGGTGCAAGGTGATGTAAAACGGAACGCCGAACCGCGCTGCGCCGGTGAGCCACTCTCCCAGCCCGCGGCCTGCGGCCGGCATGTTCAGCACGAGCACGCGGCTGGCCAGGTCGTCGACGACGACATCGCTCGCCTCCCACAGGTCCCTCCGGTCCTCGGCACTCTCGGGCCTGCCGACCCCCGTCTTGATGGCCAGTGCACGCAGCACCAGCGTCGACAAGGCCGTTCCGTGGTTCAGCGCCTTGGTGTCCCCGGTGATCTCCGCAGCGAGCGCAGGCAGCGGGACAGGCGAGCCGATATGCCCCGCCAGGTGCTCCAGCACGCGGACCGCCTGCGCGAGCCGTGCCTGCTCGCCCTGATTGATCAGCTTCGTCAGGCTGCCGTCCCGCACGATCTCTGCCAGCCAGTCCCGGTACCAGCCGCGGGAGACATGCAACGAGCTCGTTTCTGCCGCGCGGATGGCCGTCTCACGCGCCGCGGCAAGCGCGCCCCTCTCGGCGGGGCGGTTGCGCAGGGGCCCGTCCAGCTCGGCCAGTAGCTCCGGCAGGCCGCGCCCGGTGGTCTCGCGCACCGCGTCGTCCAGGTCGGCGAGGCGCACCGTGATCCGGGCCGTCCGCGTGTCCCGGTACTGCCCGGTGATGCCGATGATCGCCTTGCGCTCCGCATCGGTGGGGTGGCTGACGCTGATCGACCCGGCCAGCTCGCAGCCGGTACGCTCCAGCGACCGCCGCGCCGCCGCGAACAGCCGCTGGTAATCCGCCGCCTTGTAGCGGGACGCCCCGCCGGAGCCGGCCATCACCCGTCGCCCGCCACCTCGGCGTACCCTGCCGCCCCGGCATCGTCCTCGTCCTCGTCGTCCTCGGCCTGGTCGTCCACGACGGCCGCGTACAGCGTTTCCCCGGCGCCGAGCGGCGCGTGCCGGGTCGGGCGGAAGCCAAGCAGCCGGGTGACAAGATCGTCATTGTCCGCACGGCCGGCGGCGTCGAGAAGCTGTGTGCCGTCCCACAGGATCAGCAGCGACGACACGGTGTGGGTCGTCTTGTCGTGGTACATGTCGTAGTGCGCGATCATCGGCACCGTGGCGCAGGTGACCCACAGGTCGTGCCCGGTCATGAACAGATCCAGGTCGAACTTCACCGCGAGGCCGAACAGGTCAGGCTTGTAGCGCTCGTCGATGCCGACGAAGGCCTCGTCCAGCGCGATCATCCGCGGGCAATGAGCCTTCGCGGAAGAGTACAGTGCGTTAGCCGCCGCGAACAGCGGCAGGTGAATCGACGCGGACTTCTCGCCGCCGGACATGACCGAGTGCTTGGCGCGGGTCAGCCGCACCTCAGGCGCGCCGGGCTGGAGCAGGAGCAGCTCGAACACGTGCCAGGACCGGTAGTCGAGAAGGATGCCGAGCGCTTCGCGGTAGGTGGCGCGAGGATGGCTGCCGCGATATTCCCTGATCATCTCGCGCAACAGGCTGCGAAGCTCGGCAAGGCGTTCCGGCCCGGGGGCGGCTCGCTCAAGAAGCCGGGACGCGGCGCGCTGCCTGTCGGTGATCTTGTCGGACTGCACCCACCGGATGCCGACGGCGATTCCCGAGGACATCGGCTTGGACCTGGTGTCCGCGTCCATGTCGCGCACGAGGTCCCTGGCGGCGATGACGCGGCCGTGGATCTGCTGGGCAAGGCCGGCCAGCAGCTCATCCTCCAGCACCTTGCGTTCCCGCTCCTCAAGCAGGATGCCCTGGTCCGCGGCCCGTTCGGCGATCCTCGCGGCGAACCCGGCGACCGGCTTGCGGCCCTCGTCATCGATCACGTGCACGGTCACCACCCCGCCCGGTTCCCAGTCGACCCGGTAGTCCTCGTCGCAGGCGGCGAGCGCCTCGGTGAAGTCCTTCAGGCCCGCCGACATCCGGTCCGCGGTGTTCTTGAGCGTCCCCTCGGTGACCTGGCGCCCGCCCCGGGTGGCGGCGGCGAACACACCAAGGATCTCCGCGACGCCCGGCGGGAGCACCCCCCGGATCACCGCCGCGGCGTCCACGGGTCCGGTGGTGGCGGGACCGTCGGCGAGTCCGGCGGTGGCGGGACCGGCAGGGCCGAACTCGGCATCGGCGAGCTCAGCGTCCCGCGTCAGCTCCGCGGTCATGTCGTCGCAGGCGCGCTCGGCGTCCGGCCAGCGGGCGGCGTCCGGCCACGGGCCGGCGTTCGCGACCCCAATCAGCGGTCGCAGCTCCGCCCGCGCGTAGTGGCCGAACTCCGCGGCTTGCTCGTACAGCTGGCCGGCGGCCTCGGCCAGCGCCTCGCGGCCGCCCTTGAGGTTTTCCTCGGCACGCGCGGCGCTCATCGACTCGCGGTGCGCCTGGGCGTCGAGCTTGTTGTACGCCTCGCTGGCGGCCTTGATCAGCTTCTCGGTCGCCTGGATCTGCTCCAGCACCTGCTGGACGTCCGCGCCGAGCGTCTCCTCCAGTGTCTGGAACTCCTCTTCCAGAGCACGCTGCGCGCGTTCCCGCTCCGCCAGTGCGCGCTCGGCCTCGGCATACTCCGCGGTCAGCCGCTCGATCGTCTCGGTCCGCTCGGCGAGGTCCTCTTCCGCTTGCGCCAGCTTGACCCGCTCGGCGTGAAGTTGCGCCGCCGCGCTCTCGAACTCGGCGGCTGCCCGCGCGATCGCATCCACCTGTTCCGCTGCCGTCGGCATGCGGCGTTCGGCGGCGGCCTGCCGGAGCAGCCTGCCCTTCGCGTCCACCTCGGCGATCGCGGCGTCGAGAGCCTTCCTGGCGCCAGCGAGCTCGTCCCGGACCCGGGCCAGCAGCGCCGCGTGCGTGCTGACGGCCTCGGCTGCCTTCGCGATCGGCGCGGTGGCGGGCAGTTCCCGCCGCGCGCGCCGGAAATCGTCGAGCAGCGCGCCGGCCCGCTCCAGTTCCGCCGCCAGCCGCCGCTCTTCCGCCGAGGCCTGCGCGATGAGCTCGTCCTGCTCGGCCAGCCGGGTGCGGCGCCGGTTCGCCCGGTTGGTCGCGCCGATGTATTCGGGTGCCCGCTTCGGCCGCGCTCCGGCGTGCACTCCATAGCTGAACTGCGCTTTCATGCTGACAACCGGGGCTTTCACGCCGCTTTCCGCAGTGGGCCGGCCCGCCGCGGCCACGCCGGCGCCGCCGGCCAGCCCCGCAGCCGCGCCGATGCCGCCGGCCAGCCCGATCGACCGCAGGACCCCGGTGATGACGGCGGGAGTGACGCGCTCCTGATCCTCCGGGACGAGGATGTCGGCGAGCGTCCGGCCTCCGGCGGGGTCAGCGGCCATCAGGTAGCCGTCCGCCTCGGCGGCGGCAAGCGCTGCCCGGGTCTGTGCCGGATCGGGGTGGATCCACGCGGTGAGCAGCCCGGCGCCGTACAGCGCGCCCTCGACCGCGGCCGCCTGGGCACCGTCGACGCCGTCCGCGAACCGGACAAGCTGCCACAGCGGGGCACCCGGGCGGCCGTCCCGGCTGGCGGTGCGCAGGTCGTTGGCCCGCGGCGCATCGTCCTTCTCCGTGGCGATCGCGGCCCGTTCGGCCCGCAGGCCAGCCAGCCGCCGCCCGGCTTCACCCAGCTGGGTTTCCAAGTTCGCCCGCGCGGTGATCGTGGCGGTCTGGCGTTCGCCGGTCAGGCTGGCGAAGACCTCGGCCAGGCTGGGCGCGCCCGCCCTGCCGATCCGCTCCAGCGCCTCGCCGAGCGCCTCAGCATCCGTGGTGGAGATGATCTGGCCGGGCAGGCCATCCGGATCTGGCGGGGAGGTAAGCGCGGACCGGGCAGCCCAGCGGGCGGTCCAGGCAGCGAGTTCGCCGGCAACCGCCTTGCGCGCTTGCGCGAGGCGGTCACCGGCCACCTGACAGGCCTGCTCCTCCTCCTGCTCGGCGGTCTGTTTGCGGCCGGCTTCTTGCTCCATGTAGGTCCGCTTCGCCTTGGCGTCACGGATGGCTTCGAGAAACTTGCGGATCTCCCCCACGTCGTCCCGCCGAGTCACCGCACGCGCCCGGGCGTTGATGAGCAGGTCGTCCCCGGTGTCTACGGGGCCGAAGCCGTCGTCGGCGATGCCGGACCGCTGGGCGGCGCCGGCCAGCTCGGCGGCGAACCTGGTCTCCGCCGTCCTGGCCGCGGCGGCGCGGCGGCTGAGCTTGGCCGCCGCGTCTTTCAGATCCTTGATCTGGCGGCGGTCGCGCTCGGCGTGGCTGCGCTGGTTCCCGACCTCCCGCTGCCCGGCGAGCACCTCGCGGCGCTTGTCTTCGAGGCGGCCCTGTGCCTTGTACTCGTCGGAGTTCTTCAGCCCGGCCAGGCGGCCTTGCAGTTGCTCGCCTTCGGCGCGCCTGACGTCCCGCTCGGCCAGGGCACGCCGCTCGGCGGCGACTGCCCTGCGGCGGGCCCCCACGGCGGCCGCGATCCGGTCCACGTGCCCGGCCGCCGCGCCGATCCGCGCCTGCACCCGGTCCAGCTGGAACCGGACATGCGCCCGCAGGTAGGCCGTGTAGTGCGTGAGGAAGTCCTGGACGGCCGCATTCGCCGCGGTCAGGTCGTCGAAGAGCTTCTGCACAGCGGCGAGGTTCTCGAAGTCCCGCGCAGCCTGCTGGACGAGATCGTCGTCAACTGGGCTCAGGCCAGAGGTCAGCGTGTCCGACACCTTCGCCGGGTCGAGATCCTTGGCCAGCAGCGGGCGGCGCAACGCCAGCAGCAGATCAAGCAGCTGCGTGTACCGTTCCCGGCCGAGGCCGAACAGCCGGGCATCGACCGCGTCACGGTATCCGGTGGCCGTCTTATGCCAGGCGCCCGGCCCCAGCACGGCTTTGAGCTGCCGCTCGGTCAGCGGCCGGGAGTCAGCCGACAGCAGCCCGAAATCGGCGCCGAGCCGCTTGCCGGTGACGAAGAACGACGTCTTGACACCGTCGCGGTTGCGGTGCGCGCGCATCCCGATAACCAGCGTCACGGTCTCCGCCGGATCCGTTCGCGCGAACTCCATCCAGACATAGCCGTACTCGGCCTCCTGGCCCCGGTACAGCAGGTTGGACTTCATGGTCCGGTTCTCGCCGCTGAACGGATCGAGGCGGCGGGAGTCGGCCACGCCGTCGAGCACGAACGGGAACAGCACCTCCAGCGCCTTGGTCTTGCCGGACCCGTTGTGGCCGCGAAGCGCCAGCCGGCCGTCCGCGAACGCGAACTCGTCGTCCACGTAGTCCCACACGTTGATGACACCCGCGCGCGTGGGCCGGAACCGGCCGGTGTTCACGTCGATGATCCCTCTCCGGCTGCGCCTGCGGCCACAGCGCCGAAGTGCAGTGCCAGTTGCCCGTCCCCGGCGTGCCTGACTGGCAGCGCCAGCTTGATGTTGCGGTACCGGGCCGCCGCTGGGAGCATCAGCACGCCGCCCGGGACCCGGCGCAGCAGGCGGAGATCGGCCAGGAACGCCGTCGCCGCCGCAAGCAGGCCGCGCGGATCATGCTGCCACGTGATCGTGAACGAGGCGGCGCCAAGTTCGTCGTACAGCTCGTCGATCATCGTCCGGAGCCTGCTGTCCTCAACCAGCGGGACGCTGCCCAGCGGGAGGCCAGCCGGTGAGACGGCTGACTGGGCTGGAGAGGCCGCCGCCTCGCGTTCTGCATCATGATTTTCTACCGGAGCCGACCAGGCCAGCTCTTGCACCACCCCGGCCACCGGAAGCGCGGAGTCGATCCGGGCAAGCAGGTCGCGCTGGTCCTCGGCGTCGGACGGCAGCTCGATCCTGGTCAGGGCAGCGCCGGAGTCCTCGATGACGTCGGCTATCTTCGCGAGCAGCAGCCCGGCCGCGCGGTTGACGGCCCCGCCCCGCCCGGGGAAGGGCTTGTCAGTGAACCTGCCGCCGCTGTCGGCGAGCATGACGCCTTCGGCGCGCCGCTCGACCGCCAGGCCGGTGAGCCGTGCCAGGTCCTCGGCAACTCCGGACAGCCGCAGGGCGTCTGCGATCTCCGGCTCGACCTGCGCGAAGTAGACGACCGGGTACTCGGCGAGCGCGCGAGCGGCGCGCTGCGCCGCGGCCGCGCGCTGGGCGCCGCGCTTCGCGCTGACGAACGGCGCGTCGAGCAGCCCAGCGGCGCTCGTCAGGTGCTGCAGCGGCCGGGCGGGCTTGAACAGCGCGGCGCAGATGTCGTGGTCGATGTCGTAGAGGGCGTCGCCGCGTTCACTGTCCCGCGCCCACGCCTCCAGGGAGCCGTCGGACAGCCGGAGGGCGCCGCGCTCGACCAGCCAGTCAAGTACGTCCACGACGGCCGCCTTGTGGGCGGTGACCGTCGCGTCGAAGCCGAGGCCGTCGATGGCGTTCGCGGCCGGGGTGAAGGCCCGGACGAGGTCGGCCAGGCTGACCTCCACCCGCGAACGCTGGAACGACGCGAGCACAAGGCACAGGTACGCCAGCCGCCGCCGGTCAAACGGCCTGCCGTTCTTGGAGAAGATCGTGCCCTGCGTGGAGTCGAGCGCGTCGAGCCTTCTGGACAGCCTTACCTGGCGGGTGGTGGCGATCAGCGTGTAGCCCAGCACCTCGCGGAAGTCTCTGGTCATCTGGTCAGCCCAGCGCAGCACCTGGTCCAGCACCCCGGGCCTCGGCCTGGCGCCGGTGATGATGTCGTGGGTGAGCACCAAACGGACGGCCTGCTGGTAAGAGCCGAGATCACTCAGCGGGACCCCGGCAGCGGCGCGTGGCGGCGCCATCAGCGCCCGCCACCCTCGCCGCGGCCCGCCGGGACGAGCTCGAGGCAAAATCCCCGCAGGTGCAGGACGCCGTTCTTCGTGCGCACCGCGCTGCCGCGGTCCGACGGGACGAGCCGCATCGTGAGCACGTCGTTCCCGCCGGACCCCGAGGCCACCTGGCCTGCGACGACGGTGCGTGCCTCGGTGGCGAGGGTCAGCAGCCTGAGCAGCACCCGGGTTTCCGCCTCGTCCAGAACCCGCCCGTGCGCCCCGGACGCCAGCAGCCGTCCGGCCGCCGCTCGTTCGGCAGCCCGCTCGGCGGACTGGCGCCGCCGCAGCTCGGCACGGATCGCTGCCTGGGACCGCACAGGCTGGGGAACGCCGGGCGCCGGTGCCTTCCCCCGCCGGAACAAGGTGACCGATATCTCCACACCCGGCGCGTCCCACCATGCCGCGCGCTCCGAAATCTGCTCGGCGTCATCGTGGGCCCCGCCGAGATGGCGCGCCGACCGTAGGTTGAACGCGGCGGACATCAGGGCGTAGGCCGCGCCGTCGTCGGGCGCGTTGAAGACCCATGCGGCCAGATGCCTGAGCTGAGAGGACCGGTTCACCCCGCCCCGCTGCGCCTCGGTGACCTGCCGCAGCAGGGCGATGACGCCGGAAACCGCGGTACGCGTGGCGTTTCGCAGGCCAGTTGCGCGGGATTCGCCGAGCCTGTCGGGAGCAAACCAGGCGCGCAGGGCCGCCCAGCGCCTGCGCCAGTCCGCCAGCAGTTCGCCGTCGCTCATGAACGGGCGCTCGTCGGCCTCAGCGGCGTACCGGAGCATGGCTTCCGCGCCGCAGCCGCCCGTGCCTTCCGTGCCCCCCGTGTCTTCCACTTCCGCGACGGCGGCCGCGAGCCGGGGCAGGTAGCGGTCGAGCTCGGCCATGAAGTCGGTCATGTGGGTCAGCAGGGCATTCTTGTACCGCAGGAACGTGTCGGGCGACGTGTCCGTGGACCGGATGATCTCGCCGAGCGTCAGGTGGAACTGCGCCGCGCGGCGAGACATATCGTCCAGGACCGCGTCCAGCCGCGACAGCCGGCGGTACACCTGCTCGCCGTCTCCCTCGCCCGCAGCCGCCGCGAGCGACCTCAGGTCGTCGAGAATGTCGGAGAACACCAGACGGGACAGGTTCGCGTCCCGGATCCTGGCACTGAGCACGTCCTCCACCGCCGCGAACGCGCGGTAGCCAAGCTCGCTGAACTGATAGACGGACTGCCGGTTCCGGTACCGTGCCAGGCTGCCGGCCCGGGACGCGTCCTCCAGCCGGTGCACCATCCCGTCGTCGGCCAGCGCGTCCAGCCTTTCCCTGAGGCTGGCATCCAGCCGGGGCACCTCGCCGTGGACAGCGGCCAGCTCGGCAAGGGCTGCCGCCACGTCGTCGGTGTGCGCCTGAACCAGATGCACGGCGCGGAGCCGGTCCAGCGCCCGAAGCACCCACAGGTAGGCGACGTGGTCATCACGCCGGGTGAAGTTGAACAGCCGGAACCTGTCGCTGACGGCGAGCGCGTCCAGATCCAGCGAGTTCCGCTCGCCTCGGTCCGCGCCATCCTCGGTCCGGTCTGCCATTGGCTGGTCTCTATCCCGAATCATCCAGCGGCCTGCCCCGCTCCTGGCCAGCACAATGCTATGTGCGGAAATCCGCTGCCTGTGGACACCCTCCCCCGCCAGGCCGTTTAGGCGGGACGGTACGGGCAGGGCATCGCACATGACGGTTGTATCCGGTACACCGGCCAGGAGGCCGGTCGTGGCATGGCAGCCGAGTACCTGGCGCAGCCGTTCAGGCTCATGGCTTTCTGAGCTCCCTGCCCGTGCCCGCCGCGACCGTCCCGCCGGAACCGGCGATTGTTGCGCCGGGTGGCCGGCCCAACGGGCGCGGGCATGGCGGGCGGTCTCAGCCCGATCCTTTAACTGTTCACCTTGGCGTGAGGTAATGGCGGCGGGCGCCACGGCCGATCCCGGGCACGGTGGTCCCCGGATGGCGCGCGGCGAGCGCCGCCGCGCTCACAGCCGGTGCAGGCCGTCGAGCACGCGGCGCAGGGTGGCGAAATCGGCCGGCGGCTGGCCCGGCTTGCCGCGGGCGGCTGGGAGCGTGCCGCCGCGGACCGGCGCGGGCGGCGGTGCCGGGGCCCGCGCGCCGCGGGAAGGCTGCCGAGCGGCCGGCGCGGCGCCGGGGCCGGGGTCTGGCCGCTGCGGCGGTCAGCGGGCGGGGGTTTTCCCTCGCGGTAGCGCCCCGGGTGAAGGATCCTGCTGCCCCCGGGGCCAACGGCGTCGAGGTAACCGGCCAGGCCGTCCAGCCGGATCGTGCCGGCGTAGCCCGCGTCGCGGGCTGCGTGTTCCCGGGGATCGCCTGCGGGCATAGTCTCCTCCACGGCTCCCCCGGGACGCGGCGCCGGCTCCCGCG